>Ga0129316_1000997_pt1 | contig 12404 bp, 12 predicted proteins | sample Cm1ome_2_FD_94429 | JGI IMG/M metagenome (GOLD analysis project Ga0129316, IMG submission 94429) | Eastern black-and-white colobus group fecal microbial communities from Wisconsin, USA - Cm1022B metagenome | ecosystem: Host-associated > Mammals > Digestive system > Large intestine > Fecal...
CTCGGCACCTTCCCCTCCCAGGGGAAGGCTTGACTCTCGCCCGTCAGATTTCCTGTTTTTTCAAGATGCATATGGCTTTAGATTTTACATACAGGGGCGGCTGTCAACTCTTGATTCGCATTGTCAACTGTCAACTGAAAAAAGTTTCGTTTCCGTTTCTTTTTCCGGGGTATACTACCGGAAAAAGGAAAGGAAGCGTTTTTTTTATGTGCACTGCCGTTACGTTTCATCCCGGTGACTTTTATATGGGGCGGACGCTGGATTATGAGCGGTCTTACGGGGACCGGATCACCATTACCCCCCGGAATTTCCCACTGAAATTCCATGCCCTGCCGGAGCTTTCCCGTCACCACGCTATCATCGGTATGGCCGCCGTGATGGAGGACTATCCCCTTTACTATGAGGGCTTCAACGAAAAGGGACTGGGCGTCTGCGGTCTGAACTTTGTGGGGAACTGCGCCTATTTTCCGGAAAATGCCCACAAGAATAACCTCTGTCAGTATGAGCTGATTCCCTATCTGCTGGGAAAATTTGAGACTGTGCAGCAGGTCCGCGCCTTTCTGGAAAACGCCAATCTGCTGAATATCCCCTTCCGGGAATATCTGCCTCTGGCCCAGCTGCACTGGATGATCGCGGATAAGGACAGCTGCATTACCGTGGAATCCATGGCGGACGGGCTGCACATCTACGACAACCCCGTGGGGGCCATGACCAACAATCCCCCCTTCCCCTACCAGCTGTTCGCTCTGAATAACTACCGGCATCTGGGCATCGATACCCCGGGGAATACCTTCGGTACGGAATTGAACGCATACAGCCGTGGCCTCGGCGGTCTTGGCCTGCCCGGCGACCTTTCCAGCCAGTCCCGCTTTGTGCGGGTGGCCTTTACGAAGCTGAATTCTCTGTGCGAAGCCGGAGAAATGTCCGCCGTCAGCCAGTTTTTCCATATTCTGGGCAGCGTGGACCAGCAGCGTGGCCTGTGCCGGCTGAAGGAAAACGAATACGAGATCACCCTCTATACCTGCTGCTGTAACCTGAGTAAGGGCACCTATTACTACACTACCTACGACAACCACCAGATCACCGCCGTGGACATGCACCGGGAAAATCTGGACGGAGACAAGCTCATCTGCTATCAGCCGGTGACGGGGGAACAGGTCAGGTATCAGAATTGACAAGTGGGATTTTCGGAACAAAGGCTTCCCCTCCGGGGAAGCTGGCTCGGCGAAGCCGAGACTGAAGAGGGACAGCAGAGACTATCGGTTTCCGCAGATTTAGGCGAATTCGTATACCCTGGGATTAAAAGTTTATACGAATTCGCCCGGGCCTGTACTAATTTGGGCTTTATACTGTCCCTCTTTCGTCACGGCCTGTGGCCGTGCCACCTTCCCCGGAGGGGAAGGCTTTTACCCACAAACCCCAGTTTATAACACAACCCCGACGCGTTTCCGCGCCGGGGTTGTTGTTCAGTTCCCCATCAGAATCTGTGCCAGTTTGCTGTCCTTATCCAGAATGACGGTCTTTTCGTCGCCGGTCAGGCTGGCTTTCAGTGCGTCCAGCGCCCGGGTGAATTCGTAGAACTCCTTTTGATCCTGGGTCTGGTAGGCGCTTGCCAGCATGCGCATGTATTCGCCCTCGCCTTCGGCTTCCAGCTTGGCGGCTTCGGCCTGTGCGTTGGAGACAATGATGTTCACCTGCTTGTCCACGTTGTTGCGGATAATGGAGGCTTCATAGTTTCCGTCGGCGGTGTATTTTTCCGCAATCTGGTTCCGTTCGGAGATCATCCGGTTGTAAACGGCGTTCAGGTTGGATTCCGGCAGATCGAATTGCTTGATTTTCACGTCCTCCACCCGGATGCCGTAGGTCTGGGCCAGAGCGTCCACATCTGTGGCGATGGAGTTGTAAATTTCATTCCGCTTGGCCCCATCCTCCATGTTGACGATGTCCGACTGTGCCAGAGTGCCCATAACGGTTTTCAGCTCGTTGTAGGTCAGGGCGTCCAGACGCTGTTCGGCGTTGGAGGTGGTGCCCAGGCGCTGATAAAAGAGCTTGGGATCGCCGATGGACCAGAGAATGTAGCAGTCTACGGTCATATTCTGCTTGTCGGAGGTGAGAACCTCGGAGGGCGGAATGTCGTAGAGCTGGGTGGCCTTGGTAAAGTACTTTACGGAGTCCACGAAGGGCAGCTTGAAGTGCAGGCCGGCCTCGCCGGTGGTATCGATGATTTTGGAGAATCGGACGGTGCAGGCATATTCATCCTCCCGCACGGTAAAGAAGCAGCCGGATACGAGAATGACGGCCAGAATCACAACGATGATTCCTACAGTGGTGCGCTTTTTCATTTGGTGACTCCTTCCTCGCTGCCAATCAGAGAATCCAGAGGCAGCAGCATTTGTACGTCACTGCCGTTTCCCGTATTGATGTAGAGCTTGATGCCCGGCAGAATATCGGAAATGGCTTCGTAATACATTCTTGTTCTTGTAACTTCGGGGTTCAGGGCGTATTCCTGATACATGGCGTTGAACATGGCCACCTGTTCCGTTGCCTCGTTGATCCGCTTTTCCTTCAGATATTGGGCATTCTGGATCAGCTTGTCGGCCTCGGCCTGGGCCTTGGGCAGCTGGGCGTTCTGATAGGCTTTCGCATCGTTGATGACGGTTTCCGCCTGCTGCTTGGCTGTTTCCACATTTTTGAAGGCTTCAATGACCTCCTGTGTGGGGGGTTCCGCATCCTGAATTTTCACATCCACCAGAGCCAGACCAATGTCATACTGGGTAAGAATGTCGGAAACCAGGTTTTTCACCTGCATCTGGATATTCTCCTTGCCGGTGGTCAGGACGGAATCCACGGTGGAGGAGCCTACAACGTTGCGTACCTGACTCTGGACCAGATTCCGGAGGACGCCCTCGGGGTCGTTGGAGGAATAGAGATACTGAACGGGGTCCGAAACCTTGTATTCCACAAAGAAATCCACGTTGACAATGTTGTAGTCGCCGGTAATCATGGCGCTGTCCCGGTCGTCTACGGTATAGCCGCTGATGCCGACAGGGTCGTAGCCCAGGGTGATCTTCTGATAGACGTTTACATCTACCTTTTCAACTTTTTGGATGCCGAAGGGCAGCTTCAGGTGGACGCCGGCGTCTGTGATGTCCGTTACCTTGCCGAAGGTGGTGACCACGGCCTGCTGCTTGTCGTCCACGGTGTAGTAGCAGGTGGATATCAGCACCAGCGCCGCCAGAATGACGACTGCCAGCGTGGTGATCCGTTTGATTTTCTTCCAGTTCGGCGTTTTCTTTTCTCTGGGCGGCGTCCAGCGATAAGTTCCATTTTCTTCCATGTTTGTTACTCCTTTTCCAAGTTCTTCATAAGTTCCTCTGCCCGATCCCGGAGAAACCCGGCGCACCAGGCATAGAGCATAATCTGCAATGTCTTTTGAATGCGTTCATTGGCGCCGGGAATCCGTTCGGGGAGATCCTTTACACTTTTCTCGATGCCCGCTTCCAGTGTTCCGCTGCGGCCATAGACCTGGGCGGCCAGGCTAATAAGCAGGAAATACAGCTCCGCATCGTCGATCAGGTCGTCCCCTTCCTGATCCAGCCGGCCATTGACGAAACCCAGAAGCTCGCAGACGTTTTCAATGGGCATGCTTTTGCGAAGCAAATTGATGGTCAGAACGCGGCAGAGTTGATTTAAGGTGTATTTCTTCCCCTGGGGATTGGAAAGGTATTTCCTGCGGACCCAGTTCTGAACCATGTACGGCTCCAACCCGGAGATGGCGGAAACCTGACTCAGGGTAATGTCTCCCGCCAGAAAGAATGTGCTGAAGGTTTCTCTTATTTTTCCGGCGTCCTCGGTTCTGCTCTGAATGACCGTGCCCGGTATTGTCCACTGCATGGGGGATGCTCCTTTCTTCTTGACTGTAACTGGATTATAACATACAATCACATGATTGTCAATAGTAATTCTACGATTCAATTACAAGTTTCCAGTCAGAGGTTTACATAGTAGGAAACGGCATGTGTAGCATTCCAACGGATCAGAATCTGTTCACAAACTGTGTCCGCCCGTCATTTCGACCTCGGGCCGATGTGGGAATCGGCCCCTACAAAAAATAACGTGCGTTTTCAGCGTAGGGGGCGATGCCCTCATCGCCCCGTGGGGTACGTCTCCAGAGCGGTCAGAAAAAACGGACACGCCCATACCATCGGCCCCTACAAAAAACGTGCGTTTTCAGCGTAGGGGGCGATGCCCTCATCGCCCCGTGGGGTGCGTCTCCTGAGCGGTCAGGTAAAACGGACATGGCTGTACCGTTGGCCCACGGGCCGATGTGTGCATCGGCCCCTACAAAGAATAACGTGCGTTTTCAACGTAGGGGGCGATGCCCACATCGCCCCGCGGGTGCGGCATCAGAGCGGCCCGAAAAACCAACGTGCCCCTTCCGGCGTCATTCCGGGCGAATGAAAGCACCGGTCTCTACATTCTGCAATTTGAAATTTCCCGTTATTGTTTTCCATACAATCGCATATTTTTCATTTTCCCTCTTTACGAATAGGGGAAACTGTTGTAAAATAGAATGAACTGGTACAGGAAGGGAGGAAACCTGAATGAAATGTCTTCGCTGTGGGGTTGAAATTCCGGATGGTGAGAGCTTTTGCGCAAATTGTCTGGAATATATGGAGAAGGAACCCATTCCGGCGGATGTTCATGTCATGCTGCCGAAGCCTTCAGCTCCCCGCAGAACAACGGTATGGAAGCAGAACTTATCCGCGGACGAAAAGCTGGCCGCTGCCAATGTCCGTCTGCGCCGTGCCAGATTTGCGATTGCTGTGCTTTTGCTTCTGGTTGCCGCGCTGAGCTGTTTGTCGGCCTGGCTGTTCCTGCGGGAGCGTGGCCCGGCACTTGGGCAGATTTATTCCACGGTCTCCCCCACTGCCCCGTCCGGAACACTGCCCACCGAATCGCAATGATTGTTTCACGTGAAACAATGGATTTGGCAGCAAGCGGAATGTTTCACGTGAAACATTCCGGCAGTGCAGAGAGAAAAGAATGAGAGGAGCGAAAAATGGGAAAAATTATAGCCATTGTCAACCAGAAGGGCGGCGTTGGAAAAACAACCACGGCGGTAAACCTGTCGGCGGCGCTGACAGACCTGGGAAAGAAGGTCCTGCTCTGCGACTTTGACCCCCAGGCCAACGCAACCTCCGGCATGGGCGTGGACAAGCGGAAAATCAAATATTCCTCTTATGATGTGACCATAAACGGCGTCAGCATTGAAAGCGCCATCATACAGACAAAATTCGGAGATGTGCTTCCCTCCTCCGCGGACCTGGCAGGCGCAGGCGTGGAGTTGATCGGCTCAGACGACCGGGAACACCAGCTGAAGGCAGCTCTTTCCACTGTGAAGGATCTGTACGATGTGATTTTCATCGACTGCCCGCCCTCTTTGGAATTGCTGACGCTGAATGCCCTCTGCGCGGCGGACGGAATTCTGGTGCCCGTGCAATGTGAGTATTACGCGCTGGAAGGGTTAAGCGACCTGATGGCAACCCTGCGGACGGTAAAGCGGAAGCTGAATCCCAAACTGGAGATTTTTTGCGTGGTGCTGACCATGTACGACGGCCGCACCAACTTCTCGGCGCAGGTGGCACAGGAGGTCCGCAGACACTTCCCCGGTAAGGTGCTGACAAGCGTAGTTCCGAGAAATGTGCGCCTGGCGGAAGCGCCGAGCCACGGTCTGCCTGTGACGGTCTATGACAAATACAGCCGCGGCGCCACGGCATACCGGGATATGGCGGAAGAAGTGGCAAAAAAGCTGTAATGAAAGGATGATTCCATGGCATCACAAAAGGGCCTCGGCCGAGGTCTTGGGGCATTGCTGGGTGACTTTTCAGAGGAGCCGGAAGAAAAAAACGGACTGAAAATGCTCCCCCTGCATAAAATTGAACCAAATCCCAACCAGCCCCGGCGGGATTTTGACGATGAAGAGCTGGAAGCGCTGGCGGAATCCATCCGGCAGCACGGTATCATCCAGCCCCTGACCGTCCGGGAAATGCCCAATGGGTACTATCAGATCATCGCCGGTGAGCGCCGCTGGCGCGCGTCCCGTCTGGCGGAACTGGATGAGGTGCCCGTCGTCATTATGGAGGCGGACGACCGGAAGGCCATGGAGCTGGCCCTGATCGAAAATCTGCAGCGGCAGGATCTGAACCCGGTTGAAGAGGCACAGGGCTATGACGCACTGATCAACCGGTACGGCATGACGCAGGAGGAAGCAGCGGAACGGGTTGGAAAATCCCGCCCCGCCGTGGCCAATGCTCTGCGGCTGCTGTCTCTGAGCCAGCCAGTGCTGGAAAAGCTGAAGAGCGGCGAACTGACAGCCGGTCACGCAAGAGCCATTTTGCAGCTGAAAACCGAGAAAAAACAGCTGGAGGCGGCACAGAAAATCACCGCTCTGGGACTTTCCGTCCGGCAGGCGGAGCTGCTGTGCAAAAACATGGGCCAGGAGCCGCCCAAGAAAAAAGAAATCGTGCTGGAAGTGGACTATGTGGCCGAGTGCGAGCGAAACCTGAGCAAGCATCTGGGCCGGGGCGTGAAAATCGTCAACGGCAAACGCAAGGGACGCTTCGAGCTGGAGTTCTACGGCCAGGAGGATTTACAGAACCTGCTGGACGCATTGATGAAGTTACAGAAATAAGAGAGGTACAATACAATGATCGATATCAAACGAATCAAGGAAAATCCCGATGCCATTAAGGCCGGTATGAAGGCCAAGGAAGTGGACTGCGACGCCACCATTGACCGCATTCTGGAGCTGGACGTTCAGGTCCGTGGACTGAAGACCCATACCGAGACAAAGACCGCTGAAAAGAACAAGCTGGCCAAGGAAAACGGCAAACTTTTCGGCCAGAAGAAGGGCGCCGAGAAAAAGGGCGAGGATACCTCCGCTCTGGAAGCCCAGATCAAGGCGAACATGGACGCGTCCGTGAAGATCGATGAGGAAATCGCTGAGGACAAGCAGAAGCTGAAGGTTCTGGACGATGAGCTGACCACCTGCATGCTGTCCCTGCCCAACATGCCTGACCCCGATCTGCTGCCCGGCGGCAAGGAGAACAACCAGCCCCTGCGGTATATCGGCGAGAAGCACTCCTTCGACTTTGAGCCCAAGCACCATGTGGATCTGTGCCAGAATCTGGGACTGATCGACTATGAGCGGGGCGTGAAGCTGGCAGGCGCAGGCAACTGGATCTATACGGACCGCGGCGCACGGCTGGAATGGGCGCTGCTGAACTACTTCATCGACTGCCACATTGCGGACGGCTATGAAATGATCCTGCCGCCCCACATGCTGGAGTACCAGTGCGGCCTGACCGCGGGACAGTTCCCCAAGTTCGCTGACGAGGTCTATAAGATCGCCAACCCCACGGATGACCGGGTACACTATATGCTGCCCACCGCCGAAGCAGCTCTGGCGTCCATTTACCGGGACGAAATTCTCACGGAAGCTGACCTGCCCAAGAAGTTCTTTGCCTATACCCCCTGCTTCCGCCGGGAGGCCGGTTCTCACCGGGCCGACGAGCGGGGTATGGTCCGGGGCCATCAGTTCAACAAGGTGGAAATGTTCCAGTACACCACCCCCGAGGGATCTGACGAGGCATTTGAGGAACTGGTACACAAGGCTGAAAAGCTGGTGTCCGGTCTGGGCCTGCACTTCCGTACCGTGAAGCTGGCGGCGGGCGACTGCTCCGCCTCCATGGCCAGAACCTACGACATTGAAATTCTGATTCCCTCCATGAACGGCTATAAGGAAGTCTCCTCCGTGTCCAATGCCCGGGATTATCAGGCCCGCCGGGGCAACATCCGCTTCCGCCGGGCTGACGGCAAGATCGAGTACGTCCACACCCTGAACGGCTCCGGTCTGGCCACATCCCGTATCTTCCCTGCCATCGTGGAGCAGAACCAGCGGGCTGACGGCTCCGTGGTCATCCCCGAGGCACTGCGCAAATACATGGGCGGCATGGAAGTCATCGAGAAGAAGTAAAAATCCCTGCCTTTCCATCCAGGAAAAGCGTCTCAGAAACCAGCGGCGGATCAGCGGAAAAACAGAATGAGAACGGAAGAACCCCAAGAAAAGTAAAACGGAAATTCCCAGCGTAGGGGGCGATGCCCACATCGCCCCGAGGACAGATGGATGGAACTGGCAGGTATTTCCCACACGCCAGAATGTCGAACCTGCGGGACGATGAGGGCATCGTCCCCTACGTTGGCGGAAGAAATGTGCCGTTCATCCGGACCGGGGATTTTCGGAGGCTGTTTTCCAAAATCCGGAACGGCCGGAACGGGTTTCTCCGCGCGTTTCCCGTGAGGAAGGCATTTCGTGAGAGGAGCGTACATCATGGACAAAATCAAAAGACCCAAATGGTGGGATGAATTCACGGCCTTTGCCATCAAGGGAAACGCCATGGCGCTGGCTGTCGGTACCATTATCGGCGCGGCCTTCTCCACCATTACCAAAAGCCTGACCGACGACATCATCATGCCCATCGTCTCCATCTTTATCGGCGGTGTGGATTTTTCCGAAATGAAGCTGGAGCTTCCCCGTCTGTTTGCGGAAAAGTATGACGATGCGGGCAATATCATCAAAAACACCCTGAACTACGGTAACTTCATCTCCGCCGTCATCAACTTCCTGATTCTGGCCCTTGTGGTCTTCTTTCTGGTAAAGGGACTGAATAAGATCACGGAGCTTGGCAAAAAGAAGGAAGAAGAAGCCAAGGCGGAAGAGCCCCCAAAAGAGCCGGAGCCCACAAAGGAAGAGCTGCTGCTCACCGAGATCCGGGATCTGCTGAAGGAAAAATGATTTTAATCCACAGGAAGTTCACTTCCTGTGGAATTTTTAGCATTACGAAAACATAAGCAAAAATAGAAAGCATCGATTTCAACGGAGAAAAGGCAGCCGTCGCCATCGTAGGGGACGATGCCCACATCGTCCCGGGGTGCGTTGACAGAGCGGCCCACCATAAACGAACAGATCCCGCCCGCTGACACGCGGGCCGATGAGGGCATCGTCCCCTACAAAAAAGAACATGGACAATTTCTGAAAAGACCATTCATGCAATCGTGGCGAACAATTATAAGAATTGTTTGACAAACGCGGTCAGAAAGCCTATAATAAGTACAATGGGAGCGATTGGGGCAAGGATCGGGCCGCGGCGCTTTCAATGTATGCAGAATGCCGGTTTTCCGGCATTTATGATTCCATAAATTGAAAAAAGGATGGATCAGGTTATGTACAAAATCGTGCGTAAGAAAGAGCTGAATGATTCCGTCACCCTGATGGAGATCGAGGCCCCCTTTGTTGCCAAAAAGGCAAAGGCCGGGCAGTTCATCATCTTCCGGATTGACGAGAAGAGCGAGCGCGTGCCTCTGACCATTGCCGGCTACGACCGGGAAAAGGGCACCGTCAGCATTATTTTCCAGAAGGTGGGCTTCTCCACCAAGGCCCTGGGCGCTCTGAACGAGGGCGACTATATCCGGGACTTTGTGGGTCCTCTGGGCAAGCCCACGGATGTGGAAGGCAAAAAGCGGGTCTGCGTGGTCGGCGGCGGCGTTGGCTGCGCCATTGCCCTGCCCGCTGCCGTGGCCTTCAAGGAGGCCGGTGCGGAGGTCGATGTGATCATCGGCTTCCGGAACAAGGATATCGTCATTCTGGAGGACGAGTTCCGGGCCTGTGCCGATCATCTGTATCTGATGACCGATGACGGCTCCTATGGCGAAAAGGGCTTCGGCACCGTCAAGCTCCAGGCTCTGCTGGAGAGCGGCGTCAAGTATGACGAGGTTCTGGCCATCGGCCCCGTGCCCATGATGAAGTTTGTCTGCAAGACCACCGAGCCCTTCGGCGTGCATACCATGGTGTCCCTGAACCCCATCATGGTGGACGGCACCGGTATGTGCGGCGGCTGCCGGGTCACTGTTGGCGGCGAGACCAAGTTCGCCTGCGTGGACGGCCCCGAGTTTGACGGCCACAAGGTGGATTACGAAGAGCTCATGAGCCGGAACGGTACTTACCGGGAGCGGGAAGCCGAAGTCGCCAGAGACCATGTCTGCCGTATGGAAGCCATGGGCAAGGCACTGATCAAGTAAGGGAGGAAACAGAAATGGCAAATATGACTTTGACCAAGACCCCTATGCCTGAGCAGGACCCCAAGGTTCGTGCCCGCAATTTCAAAGAGGTTGCCCTGGGCTATACCGAAGAGATGGCGAAGGAAGAGGCGGGCCGCTGCCTGAATTGCAAGAACCCCAAGTGCGTCGAGGGCTGCCCTGTCAATGTGCGCATCCCCGAGTTCATTCATAAGGTGGCCGAGGGAGACTTCAAGGCCGCCTACGAGATCATCACCTCCACCAACGCCCTCCCTGCCCTCAGCGGTCGTGTGTGCCCCCAGGAGAGCCAGTGCGAGAGCAAGTGTGTCCGGGGCATCAAGGGCGAGCCTGTGGCCATCGGCCGTCTGGAGCGTTTTGTTGCCGACTGGTACCGGGAGAATGTGAACGCCAAGCCTGAAAAGGCTCCCTCCAACGGCATGAAGGTGGCCGTGGTTGGCTCCGGCCCTGCGGGTCTGACCTGCGCCAGCGATCTGGCCAAGAAGGGCTATGCCGTCTCCATTTTCGAGGCCCTGCATACCGCCGGCGGCGTGCTGGTCTACGGCATCCCCGAGTTCCGTCTGCCCAAGGCTATCGTTGCCAACGAGGTGGAGAACCTGAAGGCTCAGGGCGTGGAAGTCATGACCAATATGGTCATCGGCCGCGTTCTGACCATTGACGAGCTGTTCGACATGGGCTACAAGGCAGTCTTTGTAGGCTCCGGCGCGGGTCTGCCCATGTTCATGCACATCCCCGGCGAGAGCCTGAAGGGCGTTATGTCCGCCAACGAGTACCTGACCCGTACCAACCTGATGAAGGCTTATGAGGAATCCTCCGATACCCCCATCATCAAGTCCAAGGCCGTAGCCGTTGTTGGCGGCGGCAACGTGGCCATGGACGGCGCCCGCTGCGCCATGCGTCTGGGCGCGGACAAGGTGTACATTGTCTACCGCCGTGGCGAGGCCGAAATGCCCGCCCGGAAGGAAGAGCAGCACCATGCCAAGGAAGAGGGCATTGAGTTCAAGACTCTGTGCAACCCCGTGGAGATTCTGGGCGACGATACCGGCCGCGTCTGTGGCATGAAGTGCGTCCGCATGGAGCTGGGTGAGCCCGATGCTTCCGGCCGCCGCCGTCCCGTGGAGATTCCCGGCAGCGAGTTCGTGCTGGATGTGGATACCGTCATCATGGCTCTGGGCACCAGCCCCAACCCCCTGATCCGCTCCACCACCCCCGGTCTGGAGACCAACAAGAAGGGCGGCCTCATCGTCAATGAGAACGAGATGACCACCCGTGAGGGCGTCTTCGCCGGCGGCGACGCCGTTACCGGCGCTGCCACCGTCATTCTGGCCATGGGCGCGGGCAAGAAGGGCGCTGCCGCCATCGACGCTTACCTGCAGAGCAAGTAACAAAACGGTACCGCAAAGCTACAAAACCGTAAATTTATCCACAGCTGTTTCCACAGCTGTGGATAAATCATGTGGAAAACTGTTTGCGGCCTGTGAAAAAACAGAAAAAGAACCCAAAAAGGGGCCGAAATCCGGGAAAAATCCGGTGCTCGGCCCCTTTTCACTTTTCAACAGCCCCTCCCCTGCTCATAAATTTTTCTCCACAGAGTTTGAATACCCTGTGGAGATTTTTCATAGGATGGTGGGAAAATGGGCCGCGTTTCGTCCTTCGAAGACGAAAAAAGATGAAAATATCCACAAACAATGAAAAGACTGTGGAGAAATCTGAGAAGGTACAGCCATTGCGGCCAGAGAGACCGCGTCATATCCACCTGTAGGAGCGAAATAATCTGCAAAAGTCTTTCGCCATAGGGACAATGCCCATATGGCCCCGGGAGTTGCGGAGGAAATTTTTTCGTTTTACGCGACAGTTCGTCAAATTCCATAGCGAGACCATGAGGGCATCGACCCCTGCATACGAAATCTGACGTTGTGGTTAAAAGGAATGCTTCTAATGCTCTCGTGGAAGAATTGCCTTCAAATCTCCACAGCTTATAAAAGAACTGTGGAGAAAAAAGAATCTCCAAGGATTACATAACAAGAAGACAATAATTAGAATTTTGTAGGGCCGATGCCCTCATCGGCCCGTGGCTAACGGTACAGCCGTGTCCGCTTTCTCTGACCGCTCAGGTATCGTACCCCACGGGGCGATGAGGGCATCGCCCCCTACGCTGAAAACACACGTTGTTTTTGTGGGTAACGCCAACAACGGTGAAAACGCACGTTATTTTTTGTAGGGGCCGATGCCCACATCGGCCCGGATGC
>Ga0129316_1001008_pt1 | contig 12308 bp, 11 predicted proteins | sample Cm1ome_2_FD_94429 | JGI IMG/M metagenome (GOLD analysis project Ga0129316, IMG submission 94429) | Eastern black-and-white colobus group fecal microbial communities from Wisconsin, USA - Cm1022B metagenome | ecosystem: Host-associated > Mammals > Digestive system > Large intestine > Fecal...
ATATCTTTCCTACTGCTATTTTCTCTGCAAGAAAGAGGAGGACATGTCAAAGCTCTGGTTCGTCTTTATCCTCGCCTTTGTTCTTGTATCCACGCCGCAGCTCTCCATCCTCTGGCAGATGATGACGGCGCACGTTCTCGGCACATGACCCTCTCAATTTCACATGGTTTTCCCAGCGCTCTTTCCGCATGGAAGGAGCGCTTTTTTCGTGCTCTCTGACATTTTTGCCCGGCTGTCAGAAAATCGGATAAGCCACTGCGTTTGCCCATAGTTTTCGACAATTTCCTTTGTTACCGTGAAGATAAAGATGGAGGGTTTTCCCGTTCAGGCGGCCGGCAAAAAGTTAACAGCTTATGCATTGAAACCGCCCCGCCTTTTTGCTATGCTATTTTTATCAGGCCGCGTCTTTTTCACGCGGTCTGCAAAATGCTAAACAAAGGAGCTGAAGACATGCCGATCCGTCCGCTTGTCGATCGCACTTACCTTGAACAGGTGCTGCTCTCCCGCCTCTCCCGCGGTGAGGTGCAGCAGTGGGTTCAGAAATACTTCCAGCCGTATCGTGAGCTGATGAGCTACTATCGCTGCGCGATCATGGAGGTGGAAACGAAGTTCAATGTGCTCAATGAAGAGCTTTCCCTGCAATACGACCGCAACCCCATCGAAACGATCAAAACACGTCTCAAGTCACCGGAGAGCATCATGGAAAAACTCTCCCGCCGCGGCTATCCCATGACTGTGGAGAGCATTGAGCAGAACCTCAACGATATTGCAGGCGTGCGCGTCATCTGCTCGCACCCGTCGGACATCTACAAACTCTCCGACGCGCTGCTGCGGCAGGACGACATCACGCTCATCGAACGCAAGGACTACATCGCAAACCCCAAGCCCAACGGCTACCGCAGCCTCCATCTCATCGTCGAAACGCCCATCTTCCTGCACGACCAGAAGCGGCTCATGCGGGTCGAGGTGCAGTTCCGCACGATCTCGATGGACTGGTGGGCCAGCCTTGAGCATAAGATCCGTTACAAGAAAAATCTCCCCGAGATGGACTATGTGGAGCGCGAGCTCTATGAGTGCGCCGAGATCAGCGCACAGCTCGACGCGCGCATGGAAAAGCTCCAGAAGATCGCCGCACAGGCAACCGAGGAAAGGGATCGCGCCCTTTCCTCCTGATTGAAAATGTCCACTTCGCGCGGACACGGAAAGGAAGCGTGGCAACAGGAACGCAGCAGAGCGCAAAGCCGACATCATCCACCTGCGCGAAAAGCACCGCGACATCGCCTTCCATGCCTTCACGAACGGCACACTCATTGATCAGGCCTTCTGCGAGGAGATGCTGCGCGTCGGCAACTTCTTTGTCTCGGTCAGCATCGAGGGCTTTGAGCAGGCCAACGACGGCGAGTTCGCCGGCGGCTGCGTTGCCGGTGGGCGCATCTACTGCCACATCAACGCTGCGGGCGATGTGGAGCCCTGCGTCTTTATCCATTACTCGGGCGCGAACATCCGTGAGAAGAGCTTCCTCGAGTGCTTGCAGCAGCCGCTCTTCCTCGAATACCGCAAGGGTCAGCCCTTCAACGGTAACCACCTGCGTCCCTGCCCGATGCTCGAAAACCCGGAGCTGCTGCCCCAGATGGTCGCGCGCTCCGGCGCGCACTCGACCGACCTCGAAGCACCCGAGAGCGTGGAGCACCTGTGCGGCAAATGCAAGGCCTACGCCGCCTGCTGGCGTCCCGAGGCCGAAAAGCTCTGGGACGAGGAGCACTGCGAGTAAATGACTTTCCTGTAACCTTCCCCGATACGCAAGAAAGCCGCCGACCTGATGGTCGACGGCTTTTGCCACATTTTCGAATTCTTTACTTGACTGCCGCGAGCAGGGCGTCCACGCGGTCGGTCTTCTCCCAGGCAACGCCGAGATCCTCGCGGCCCATGTGGCCGTAGGCGGCGAGCTGGCGGTAGATCGGGCGGCGCAGATCAAGGTCGCGGATAATGGCGGTCGGGCGCAGGTCAAAAACCTTCTCCACAGCCTCTTCAAGCTTACCGTCGTCCACCTTGCCGGTGCCGAAGGTCTCGACCATGATGCTCACGGGGTGGGCAACGCCGATGGCGTAGGCAAGCTGCACCTGGCACTTTTCGGCAAGGCCGGCGGCCACGATGTTCTTGGCAACATAGCGCGCGGCGTAAGCGGCGCTGCGGTCGACCTTCGTCGGGTCCTTGCCGGAGAAGGCGCCGCCGCCGTGGGGAGCGCTGCCGCCGTAGGTATCGACGATGATCTTGCGGCCGGTCAGGCCGCTGTCGCCCTGCGGGCCGCCGATGACAAAGCGGCCGGTCGGGTTGACATAAATCTTAGTCTTCTCGTCCATCAGCTCCGCGGGAACGGTCGGCTTGATGACCATCTCGATCATGTCGCGGCGGATCTGCTCGAGCGTCGCCTCGGGCGCGTGCTGGGTGGAGAGCACGATGGTGTCAACGCGCACGGGCTTGCCGCTCTCGTCGTACTCGACCGTCACCTGCGTCTTGCCGTCGGGACGGAGATAGTCAACAAGACCCTGCTTGCGCACATCGGTGAGCTTCTTCGCCATCTTGTGGGAAAGAGAGATCGCCAGCGGCATCAGCTCGGGCGTCTCGGTGCAGGCGTAGCCGAACATCATACCCTGATCGCCCGCGCCGTTGTCGAGCTCGCTCGCGCCGCTCTCCTTATTTTCAAAGGAGTTGTCCACGCCCATCGCAATGTCGCTCGACTGCTCGTCGATGTTCGTGACGACGCCGCAGGTGTCGCAGTCGAAACCGTACTTCGCGCGGTCATAGCCGATGTCGCGGATCACGCCGCGCGCGATTTTGGGAATGTCAACGTAGCAGTTCGTGGTGATCTCGCCCATGATGTGGACAAGACCGGTGGAGACCGCCGTCTCGCAGGCCACGCGGCCGCTGGGGTCTTTTTCAAGGATCGCGTCGAGCACCGCGTCGGAGATCTGGTCGCAGATCTTGTCGGGATGCCCCTCGGTGACGGATTCGGAGGTAAATAAACGTTTTGCCATGATTCTTTCTTCCTTTCTTTCGGGAAAAACAAAAAATACTCTGTCGAACCGACAGAGTATCGCACTTTCTGCTCTTCCTCATCTTTCGATTCGTTCGTCGGATTTGGCACCTTGCCTCTTCGGGCAGGTTGTCGTGGTGTCATAGGGCCGATCCCTCAACCACTCTTGATGAAGTATTCACTTGTGGCTTTCGCCGAATCGTATTGTAGCACATTTGTGCGTTTTGTCAATCAATATTTTGTAATTTTGCGCAAAACCTTGACTTTGACTGGATTTATGCTACAATATTGCCCACGAATTGAATGTCATCGGAGGACTTGCGGCCGCAGCCGCAGCAGTCGAAAAGATGTCGGATGCGTCCGGTCAGGCAAATGACCGGGCTTTTTTTATGTACGCTTAACGAACCGGAGGCTTTGGAGGCTTTTTATGAAGATTTCCCTTTCCGATCATTTCACCTATCAAAAGCTGCTGCGCTTTGTCGCGCCCAGCATTTTCATGATGATCATCACCTCGATCTACAGCATCGTTGATGGGTTTTTCGTCTCGAATTTCGTCGGCAAAAATCCCTTCGCCGCGCTGAATCTCATCTTTCCCGTCATCATGGCGCTCGCCGCCTTTGGTTTTATGATCGGCACGGGCGGCAGCGCGCTCATCGCCAAAACGCTCGGCGAGGGCAAGCAAAAAGAGGCAAACGAGATCTTCTCCATGCTCGTCGTAGCGCTCGGGGTGGGCGGCGCGGCGCTGAGCGGCGTGTGCCTTCTTTTTCTTCGTCCCATCTCCTACGCCGTCGGCGCGACCGACCTCACGATCGATGACTGCGTGCTCTACGGGCGCGTGCTGCTCGCGTCTCTCCCCTTCTTCATGCTGCAAAACAGCTTTCAGAGCTTTCTTGCCACGGCGGAAAAGCCGCACTTTGGCCTGCGCGTGACGGTTTGCGCGGGTCTTACGAACATGGTGCTTGATTTTCTGCTCGTCTATGTCTTTCCGCTGGGGCTTCTCGGTGCGGCACTCGCAACGGCCTTTTCCCAGCTTGTCGGCGCGCTGATCCCGCTTGTCTACTTTCTGCGCCCGAACGACTCCCCCCTCCGTCTGACGCGCCCGTGCTTTAATCTCCGCGCGCTCGCGTGCGCCTGCGGCAACGGCTCGAGCGAAATGGTCAGCAACCTTTCCACCTCACTCGTCGGCGTACTCTACAACATCCGTCTCATGGCCATTGCGCAGGAAAACGGCGTCAGCGCCTACGGTGTTCTGATGTATGTGAGCTTCATCTTCATGGCCTTTTTCTTTGGCTATTCCATCGCGGTCACGCCTGTCGTCGGCTATCACTACGGCGCGCAGAATCACGCGGAGCTCAAGAGCCTGCTCAAAAAAAGCCTGACCGTTACGCTCCTCTCGAGTCTTGCCATGACAGCCTCCGCCATTCTGCTTGCCCGGCCCATCGCCCACGTTTTCGTCGGCTACGACGCAGAGCTCTGCGACATGACGGTCAATGCGCTGCGCATCTATGCCCTCTCGTTCCTCGTCTGCGGCTTCAACATCTTCGGTTCGGCGTTTTTCACGGGGCTCAACAACGGCACGGCCAGCGCGCTCATCTCGTTTTTGCGCACGCTCGTCATTCAGGTCGCCGCCGTGCTGCTCCTTCCAGAGCTGCTCGGGATCGATGGCATCTGGCTTGCCATCACCGTTGCCGAAACGCTCACGCTGCTCGTCACAGGAATGCTTTTCCTCCTCGGACGGAAAAAATACCACTACGCATAAAGCAGATCATCTAAACAGCCGCGGTGGCTCGAACCACCGCGGCTGTGCTTGCGCTTTCTGACGGGCTGTGGCATAATAATTCTATCAAATTCTACTTTTGGAGGTGACTGTTATGTGCTTTTGGTGGTTTATGTTACTATGCGATTTGATCATTCCCATTGTTATGGTCATTGCAGGAAGAATGATGTGGAAGCATTGCCCAAAACATATAAACAGCATGTTAGGATACAGAACAACTCGTTCAATGAAAAATATGGATACATGGAAATTTGCTCATGACTATTGTGGAAAACTTTGGTGGAAAATAGGATGGATAATGGTTATACCATCTGCCTTGATACATATTCCATTATACCATAGTGATAAGAATACGATTGGATTTGCAGGGATAATTCTTGTAACAATCCAATGTTTTATTATGATTCTATCAATTTATCCGACAGAAAAAGCTTTGAAAAAACATTTTAATGATGATGGAATACCCAGATAGATTCCAGTTTGTCATTGCCACATAATTGATTTTTTCACCGACCGGTGCAATCGCCGGTCGGTTTTTCTTCATTTTCCTCTTGACATCTCATATTGTTGTGATATTATTTTGATATCAAGTTTGGAGGTGCTTTTTATGGAAGAAAAGATCATCACCGGTCACAAAAACGGCATGCTCGTGCTGCTGCTCGAGCTTGTTCTCTACATCGCCGCGGTCGTTTTTCTGATCGTCGGCATCCATGCGGGCTTTCTGCCCCTCATCGTCCTGTGCGTCATCGCGCTGTCGCTCGGCTGGATCCCGCTGTGCGGCCTGCGCGTCCTAAAGCCGCAGGAGGCGCTCGTGCTCACGCTGTTCGGCAAGTACACCGGCACGCTCAGGGGTGAGGGCTTCTACTGCGTCAACCCCTTCTCCACGTCCTTCAACCCCGCCGCCAAGACGAAGCTCAACCAGTCCGGCGACGTGGACGGCGGCCACAAGGGCGCCAATCTCCTTGTCGCCATGCAGGGTTCGTCCGCCGCGGTCGAAGTCGGCGGCAGCAAGAAGATCTCGCTCAAGATCATGACGCTCAACAACGCCCGCCAGAAGATTAACGACTGCCTCGGTAACCCCGTGGAGATCGGAATCGCCGTGATGTGGCGCGTGACCGACACGGCCAAGGCCGTTTTCAACGTGGACAACTACAAGGAGTATCTCTCCCTCCAGTGCGACGCGGCGCTGCGCAACATCGTGCGCATCTACCCCTATGACGTTGCCCCCGGCATCGACACCACCGGTGACGGTCACGCCGACGAGGGGAGCCTGCGTGGGTCGAGCGAGGTCGTTGCCGCGCGCATCCGCGACGAGATCCAGTCCAAGGTCGCCGACGCGGGCCTTGAGATCATCGAAGCGCGCATCACCTATCTCGCCTATGCGCCCGAGATTGCGGCGGTCATGCTCCAGCGCCAGCAGGCCAGCGCCATCATCGACGCACGCAAGATGATCGTCGACGGCGCGGTCGGCATGGTCGAAATGGCGCTTGAGCGCCTTGCGGAAAAGGGCACGGTGGAGCTTGACGAGGAGCGCAAGGCGGCCATGGTCTCGAACCTGCTCGTGGTACTGTGCGGCAACCACGATGCGCAGCCCGTCGTCAACTCCGGAAGCCTCTATTAACCCGACATGAATGACAACGCCAAAAAGCAGGTTCCTCTGCGCCTTTCGCCCAAGCTCTACGCCGCCATCGCCGCCTGGGCGGAGGACGATTTCCGTTCCGTCAATGGCCAGATCGAATATCTGCTGACCGAGTGCGTGCGCCAGAGGAAAAAGAACGGTAAGTACGTCGGCGAAGAGATCGACGTGCCGCCCGAGCTCGATCTCAAGTGAACAAGCGTTAAGAATGCGGAAAGAATTCGTTTCTTTCCGCATTTCTGCTCTTCATTCCATTTGGGAATGTGCATTTGTTCAAAGTTTATTGATGACTTTTTCCCGGCGCTGTGTCATAATAGATGCAAATGTTATTTACGACAAGTGAGGTATCCCGCATTGAAAAAGCTCAACCAGGCGATCGACCGCTTCTGTATCCTGCACCCGAATTTCGGCATTCCGAACCTGATGCTTTATGTGGTCATCGGCAACGTGGTGCTCGGACTGCTGTCCGGTTTTTCCACCGGCAATTTTCTGAGTTTCTTCTCCTTTACGCTTGATGGACTCCTCCATGGGCAGATCTGGCGTCTTATCACCTTCGTTCTGATCCCCGAGAGCACAAGTCCCTTCTATCTTCTCATCACCTGCTACTTCTACTACTGGATCGGCTCGGCGCTTGAGCGGCAGTGGGGTACGGCCAAGTTCACCACCTATTACCTCAGCGGCATGCTGCTTACCGTCATCGGCGCAAGCATCGTCAGCCTCATCACAGGGTACAGCATTCCTGTCTACGGTGCGAATTATGTCAACTTTGCCATGTTCATGGCCTTTGCCCTGCTCTATCCTGATACACAGGTACTCTTCATGTTCATCATTCCTATTCGCATGAAGTGGCTCGCCTATCTCGATATATTCTACTTCTTCTTCGACATTTTCCGCTACATTTCCGCAGGCGTCGGCTATTATGCCATTCTGCCGGTCGTGGCGCTTCTCAACTTCGTCATCTTCTTCTGGCCTGAGCTTACGCGCTTTTTCCAGCTTGAGCGCCACCAGAGCAAGCAGGCCTCGCACTTCCACAACACCGTGCGCAATCAGCAGCGTCAGGAGCAGTATCAGCAGCAGACGCAGGGCTTTCGTCATAAATGTGCCGTATGCGGCCGCACCGATGTGACGAATCCCGAACTTCAGTTCCGCTATTGCAGCAAGTGCGCAGGCTACCATTGCTTCTGCTCCGACCACATTTTCAATCACGTTCACTTTACGGACGAGCAGCCATAAGCAAAGGGAGGCATTTTTATGGCGTATACCAGGCAGCAGGCGTGGGATTTGCTCACGCAGTACAACAAGGGCGAATTTCACTTAAAGCACGCGTGCATCGTTGCCGATGTCATGCGTTGGTACGCAGAACAGCTCGGCTACGGCGAGGAAGCGGATTTCTGGGAGATCGTCGGGCTTTTGCACGATCTCGACTTTGAGCTTTACCCCGACGAGCACTGCATCAAGTCGCAGCAGATCATGCGCGAGCACGGTCTTGACGAGCGCTTGATCCGCGCCACCGCGAGCCACGGCTACGGCCTGCACTTCGACGGGCTGCCCGAGCCGCAGCACGAGATGGAAAAGGTGCTCTTCGCCACCGACGAGCTTACAGGCCTCATCGGCGCGGCTGCGCTCATGCGTCCGAGCAAAAGCGTCAGCGATCTTGAGGTCAAATCCGTCAAGAAAAAATACAAAGACAAGAAGTTTGCCGCCGGCTGCTCGCGCGAGGTCATCGAGCGCGGCGCTGCAATGCTCGGCTGGGATCTCGATACGCTCATCGAGCGGACGATCCTTGCCATGCGCGCAAGCAGTCATGTCGACTGATCCCTCCACATCATTTTTTACCGGTCATCGGTTACCTGCGGAAAGGAAGGTGCTTCTATGAGCGATTTTACCCCCACGCCCACGCCAAGTTACAGCGGTAAGCTCCGCAACCACATGCTGATGGTGCCCGAATGCATCGAGGAGTGCAGCGGCATCCGCATCTTCGGCCGAACGATCAAGTCCTTTGTCTTTTCCACCGACGTTGCCACCATCGCAAGCTGCAATGCCGACGCGGTGATCGCCGTTTACCCCTTTACGCCCCAGCCGCGTATTGCGCGCGCCATCATCAGCGTGGCGGATATGCCGGTGTTCTGCGGCGTTGGCGGCGGCTTCACCTCCGGTGCGCGTTCCGTCGCGCAGGCGATGGAGGCTGAGCACTGCGGCGCTTACGGCGTTGTGCTCAACGCTCCCGTTTCGGCCGACATCATGCGCGATATCCGCACGCATATCGACATTCCCGTTGTTGCGACCATCGTTTCCGCCACGCAGGATACTGAGGCACGTATCGCCGCAGGCGCCGACATTCTGAACGTCTCCGCCGCCGCGGAAACACCGCAGCTTGTCGCTGCGCTCCGCGCGCGTCACCCCGAGATCCCCATCATCGCCACCGGCGGCCCGAGAGATGAGACCATTCGCAAGACCATTGCCGCAGGTGCGAACGCCATCACCTACACCCCGCCCGACAACGGCGTGCTGCTCGCCGACATCATGACCGCGCATCGCGAGCGCTACCGCTAAACTACATATCCGCATAAAAAAGGCTGACCCGTACAGGTCAGCCTTTTTCTGTTTCTTTTTCAGTACGGGCACGGGAATGCGGAGAACACCGCATGTCCGTCCGTGAGGGTGAAGGGATATTCGTAAATGTCCTGCTCGCCGGTGAGCACAAATGTGTTCTTTTCATCGTTCCAGTCCTGGCGGTCGATCGTCTGAATAACCTTGCCTGCCGTATCGCCGCTCCACTCGACCCGGAGGCTCTCGCCGCCGATACTGGTGTCGCTGCCGCGGTCAGCGGAGAGCACATAAAGCTTGCCGTCGATCTCCTTGAAGCGATCCGGCGAATACGCAAACCATTCGTTCATCAGTTCTTCCGTCACATGCGCTCTGAGCAGTGTGCGCAGCTGTTCCATCGTGTTGATGTTCATAAGGCCGAAGCGGCAGTAATCTCTCCCGTCGTTATCTTCGACCATCGGCACGCTGTTGTCCATGGGCGGCGTTGTCATGTGGAACCACGCCCAGAGATCCTCGGTCACACGGTAATCTGCAAGCACGACCGTTTCCTTCGGCATATCGAGCAGCGACTGCATGTGGCGGCTGAGCGTATAGAAAAAGCTGTCATACGGGATCTGGAACTCCTGCGGCCCCACCGCGTAAGGTGCAATAATATATTGGTCAAACGTCACCGTCAGGCCGTCTTCCGTAAAGTTCAGTGTGGCAAATGTCGGAAAATCATGCAAATAGGAATCGTAATCGGAAAAGTATACATCAGCCATGTGCTTTTCTTCGACCTCATTGAGCATCTGCCAATAGATGGCCCTCTGGAAGGTCGAAGCATCGCCGTAGCGGCTGCTTTCGTCCGCCAGATCATCTGCCGTCAGGAATTTTCCCGTCGTCAGGTCGAAGTTCCACGCGCGGCTGTAGCTGTTGGGATGCACGCCGCCGTAGTAGGTGTAGCCCTCGGCCGCGATGCTCAGGAGCTTCCCCTCGGTCATATAGGTCTGCGCCATGGTCAGCTCGCTCGTCCAAAAGCTTCCCTCTGTAAACGCGCTCGAACCACCCTCGGCATAGAGCTCCTTCGCCTCCGAAGCGAACTGCGCCGCATCGGACTGAAGCCCTGCGAGCACGTTGTTCATCTCCGTATTGAAGGCATTCTGCGCCGTGAGCTGCGATGTATCGACCGCGCCGCCGTTGGCCGTCACATTCTCCGCAGGCGTGTAAAGCTCGCCGCTTTCCGTGCGCAGCTCAAGCATCGGCAGCTCGTAGCGCTCCGCCATCAGCACCGTGCCGTCGTCGGCCTTGTATTCGTTTTCATAGACCTGCGTTGCAACTTCAAAATGCAGCGCGCCCTGCGCGCCGACCCTGTCCGCCGCGCCCTCCTCCTTTGCGCCGCATGCGGCAAGATTCAGTGCCAGTACGCAGCAAAGCAGCATCATCCATTTTTTCATCGTAGTCTCCTTTCAGGGTTTGAGGAAATCCTCCTCAAACGATCACAGGCCCCTGCGTCCACGCGCCTCCGCCTTTGGCAGCGCGCAGCTCAGGGTAAGCAAGCACATATTGATCGCATGCCCGCGCAGAGAGCGCAAAGAGCCTCTGTGCCTCCTCACTCAGTGAGCGCACATCGGCGCTTTTGGTCAGCACCGGCGCGCTCCCCTCATTTTTGATCGCTCTGAGCAGCATTCTTCCCCGCTCATTGCACGCCAAAACGCGCAGATACGGGATCTCCTGCGGCAATTCTGCCGCCGCTATGTCAAGATACGCCGCAAGCAGCATCCGCCGCAGCCGCGCATAGGCATAGCGCTTCGTTTTCACCGTGCCGAGCAGCTCGTCAACAGAGGCGGCCGTTCGTACCGCGGCATAAAAGCGACGGTAGAGTCCCTCTCCACCGCTGTCGTAGCGGGCAAAGTCCGCTTCCTCCAGCATACGCAGGCGCGAAAGCATTGCCCGCTCCGCTCCCTTCATCGTCACCGGCGCGCGTCCCGCCGCGCATTCGCGGGCGTAGATCGCAGCGCTTTCCGCCGTTAAAAAGGCAGATGCGTCCTCGCCGCCAGCAAGCAGCGCGCGGATATAGCTCGCCGAGGCGAAGCCCTCTGCCGCGCCCTCGTTGTGACCCACGGCTCTGCGCTCCATCGCAAGCGGCGTGATCGTACTGCCGCTTTGCAGCAGTGCCTTGCAGTACTCCACGCCCAGAATATCGTTTGGCTCGGCAAGCACACCAGCATCTTCGCCGATCAGCGCCCGTGCGGCACTTTCCCGTGCCGCGGCAAATGACAGCCCTTTTGAAAGCTCATCGCGCAGCCGCTCAGAAAAGTCTTCCCGCAGCAGCGCTTCCGCTGCGCGGCGCAGCTTCTCCGTTTCGCCGCACTCGCTGCCGAATGCCAGCGTATCAACGATACCCGTCGCGCTCAGAACGCCGACGCCGCCGCGGGCAAAGCCCTCCGCCGAGGCGATCGACCACGGCAGCGGCAATTCAAGCACGAGATCCGCCCCGCCGCGCACAGCGGCCTCGGCGCGCGCATGCGCGCGTTCGATGGCAAAATCGCCCCGCTGGACAAACTCGCCGCTCATCGCGCACACAATGCCGCATTCCTCCGTCCCATTCCTGCGCCGCAGCTCGTCGAGCTGCCACTTGTGGCCGCAGTGGAAGGGATTATATTCGCATATTATACCAAATACTCTCATGAAAGTCCTCTCAAAGCGGTTACAAAAGAGTAACGTTTTGTTAAATTTACTTGTCTTTGCCAAAAAAGTTGTTATAATATAAGTTGTATTGAATTGTACATTCAATCTATTGTATGTATTCTATCGGAAATCTGGGCGCAATGCAAGCCGCCCTCGGAAAAAGGAGTATACTTATGAATGTTCTGGTCATCAACGCAGGTTCTTCTTCCCTGAAGTATCAGCTGCTCAACCCCACTTCGGGCGAGCTGCTTGCCAAGGGTCTGTGCGAGCGTATCGGCATCGACGGTCTGTTCACCTACAAGCCCCAGCTGCCCGGCAAGGAAGCTGTCAAGGCCGCTTCCGTCTCCATGCCCACTCACAACGAGGCCATTCAGGCTGTGCTGAACGCGCTTGTCGATGAGAAGAACGGCGTGATCTCCTCCATGAAGGAGATCGACGCGGTCGGCCACCGCGTTGTTCACGGCGGCGAAAAGTTCGCCAAGTCCGTCGTCATCACCGATGAGGTCATGCACGCCATCGAGGAGTGCAACCCCCTCGCCCCGCTCCACAACCCCGCCAACATCATCGGCATCAAGGCCTGCCAGGAGCTGATGCCCGGCGTTCCCATGGTCGCCGTGTTCGACACCGCCTTCCACCAGACCATGCCC
>Ga0129316_1001013_pt1 | contig 12227 bp, 10 predicted proteins | sample Cm1ome_2_FD_94429 | JGI IMG/M metagenome (GOLD analysis project Ga0129316, IMG submission 94429) | Eastern black-and-white colobus group fecal microbial communities from Wisconsin, USA - Cm1022B metagenome | ecosystem: Host-associated > Mammals > Digestive system > Large intestine > Fecal...
CGCTAAATTACAATTTATCGTTTAGTTCGGAAGATTAAGATATTCCGAACAGAGTGGGTAGAAATACCTGCTTTTTTTATGTGGGAAAAATTTAGGAATAATTATTATAGTTTTTTAGGATAAAAATAGAGAATTTTTTGACATGTTTTAAATAATCAATATTCGAGATAATGGTATTGAACAAAGGCCTATGTTCAGTAATTTGAAAGGAGATTAAAAACATGGAAGACTATATTGTAATTTATGCAGTAGTACCAAAACACATTTATGAAACAAAATTATTAACACCAGAAGAAAAATTGATTGCTGAACGTATTATATACTTATGCAAAAAGGAAGGATATTGTTGGATAACAAATAAAAAACTTTCTGAAATGTATAATATAACAATAGAAACAGCTTCAAGACATATTAAGAAATTAGAAAAGATAGGATTAATTAAATGTATTTATGATCACAATGATAAAAATACTAGAAGGGTTATTCAATTAGTTGATAACATATGGGATAAATGGTCAATAAGAGATAAATCAAATAATCAAGAAGATATTGATTATTCAATTAAACATAATAATAAATATAATAGTAGAAATAAATATAAATATAATAGTGATAAAGTTGATAAATCACCAGTTCCTTGGTGGCTTAATGAAGATATTAAATCTGAACCTGCTACTCCAGAAGAACAAGCAGAAATGGAAAGAATGATAAGAGAAATTACTGGAGAGGATAGTGATTCAGATGAATGATAAGTTAGTTTATACAGTTCATGAAGTATCTTCTATATTACACTCAAGTCCAAATTATATTTATGAATTAATTAGAAAAGGATATTTACCAGCTATTAAATTAGGAAGTTTAAAAGTATTAAAATCTTCACTAGAAAGATTTTTAATTCAAAATGAGGGAAAAGATTTATCCAATTTATCTGATATTAAAAAGATAGTAATTGAGGTAGAAGTAAATGAGTAAAATTAATATTAGAAAAAGAGGGAACTTTTATGAATATAGAATTGAAATAGCTAAGGTAGATAATAAAAGACAATGGTTAAGTAAATCAGGATTTAGAACTAAGGCAGAAGCATTAGAATCTGGATCACAAGCATATACTGAATACTTAAATGCTGGTATTCCATTTAAACAATGTGATTTATCTTATTCAGATTATCTTGATTATTGGTTAGAAAATTATTGTATGAATAATTTAAAATATAATACTATTCAAACATATAAAATAATTATTAATAAATATCTAAAAAAGAATATAGGAAAATATAAACTATCAACAATAACAAGTGTTGCTTTAAATTCATTTATAACTGATTTAGTTAATAAATATAATCATTCTAAAACATATTATAAAAATATATTAAAAGTCATTAAAGGTTCATTTAGAGATGCATGTAATTTATATGGATTTATAAAGTATAATCCAGCTCTTACATTAAGACTTCCTAAAATAGAAGAAGATCTTAATAATAAAAGACATTATTATACAAATGAAGAAATAGATAAAATACTTGATAGATTTAAGGACAATGCTACATTTGTAGCATCGTTCTTAACATCATGTTATACAGGAATGAGAACTGGAGAAGTGTTTGCTCTTACTTGGGAAGATATAGATTTAGAAAATGGAATAATAAATATAAGACATAACTTATATGATAAACCTAAAGATAGTTTAGGAAGATGGTATTTAGGAACGACTAAAACTATATCTGGAACAAGACAAATTTATATTGGAAATACATTAATAACAGCTTTAAAAAACTATAAAGAAAGACAAGAATATCTTAAAGAAGTATTTGGTAAAGATTATAAATATTATCACTTAGAAACAATAACAAATGATAATGGAAAAGTTGTTGATAAAAGAATAGTTATTAACAAAGATAATGAAGAAAAATTAAATCTAGTATTTACTAATGATGATGGATTATTCTCTGGAACTGATGTTCCTAAATATCCATTTAAAATAATTCATAGTGAATTAGGAATAGAAAAATGTAGATTCTATGATTTAAGAGGAACATATGCAACTAAAGTATTAAATAATGGAACAAAGATTAATGATGTAGCTAATTTATTAGGACATAGAAACGTGGAAACAACAGAAAATTATTACATTACAAGTTTAGAGGATAATAGAAAGAGTGCTGTAGAATTATTTGATAAAAATAATAAATCTAATGTTATAGAAAATGTAATTAAATTTCAAATACAAGAAGGTAAATTAGTATGAATTATGCAATATTTAGAAGTGAACCTATTTATACTTTAAATGATTTAGCACAAATTGGATCTCATAATAAAAGAGAGAAAAAAGCATATCAATCTAATCCTGATATAGACTTATCTAAAATGAAAGATAATGTAGAACTTGTTCCGCTTAATATGAAATATGTTAAAGGCTTTTATGAAATAACTAAAGACTATAAAAAAGAACATGAAGAAAGAATGAAAACTGAAAGAGAAGATAGAAAAAGAACATTTAGACAAATGGTGGATAAATCAAAAAGTGTTGTTGCAGATGAATTAGTTTTCACTGCAACACACACATTCTTTAATGATATGAGTAAAGAAGAAATTAAAAATTGGGCTGATAGATGTATGGAATTTGTACATTTTGGACTAGGATATGAAGATAATCAAATATTACATGCAACATTACATATGGATGAAAAAACACCTCATATTCATTGTGTTGTAGTCCCACTAGTTAAGAAGCTAGATAAAAGAACTAATACAGAAAGATATACAATATCTAAAAAACAATTTATACATGATAAAGAACACTTGAGTGAGTTACAAGATGAATATTGTGAATATCTAAATATGTGTGGCTTTGCTTTAGAAAGAGGAACTAAACATAGTGATAGAGAGCATATTAATATTAAAGAGTTTAAGAAACTAACTAAATCATTAACTAATGAACTGGATTTAAAAGATGATAAGTTATCAAAATCAATTGATGAATTAGAAGAAAAAATGAAATCAAATAAAACTATTATGTTTGATAAAGAATCTGTTAAAGTTAAGAAAGAAACTTTTGACAGTATGAATAAAGTTGTAAAAGAAGCAAAGAAAGTTAAAGATTTAAAACCTAAACTAAATAATGCTTATAAGAACCTTAAAGAGGTAACAAATGATTATTCAAAAATACATCAACAAAATATGAAACTAGAAGATGAAAATAGAAATTTAAAATATGAAAATACTAATTTAAGATATAAAGCATTTACTTTATCTAATACAATTGATACATTAAAAAATGTCATCAATAAAATGGCTAATTTTGTATATCATTTAGTAGCTGATGGATTAATACCTAGACATAAAGAAGATGAATTTAATGATGAATTTGAAGAGTTTATTAGTGGTAAAACGAAGAATAAGGACAAAGACGACAGTCTTGTTCTTTAGACTATCTTTCTGACAAGATAGTAACACACTATGATATTGGCAAAGCCAATAACAATGTGTGCCAAGGATAAACCCTTTGGAATCCCGTTCAAGCACCAATACTACAAACATTCGTAAGTAGTAAAGGTGCCTTTTTTATTTCAACATTTAGTTTCATAAAAAATAAAAATACTATCGCCACTTTCATTACTTTGTAACAAAACGTGCCACGTATTTTAACTGAAAATAATCACATTAAAAGTGGTATACTTAATATATAAGTGAGGTGATTATTTTGACCAAAACTCATGAACAATTTATAAATGAAATACAAAACAAAAATGATAAAATCATTATTATTGGTAAATATACTGGTGCAACTAATTATATAAAAGCTAGATGTAAAAGATGTGGATATGAATGGGAAGCAAAAGCGTATTCATTGTTATCTGGTAGAGCGTGTCCAAAATGTAGAACAATCAGGGGTATTGAAAACAATAAGGGTTTAACAGCTAAAAAGAGCCATAATGATTTTGTGAATGAATTAAAAAAAGTTGATAGTGATATTATTGTTGAATCACATTACGAAAACAACAAAAGTATTATTAAGTGTAGATGTAAAAGATGTAATAATCATTGGGAAGCAAAAGCATACTCATTATTACAAGGACATGGATGTCCTAGATGTTCTAAGTCAGGAACAAGTTTTATGGAACAATTTATAAGATTATCATACATAAAGAAATTATCTGAAAAAGATGTTATTTCTAGAGACAGAAAAACAATTGGTATGGAATTGGATATATTAATTCCAAAGTTTAATATAGCAATTGAACCAGGGAACTGGTTTCTACATAAAAAATCGATATTAAGAGATAGTAAAAAGAGAACTAAGTGTGCAGAAAAAGGAATAAAATTAATAACAATTTATGATAAATTTCCAGTAAATGAAGATAAACCATTCTTAGATAATTGTATAGTGTTTAGTGATGACTATAATAAAGCAGATCATTCTGAAATAAAAAAATTGGTAAAAGAGTTATTTAGTATGAGTAAATTAAAATGTGATTTTTCAAATAATGAATGGAATGAAATTGAAACTAAAGCATATGAATTATCTAAATCTAAAACTCATGAACAATTTATTGATGAAATGAAGAAAATCCATTCTGAAATAACTGTTATAGATAAATATGAAAACTCTAATAAAAGAATTAAAGTAAGATGTAATAAATGTGGTTACGAATGGTATGGAGTTCCAGCCAATATGCTTAGTGGTGATGGTTGTAGAAAATGTGGAACTAAGAAAGCACATGAAAAAGTAATGAAGAATACTGAATGGATTAAAAATGAATTAAAAAAAATCGAATCAGATGTAGAAATACTTGGAGAATATAAAGGTAGACATAATAAGATTAAAGCACGATGTAAGATATGTGGATATGAATGGGAACCAATAGCTTCTAGTTTACTTAGAGGAGCAAATCATAAAGGTGCTAAAACAATACATAAAAACAATAATTAATTATCTAACATTGTGTAAATAATCAATATGTGTTATAATTTTCCTGTAAACAAAGGATAAATTGAATGATGACTTTGTCCACATTTTGTCCACATTGAACAAATTATTAGTAATATTTATAATACAAATAATACTGATAATAATATGTACTAAATGCCTATAAAATAAGGCTAAAAGCCATAATACTATATGTACCAAATATAGTAATAATATGCTCAAAAAGGGAGCATGTGGAAGTGGGAAAAAATATAAACAATGCTGTGGCAAATAGCTTATAAAATAAGGGTTTGCGAGGATTTGAAGATTTCAAAAAATCGTAAAAAAAGCCAAAATGTTTCCATTTTGTTTCCAAAAAAAATGGAAATGTTTCCAAAATAGCTGGAAACCCCTATAAAATAAGGCAATTCTAAATGGAAACATTTACGAAAACATTATGGAAACAAAAAAGATTTCATTCGACATGAAGTCTTTTTTCTTCGTTTACTAACAAGTAAAGGAGGAAAAGTAATGGGAAAAGTTAATGTTATCAAGAGAGGAAATGTTTACCAATACAAGTTTGAAATTGCCTCAGTTGATGGAAAGAGAAAGTTTAAAAACAAGAGTGGATTTTTAACAAAAAATGAAGCTATGAAAGAGGGTATAAAAGCATATACAGAATATATGAATACTGGTCATGCTTTTACTCCAAATGAAATATCTTATTCTGATTATTTAGATTACTGGATGAAAGAACATTGTGAGGTTAATTTAAAATATCATACTATTGAAGCATATAAGAGTATTGTTAGAATTCATGTTAAACCTAAAATAGGTCATTATAAGTTATCTACTATTACTACTTCAACATTACAAGAATTTATTAATAAGGTATATCTTGATGGAAGTTATTCTAAAAACTTCTTAAAGAATATATTAAAGGTACTGAAGTCTTCTTTTGGATATGCTTATGAGATAGTTAATTTTATTAAGACTAATCCAGCTGAAAAAGTAAAATTACCAAGATATGATATTCCAGATAGTGATCCAGCTCATATATTTACTAAAGAAGAAATTGATAGAATACTAAATAGATTCACTAAAAATCCATGTGCCTATTATGCTTTTTTAACAGCTTATCACACAGGACTTCGTGTATCAGAAGTATTTGGATTAACTTGGGAAGATATTGATTTTGAAAAGAAAACATTAAGAGTAGATAGAAACATACTTAAAAAGAACCAAGTAGGTGGAACAAAGAAAAGACATATAAGTGGTAATTCAACAACAGTATGGTATTTTGGAACTTGTAAAACACCTAGTAGTCATAGAACTATAGAAATAGGAGATACTTTATTAAATGCTTTAAAAGAATATAAAGAACAACAAGAAAGAAATAAAATAGAATATGGAGATATGTATATGAAACATTATGCTAAAGAAGTTATAAATCCATATAATAATAAAAAAGAAATTAAAATTGTAAATGCCCATACAGAAATAGATGTTTCGTTACCAGAAGTTCATTTATTATTTGTTAAGAAAAATGGTATATTTGAGGGAACTGATACTTGCAAATATCCATTTAAAGTTATTCATTATGAATTAGGAATACCATGTAGATTTCATGATTTTAGAGATACTCATGCAACAAGATTAATAGAAGCAGGAGCCGACATAAAAGCTGTATCAAAAAGACTAGGTCATAGTACTATTGAAACAACCTATAACATATATGTAAGAGTAACTACTAAAATGGAATCAGATATAGTAACTAAATTTGAAGCATATGCTACTTCCTAAGCATATGTTTTTTGTACGATTTTACCTCATATCAATGATAAAACCACAAAATTATGCTATAATATTATTTGAAGCGTGAGGTGAAAGTGATGAAAACAATAGCATTAAGATTTTCTGATAACTATGCTCCCAAAGAGGGTATGATTTTTCATCATAATTACCTTATAGAAAAATATGGTTATGTTTGGTATGGTAAATTTGGTAATGCTGTATCAAAGGAAATTATTAACGAACAATTAGAAAGTGATGATCCAAAATTTTTACTTATTAAAAGTGGTGGAATAGATAGATATTGGGTTCACTTTGATAAATATGTTCAAGATACACCTGAAGTCGATAAAATTCCAGAATATTATAGAAATAATGCAAAAGATATAAAATGTTGGTTTAGAATAACAAGATTTGAAAAAGCTGACAAAGATGTATTAAGTAAATGTTTTGTATTATCATCTGGAGATTGCTTATCAACAGCTAGTAAGCATAGCATGAATCCATATTTTAAAATAGAATATAGAGGTGAATCGAATGGGACAATATGAAAGTGAATCAAAATTAGAAGATAGAATGATAGATCAATTAAGAAAACAAGGTTATCAATATGTTGAAATAAATGATGTTACTGAATTAGAAAGAAACTTTAGAGAACAAGTTAATCTTCATAATAGAGGAGAACTTAAATTTAAAGATTTATCAGATAAAGAATTTGAAAGGTTAATGGTTAAAATATCTGGTAAAGGTGTATTCCAATCTGCAAAGGAATTAAGACAAAAACAAGATATTCAAAGAGATGACGGTTCGATTGTTTATCTTGAGTTATTTAATACTAAAGATTGGTGTAAAAATACATTTCAAGTAACTCACCAAACTACTGTTGAGGGAAAATATACAAATCGTTATGATGTAACTATTTTAATAAATGGTCTTCCTCTAGTTCAAATAGAACTTAAACGAAGAGGAATAGATATGAAAGAAGCTTTTAATCAAATTAAAAGATATAAAAGGCATTCATATTTTGGACTATATAAATTTATTCAATTATTTATTATAAGTAATGGTGTCGATACAAAGTATTTTGCTAATGGAGATCAAGAACTTAATTATGGATTTACTTTTTATTGGACAGATGTAGATAATAATAGAATAACTAATCTAGAACAATTTTGCTTATTCTTCTTAGATAGATGTCATATAGGTAAAATGATTGCTAGATATATGATTATAAATGAAACAGAAAAAATATTAATGGTTATGCGACCATATCAAGTTTATGCTGTTGAAAACATTGTATCTCGTGCTTTAGATACAAATAACAATGGTTATATTTGGCATACTACTGGATCTGGTAAAACTATTACTTCATTTAAAACTAGTCAAATATTATCTTTAGAACCATCTATTAATCAAGTATTTTTCTTAGTTGATAGAAAAGACTTAGATAAACAAACTTTAGATGAATTTAATAAATTCGATCCAGGTTGTGTTGATATGACTAACCAAACAGATAAATTAATTCAACAAATAAAAGATAGTACTAGACCATTAATTATTACAACAATTCAAAAAATGGCTAATGCATGTTCTAATCCAAAATATGCTAGTGTAATGGAAAAGTATAAAGACTTAAAGACAGTATTTATTATTGATGAATGTCATAGGTCTCAATTTGGAGATATGCACAGACAAATATCTAGAACATTTAGTAAAGCTCAATATTTTGGCTTTACTGGAACACCTAGATTTAAAGAAAATCCATCACAAGATGGAAGAAGTACAGCAGACATTTTTGAAAAATGCTTACACACATATTTAATAAAAGATGCTATTAAAGATGAAAATGTTTTAGGATTCTCTGTTGACTATATGAAATTTGTAGAATTCAGTGGACAAACAGAAGAAGATATTATGGTTGAAGGTATAGATACTGATGAAGTATTTATGGCTGATGAAAGAATAGGAATAATTGCTCAAGACATTATTAATCATCATAATCTTAAAACAAGAGATAAAAAGTATAATGCTTTATTTACTGTAGCATCTATACCAATGTTAATTAAGTATTATGATACTTTTAAATCACTTAATCATGATTTAAAAATAGGTGCAATATTTACTTACGGAGCTAATGAAGATTTGGATAAGAATCCAGAACATTCAAGAGAAGCTTTAGATAGAATTATTAAAGATTATAATAAAATGTATAAGACAAATTTCTCTTCACATACTTTTGATTCATATTTTAGAGATATTTGTAAAAAGATTAAAAATACTGAAATAGATATAGTAATAGTTGTTAATATGCTGTTAACTGGATTTGATGCTAAGAGATTAAACACTTTATATGTAGATAAACCTTTAAAGTATCATGATCTTATTCAAGCATTCTCTAGAACAAATAGAGTTGAAACTGATACTAAACCTTTTGGTAATATCGTATGTTATAGAACAACTAAAGCAAGAGTAGATGAAGCTGTTAAATTATTCTCACAAACTGATAGTGTTGATACAGTTATAATGGCTCCATATGAAACTTATATCAATAAGTTCAATGAAGCAGTTAAGAAACTACTTGAAATTACACCAGTAGTTGAAAGTGTAGATTCATTAGAAAGTGAAGATGACATAAAAGAATTTATAGTTGCATTTAGAGAAGTTGCTAAGTTATTAGTAAGTCTTAAAACATTTAATCAATTTGATTTGGATAATACTGATTCAATGATTAATACTCAAATGTTTGAAGACTATAAATCTAAATACTATGAATTATATAGAAAACTATCTAATGATAAAGAAAAAAGTTCTATTTTGAATGATGTTACATTCTCACTAGAACTAATACAAACAGACAAAATTAATGTTTCTTATATTTTAAATCTAATTAGAAATGTAGATTTAACAGATGAAGAGCAAAAACAAAAAGATATAGCTGATATTCAAAGTAAATTAGTTAATATTACAGATGATGATTTATTCTTAAAAGCAGATTTAATCAAGAGTTTCTTATCTTCTATCTTACCAGCATTAAAAGAAGAAGATTCAATTGATGAGGCATTTGATAATCATATGAATAAAGAAAGACAAAAAGAAATTGAAAAATTTGCTACTGATAATAATATTAACTTAGATACTTTGGAAACAATTATTAATGAATTTGAATATAGTGGTATTTTCCCAGATGCATTAATAGGACAATCTATTGAAGCACCATTCTTAAAGAAAATATCTATTATTGAAAATATTAAAGGATTCGTTAAGAATCTATTAAAGAAATATATGTAGGAGGTTAAATTATGTCTAGAGAAGAAAAACAACAAACTCAACAAGCAGAACTTCAAAAACAGTTATGGAGTATTGCCAATACCTTAAGAGGTAATATGGATGCTAATGATTTTAAGAACTATATTCTTGGATTAATCTTCTACAGATATTTATCTGAGAACCTAGTAAATTATGTTAATAATATATATTTAAAAGATGACAATATTGACTATGAAGAAGCTTGGAAAAAAGAAGAGTATAGAGATGCTTTAAAATCTCAATTAATTAATGATTCAAATATGGGATATTTCCTAGAAGCAGATTATTTATGGAGTACATTAATTAATAAAATTAAAACTGGTAAATTTGATATTTCAATGTTAGCAAAAGCTGTTAATACAATATCAGAATCTACTTTAGGAAATGAATCAGAAGATGACTTTGAAAACCTATTTGAAGATATGGATTTAAATAACTCTAAATTAGGTAGAGGAGAAGCAGAAAGAACTAAATTAATATCAACAATTATGTTGAAAATTAATGATATAGATTTCCACCATGAAGATGCTGAAATTGATGTTTTAGGTGATGCTTATGAATACTTAATTTCAAACTTCGCCGCATCAGCTGGAAAGAAAGCAGGAGAATTCTATACTCCTCAACAAGTATCAAGAATTCTTGCTAAATTAGTAACTTTAAATAAATCTAAACTTCAAAGTGTGTACGATCCTACTTGTGGATCTGGTTCATTACTATTAAGAGTAGGTAAGGAAACAAAAGTTACTTCATATTTTGGACAAGAATTTAATTCAACAACATACAACTTAGCTCGAATGAATATGTTATTACATGGTATTTCATTTAAACATTTTGATATTAAAAATGATGATACACTTGAAAGACCAAGACATATTGATATGAAGTTTGATGCAATTGTTGCGAATCCTCCGTATTCAGCTCAATGGAGTGCAGATCCTAAGTTTATGGATGATGAAAGATTTAGTGCTTATGGTAAATTAGCTCCTAAATCAAAAGCCGATTTTGCATTTATTCAACATATGATTTATCAATTATCAGATAATGGAACTATGGCTGTAGTTTTACCTCATGGTGTTCTATTTAGGGGGGCATCAGAGGGAACAATAAGAGAATATCTTATTAAAGAAAAAAATTACTTAGATGCTGTTATTGGCTTACCTGCAAATATATTTTATGGAACAAGCATTCCAACTTGTATTTTAGTATTTAAGAAATGTAGAGAAAATGAAGAAAACATTTTATTTATAGATGCATCAAAAGATTTTGAAGCTGGAAAGAATCAAAACAGATTAAGAGATCAAGATGTGGATAAGATTATAGAAGCATATAAGAATAGAACAGAAGTAGAAAAATACTGCCATGTTGCTCCTATGTCTGAAGTAGTTGAAAATGAATATAATTTAAATATTCCTAGATATGTAGATACATTTGAAGAAGAGGAAGAAATAGATATTAAAGCAGTTCAACAAGATTTAAAACAAATTGATAAAGAAATCGCAGAAGTAGATAAAGAGCTTAATGTTTATTTAAAAGAATTAGGTTTAGAAGAATTATAAAATAAAAAGGATTTATACAAACATGTTTTGCATAAGTCCTTTTTTTAGTTCATTTAATTTATTTAGTTTTAATTCTTCTTTTTTAATTTTACTATTTATTGAATTAATGTAGTTTATTATTATTTCTTCTGATTTAGAATCGGTTAATTTTATTGTCATATCTGATAAAGTTGATAATACAATATAAGGTGTATTACCCTCTTTTTTTTCAGAATTTATTCGCTTAGATAGAAAACTATCTAAGTATATTTTTATATATTGTATATTAGATTTAAATTGATTTAATACATAAGTTCTTTGATATGCATTAAATTTACCTTTATAATAATGAATATATCCAACATAAGCACCATTTCCAGATATTAGAAGAGCTTCTGTATCGAAAGCATATTTATCAATATAATAAAAATCTTTAGCACAAGTATAAAATCTATATTGTCCATTTTCTACCATTGCATTTGCATTTAGTTTTCCAGTTGTAATATTACATATATTACCAAGTTTTTCTTCTTTTATTACATTTAAATTAGAAAAAATGTTGTTTGTAAGTCCTTTTTTAAATAAAGAAGATACTAAAAAGACTCATACAAACATGTTTTGCATAAGTCCTTTTTTAAGATTTTTAAGTCCATTTAATTTTTGTTCTTCAAATTTAATTTTTTTATCTA
>Ga0129316_1001016_pt1 | contig 12211 bp, 7 predicted proteins | sample Cm1ome_2_FD_94429 | JGI IMG/M metagenome (GOLD analysis project Ga0129316, IMG submission 94429) | Eastern black-and-white colobus group fecal microbial communities from Wisconsin, USA - Cm1022B metagenome | ecosystem: Host-associated > Mammals > Digestive system > Large intestine > Fecal...
AATACAAACTTTTTGTTATATTTTTACACATACATGTTATTAAACATGGCTTGACTGTTATTCTGAGGAAGGTTATGGTACTTATTTCGAACTCACGTTTGTTTATTTATAGAGGAAATATAACAATTCTCCGTCAATTAATGATTAAGGAAAGCTATCAAAAATATCTATTTACCTATAAGTTGGTACTAAGCCAATGTATTCGTTCCTTCCACCAAATGTCCCATCGACCAGACAGAACGGACATTCAACTTACGGTCCAGAATAACGATATCGGCATCTTTACCACGTTGCAGAGAACCCTTGCGATCGTCTACTCCCATCAGGCGGGCCGGCGTTTCAGAAGCCATGCGAACAGCGTCTGCCAAAGGAACTCCGGCATTTTGGGCCATCGTACGAACCAATACATCCATTGTAGCGATACTACCTACCAATGAAGAATGGTCTGCCAGTTTACAAACGCCATCTTCTATGATAATCCGGGGATCATCAACGGGCTTTCCTTCATTGGCGGCATAAGCCAATGCATCCGTTGTCAGACAAGTACGTTCCACACCCTTCAGCTTGTAAACCAGACGCAGGATTGTTGAAGGCAAGTGACGGCCATCGGCAATCACCTCCACTGTCATATCATCTTCCAGGAACACACTCTCTACCGTTCCTTCATATTTATATTCACGACGCTTATGGAATCCGGGCATAGCATTATAGAAATGAGCCGCATGCGTAAAACCGGCTTCATAAGCAGCTTTAATATCTTCAAATTCTGCCTCCGTATGAGAAACGGCTGCCAAAAGACCTTTCGAACGGACATAACGGGCAAAATCCAATGCCCCCGGTAATTCCGGACTTGCATCCCAACGTTTAATACAATTCGTACTTTCCAGTAACGATTTATATTCGTCCGAATCAGGATCTTTCAAAGCGTCTGTCAGTAAACTGCCTGCCATCTTCGGATTCAGATAGGGTCCTTCCAACTGTAATCCCAACACAGGACTGTTTTTCTCTGCCATCGCACTTTCACATAAGGCAACCCCTTTCCTGATTTCAGTCATGGGAAGCGGGCCCAATGTCGGGAAAATACAAGTCGCCCCATATTTCATGTGTGCGTTCACTGCCCCGTGGAAAGCTTCTTCTGTACATTCCTTAAAATCATATCCACCGCCACCGTGTATATTCATAGCAACGAAACCAGGAATAATATACATTCCTTTAGCATCTACCACCGTAGCCCCTATCACAGCCAGGTCACTATTTGTTACTTCCAGTATTTTACCATCACTGATCAGAACAGAACCGTCTTTTAACCAACCTTGCGGCGTCAGGATCTGTCCGTTTATTATTTGAGTTAACATAACTTCTTCTCTATTTTATTCTTGTTCGATCCCGTTAAAACAACTTATTAGTACCTTCCACCAATTTACCCATAGCCCAGACAGCACGTACATTCAAATCTTTGTCCAAGACCATCAGGTCGGCATCTTTACCACGTTGCAAAGAACCTTTGCGGTCGTAAACGCCCATGATACGGGCCGGCGTTTCAGAAGCCATACGAACCGCATCTTCCAAAGGTATCTCAGCTTTCTGTACCACCGTACGAATCAGGCGGTCCATCGTTGCAACACTACCGGCCAACGCTGAGCGGTCGGCAAGTTTACAAACCCCGTCTTCAATGATCACACGCGGGTCGAAAGCCACCTGGCTATCGCTGGCTGCACAGGCCAGTGCATCCGTGATCAAACAAGTCCGTTCAACACCTTTCACTTTATATACCAAACGAAGGATTGTCGGCGGGACATGGATACCGTCAGCTACCACTTCCACTGTCATGTCATCGATCAGATAGATACTTTCGACAGTTCCTTCGTACTTATACTCGCGGCGTTTATGGAAACCGGGCATAGCATTGTAAAAATGGGTGGCATGTGTATAACCCGCTTCATAAGCCGTCTGGATATCTTCATACTCAGCCTGTGTATGTCCGACAGCAGCCAACACGCCTTTCGAAGTGATATACTTGCCGAACTGCATGGCTCCGGGCAATTCAGGCGCAGCGTCCCAACGCTTGATACAATTCGTCTCTTCCAGCAACGGGATATATTCTTCAGGGTCCGGATTCTTGATGTTTTCAGGAATCTGACCACCGGCCATCTTCATATTGAAATAATGGCCTTCCAAATGTAATCCGAGGATAGGACTGTCTTTTTCAGCCATCAACTTTTCAGTTGTAGCTGCCGCCGCACGGATCATCGGGATGGTTGAAGACGACAAAGTCGGGAAAATACTCGTCGTACCATGTTGCATATGGGCAGCCACGGCACCACGGAACGCATCTTCCGTACCTTCCATAAAGTCACGTCCGCCTCCGCCGTGAACATGGATTTCCACTCCGCCCGGAACGATATACATTCCCTTGGCGTCAATCAGGTTTGCACCAACTATGGCAAGGTCACAGTTAGTCACTTCCAGAATCTTGTTATCACTAATCAGAACAGAACCATCTTTCATCCAGCCCTGTGGTGTCAGGATACGACCGTTAATAATTTGAGTTAACATAATATTTTGTCTATAAATTAGGCGTTGTTATTTATCAATTAGTTCAATCTCATGGTATGATAAACCGAAGTCTATCGATTGGCAAAAGTAAATACTTTTTATTTAATGCAATCCTTCTTTAATCAATATATTTCAAAAAAAGCGCCACCGGATCACCGGGACGCTTTCTCATTCAATTCTTCTAATTCCATGGTCAACTCCGTCCATGTGTCCATTGTGTCGGACAACTCTTTTTTCAATGATGAATAGTCATTATATAAAGATGTATCGGATGCTCCTTCGGGAGTTGCCAGTCTGGCTTCAATGGCGGCTATGGAGTTTTCCAGTTCCGTTATTTTATTTTCCGCCTCGGCAACGGCTTTTTCTACTTTCTTAATCGCTTTGCTTTGTTCTTTACGTGCTTCGTAAGAAAGTTTGTTTTGTGTAGGCTGAACATCCGTATCCGCAGCCAAAGAAGCTGCCTGTGTGGAACGTTCCAGTTCACGCAAACTATCCATCTTCTTTTTTTCCAGAAATTCATAGATTCCTCCCAGATGTTCAACGACACGCTGATTACCGAATTCATATACCTTATCTACCAGACCATCCAGAAATTCACGGTCATGCGAAACGACAATCACGGTACCGTCAAACTCACGCAACGCATCTTTCAGGACATCCTTCGAACGCATATCCAAATGGTTGGTCGGCTCATCGAGGATCAGCAGGTTGACCGGCTCCAGCAACAGGCGGATCATCGCCAGACGGCTTCTTTCTCCTCCCGACAGGACTTTCACCTTCTTCTCGGATGCTTCGCCACCAAACATAAAGGCACCGAGGATATCGCGGATCTTGGTTCGTATATCACCCTGCGCTACATAATCGATCGTATCAAAGACCGTCAGGTTATCATCCAGCAACTGCGCCTGATTCTGGGCAAAATAACCGATCTTCACGTTATGCCCCAATTGCAGTTTTCCTTCATAATCGATCTGTTCCATGATACATTTGACCAGCGTCGATTTACCTTCACCGTTCTTTCCGACGAAAGCGACCTTGTCCCCTCTGTTGATGGTCAATGTGACATCCTTGAAGATCAGATGATCTCCATAACGTTTAGCCACATTCTCCATAATCACAGGGTAAGAACCGGAACGGGGAGCCGGAGGAAATTTCAGGCTCAGCATGGCTGTATCTACCTCATCCACTTCGATACGCTCTACCTTTTCCAACTGTTTGATGCGTGACTGCACCTGAACGGATTTGGTCGCTTTATAACGGAACCGTTCAATGAATGCTTCGGTATCAGCCAGTTTCTTCTGCTGGTTTTCGAAGGCACGGAGTTGTTGTTCGCGGCGTTCCTTACGAAGCTCAACGTATTCGGAATACTTTACTTTATAATCGTATATGCTTCCCAACTCGATCTCGATCGTACGGGACGTGGTGTTATCAATAAAAGCACGGTCATGCGAAACCAGGATCACAGCATTGGCACGGGTCGCAATGAAATTCTCTAACCATTGGATAGATTCGATATCCAGGTGGTTGGTCGGCTCATCGAGCAACAACACGTCCGGACGGCGAAGCAATAACTTTGCCAACTCGATACGCATACGCCAGCCACCGCTGAACTCGGAAGTCGGACGTTCAAAATCACTGCGGTTAAATCCCAGACCGATCAAAGTACGTTCCAGTTCTGCATGGTAGTTGCTTCCCCCCATCAGCTGGAAATGTTCGGAAAGATGTGTTACCTTATCTATCAGCTTCTGATACGATTCCGTTTCGTAGTCGGTCCGTTCAGCCAGTTCCAGATTCAGCCGTTCGATATCCTTTTCCATTTCTTGGATATGACCGAAAGCCTGTTCCGCCTCTTCACGGACAGTACGGCTATCGGTCAGCTGCATCTGTTGCGGCAGATAGCCGATCGTCGTCTCTTTGGGAATACTCACCGTACCGGATGTCGGAGACTGCAAACCTGCAAATATCTTCAACATCGTAGATTTTCCCGCCCCGTTCTTACCGACCAGTGCAATACGATCCTTCTTGTTTACCACAAACGAAACATCATCAAAAAGCGTAAATCCGCCAAATTCAACTGTTAGTCCTTCAACCGAAATCATATCTATTTCTTTTATGGCTGCAAAAGTACACAAAAATCGCCTACCACTCCAAATTAGCAGAATGCAGTATCATAATATATGTCACAAAACCGGACAGTACCTTATCGGTAGAAAAAAAATAATTAGTAATATCAGGAAAAATACTCGGAGGATTAAAAATAGAAACGACTAAGTTCTAGCAGAACTAATTTATAACGACACCGCAAATATAGTATATTTTTTATTATCAATACCTAAATATATTAAAATTAATTACGATCAACAAGAACTTAAGTTGAATATGTTAATTATTAATTACGCAATTAAGTTAACATGCTTTTTTCTATCCGTCACCAATTTTGCCCTAAACGACTGATATATTAATGATTAGTTCTAATAGAAACGACTAAGTTCTGCTAGAACTATGATAACTTCAAAACTAGTATTAATTATCAATAAAAAAACACATGAACTACAGGTCTATTTTCAAGCAAAACAAACTCCCTTTGCTTCTAATCGCACTTGCTTTTCCTGTTTCAGTAACCACTTCTTCTTTGTATGCCACAACAACAGAAGTAACTATTACCCAACAGAAAAAAGCCATAAACGGAGTAGTCTTTGACGGTGGATTAAATGAACCACTAATTGGTGCTAACGTTGTTGTGAAAGGAACAACCAACGGTACTGTTACGGATTTGGATGGCAAATTCACTTTAGAAGCCGCTCCAAATGACATTCTAGTCATTAGTAGTATCGGATTTAAGTCATTAGAAATTAAAGCCTCTGATGCAGCGAAAGGAAAAATCACACTACAAGAAGACACACAAGCGCTGGACGAAGTAGTTGTTGTAGGCTATGGCGTACAGAAAAAAGCCAATCTGACAGGTTCTGTGGCTCACATCTCGGCAGAAGCGATTGAATCGCGTAGTGTAGCAAGTGTTTCGGCAGCTTTAGCCGGACAAATTCCAGGTGTAACGGCAATACAAAGTTCCGGTGCCCCTGGATCGCAAACCGCAAGTATTACGATTCGTGGAACAAACTCTATCAACGGCGGGAGCCCGCTGGTAATTGTTGATGGTGTACCCGGCAGTATGAATACGATCGACCCGCAGGACATCGAGAGTCTTACCGTATTGAAAGATGCCGCTTCTTCTGCCATTTACGGTGTGCAAGCTGCTAATGGTGTTATTTTGATTACCACTAAAAAAGGTAAAAAAGGTGACAAAGCCCGCATTAACTATTCAGGTTCCGTTGCCTGGTCATCACCGGTTGCATTATTAAAATTCCTGGGTGCCGGAGATTATGCCATGTTATACAATGAAGCTGTAAAAAATGAAAATCCTAATGCCATCCTCCCTTACACAGAAGAAGACATTCAAAACTATCGAAACGGAACACTCCCCGACACAGACTGGTATGATGAAACATTCAAAAAGAATGCACTGGAAACATACCATAACCTGTCTATCAATGGAGGTTCGGAAAAAACCAGTTACAATGCCTCTATCGGTTATACACGCCAGGATGGTCTGATCGACGTCAATAAATACGACCGTTTCAACGGACGTATCAGCGTAGACAGTGACATCAATAAATGGTTGACTGCCGGATTAAATGTTTCCGGTTACAGAGGAACTAAAAACGATGGCTGGGAAGGTTATGCTTCACTGCGCCAATATTGTAACCGACTGGCTCCTATTTACCCTGTATACAATGACGACGGCAGCTTCTATTACAGCGGTCTGAACAATCCGGTTGCCCACCTCGACAATACAGGTTTCACACGACAGGTCGACCAGCAGCTTAATACGACAGCCTATGCTAAAGTCAATATTTTACCGGAGTTGAATGTCAAAGCGTTATTCTCTGTCCGCAATGATACCCGAAACAACGAAGGTTTCAAAAAACTGTTGGAATACGGAACCGGAAACAATACATTTAACTCCGGTCTGCGTGAAGGATACCAAAAATATTACGACTGGAACTGGTATACAACACAAGTCCTGGCCAATTACAACAAAACATTCGGTAAACATTCATTAACCGCATTAGCCGGTTTCGAACAAATCTATTACAATTACAAATATACCGAAGCTACCCGCAAAGGCGGTGGAAACGATGAATTAACCGAATCACTAAACACGCTGGATAAGTCTTCCCAGACAAATAAGAACGGAGGACACGAAACTGCACGCCGTTCTTATTTCGGACGCGTTCAATATGATTTCAACAACAAATATTTATTTGAAGCGAACTTACGCGCGGATGCCTCTTCACGTTTCCCTAAAGATTCCCGTTGGGGTTACTTCCCTTCTGTTTCTGCCGGCTGGCGTATCACGGAAGAAAGTTTTGTAAAAGATGCCGATATCAAATGGTTGAGCAACTTAAAAATTCGTGCAGGCTGGGGACAAACTGGTAATGAAGAATTATCAGATAGCGATATCTATCCGTCGATAGCAACGTATGCGTATGGAAGCTATATGTTCGGAAATTCTCTTTATTCTACCGCCTACGAGACTCGTTATGTAAACTCCCAACTGAAATGGGCAACCGTAACAAACTACGAAGGAGCTATTGAAGCAGGTTTCCTGAATAACCGTTTAGGATTTGAATTAGCTGTCTATAAAAAGAAAACCAAAGATATGTTGTTGTATTTACCGGTACAGGGTGTTTTGGGTATGGACGCTCCTGCACAAAATGCCGGTAGTATGCAAAATACAGGGTTCGACCTGAGTTTATTCCATAACAACCGCATCAACAAAGATTTCAGTTATGCAGTCAACCTGAATATAGCTTATGTAAAGAATAAAATTACAGACATGTGCGGAACAGAAGGAGAAAATCCGGACGACAGTAAATACTGGTATCTGGAAGGGTATGCTTTAGGTTCATTCTATGGGTACGAAGCTATCGGTTATTTCAACACGGAAGAAGAATTAGCTAATGATGCAAAACGTACCGGAACAGAACAGTTAGGTGATATCAAATACCGCGACTTGAATAATGACGGTAAAATCGATGCAGCAAACGACCGTAAAGTAATCGGTAAAGACAAACCGTCATGGACAGGTGGTCTGAACATCGCTCTTTATTACAAAGATTTCGACTTCTCAGCTTTCTTCCAAGGAGCCTTCGATGTATATGGTTATTATACAGGTGAATCTTCTTACGCGTTCTACAATAGCGGCAAAGTATTGGAACGTCATCTGGATCGCTGGACTCCGGAAAACCATAATGCTTCTTATCCGCGTATCACAAAAGATTCACAGATAAACTTCTCGACCTCTTCCTTCTGGTTGCAGGATGCTTCGTATGTTCGTTTAAAAAATATTTCATTAGGATATAATATTCCGTCTGTCCTTACTCAAAAAATAGGAATCGACAAGGTTAAAGTATATATTTCCGGTGAAAACCTTCTGACCTTCAGCGGTCTGGAAGGCATTGACCCCGAAGCTCCGGCTTCCAATCGTGGAGCTTATTACGGAAACGTAAAAAAAGTATCATTAGGCTTAAAAGTATCATTCTAATTTCTCATGACTAAACAAATATGAAAAAGAATATATTATCAGTTGCCATATCGGCCTTATTATTATGTTTTTGTTCGTGCAGCGATTTTCTGGATCGTTACCCGAAAGAAGAGTTGTCTGACGGTAGCTTCTGGACAAAACCGGCCGATGCAGAAATGTTTGTAGCAGACATATATGGTATATTACCCGGTAGCGCAAATGGAGACATAGACGGAGATATCAACTCCGATAATGCAGTACACGGAATCAAATGGGCGGCAGGTGATGTGTCGAAAGGAATTTACGACCCGGCCGGATTTGGATGGAGCGGAAGTTATTCATCTATCCGGGCCTGTAACATCTTGCTCGAAAAAATCGATATGATAGAAGACTATCCTGTTGCAGATAAAGAAGCGACTATCGGTGAAGCACGTTTTTTACGCGCTTACCTATATTTTGAGTTGATCCAACAATTCGGGGATGTTCCTTATATAGAAAAGAGCCTTGCATTAGACGAGATGGAAGGTATTACTCGTACTCCCCGTGAAGAAGTATACAAAAAAGTCATGGAAGATTTCGATTACGCCATCGAAAAACTTCCGGTACAGTGGCCCTCTGACAAATACGGACGAATCACAAAAGGTGCCGCCTATGCAATGAAAGCACGTGCCGCCCTGTATTATGCCGATTGGGAAGTTGCGGCAAAAGCGGCAAAAGCTGTTATCGACTCAAATCAATACGAACTGTTCGATGCTGAAGGTACAGGCCGTTATGCCGAATTGTTCTGGGAAAGCCAAGAAGCTTGTAGTGAAGCCATTTTGATCCGCCAGTTCAATGCTCCCGATAACACAAACTACATCATCGGATGGGAATGTTTTCCTACTAAAGGTTGGGGAGGTATCAATCCGACACAAAGCCTGGTAGACGCATTCGAATGTATCGACGGTGCTCCGATCAACAAATCTTCTTTATATGATGAAACAGATCCATTTACCAACCGCGATCCGCGTCTGGAAGTCTGTGTATTGCATGACGGCGAAGAAATGTATGGAACGACTATTAAAGTAGCACCATTAAAATCAAGTGGAAACACCGGTATCGCACAACATGGCGATGCCACAGCCACCGGTTATTATCAACAAAAATGGTTAGATCCCAATATAGACCCTCAATCCACAGGATGGATATGGGAAAAGATTGGCATGTAATCCGTTTCGCCGAAGTCTTATTAACTTATGCAGAAGCCCAAAATGAAATAGCAGGTCTGGACGATTCAGCATTCGAAGCGGTAAACCGTGTACGTCGTCGTGCCGGCATTCCGGAATTGCAAAAAAACGATGCGAGCAAACCGACCTATTGCGGAACACAGGATGAACTGCGCCAGCGTATCCGTAACGAATGGCGTGTTGAATTTGCACTGGAAGGAGGTAAACGCCAATGGGATATTCGTCGTTGGGGCATAGCCAAAGATGTACTGAATGCTCCATTCCTGGGATTAAAATACAAATTAGTTGACGATCCGAATGCTCCTGCCGAAGACGGAGGTAAAAAGTGTATTCTCTATCAGGGAGAAAACATAAAACTGACAGGTAGCCGTTATTCCGATCATAATTATGTATATCCGGTTCCACAATCCGAAATCGATCTGAATCCGGCATTGACTCAAAACGCCGGTTATGAATAACAAACTCTAAAAGGGAAGATGTATCAAATGTCTCTGACTGTCTTTGATACATCTTCCTCTTTTCCTGAAACATAAAATATGAAAAACACCTATTGGATTCCATTCCTATGCCTGACCGGACTGTTTCTGTTTCTATTTTCCGACAGTATGGCTTACGTCATATCTTATCATGAACAGCAGGAACTATTTCTGTTCAGCCGTCCTTATCTGGAAAAGTATATTTATGAAATCGGGGGTGCAGGTCGGTATATCTCAAATTTCATCACCCAATTCTTTTATTTTCCCCTTGCCGGTAAACTTATTTTTTCATTGTTATTGTCTTCTCTTTATCTGCTTCCCTACTTAACCTGCCGGAAACTTACCGGTAAAGAAGACCCGCTGCATATAGCTTTATTGATGCCACTCCATCTGCTCATTCAATTCGAATCTGTTGATTTCAACTTTTACCATGCTTCAAATCTCTTTTGCTCTTTTCTTATATTATATCTTCTTTCTTTTTCCGGAAAAAAATATTTCTGCTATACCTTAATTCCTTTTTTATTAATAACAGGGTTCTGTCTGGGATATTCATCCCCTCTCCTGTCTGTCTCCATCCTCTTCGTCACGGGATTATCTGCGCGGTATTTAACACCTTATCTTACCAATAAAAAAAGATATTTCTACTGTTCTGCCATCTGTCTCTGTTTATATACCGGAAGTACATTTTATTCTTTTGTTATTCATTATAATATGAAAGAACGGTTACTGCTTGAGGCCGAGACTTATGTAATAAATAAAGAATGGGACAAAGTGCTAATCTGCTCCGGTAAACTCCGCGGTAACAACCAACTGATGGAGTATTTCCGTAATATGGCTCTTTTTCATACCGGACGTATGCCCTACGACCTCTTGAAATATCCCCAAAGTAAAGGAGTCGCCTCTCTGTACCTCCCCTGGACAGGCGAAGCCAGGAGAAGCCGGTACGGACATTATATTTACGAACAACTGGGCTATATAAACGAAGCTCACCGCTGGGCATTCGAAGCAATGGTCGTATATGGAGAAACGGCGCCAATCGTCATCAACCTGATTCGGTATAATATAGCAAACCGACGTTACCCTGTTGCATTACGCTTTATCAACATTTTGAAACAAACGCTTTTCTATCAAAAAGAAGCGGAGAAATATGAAAAAATGATACGGGAAAAGCAAAATCCGCTGCCGAATGCTCTTCCGTATGCCCCAAACGAAAAGATACGCTTTGCAAATATACTGAATCTAGGTCCGGAATTAAGTTATTTATGTGACCGAGATTCTACCAATCGTATGGCCTTCGAGTACCTGATGAGCAATTTGATTCTTAGCAACCAAATCACACGGTTTGCCGAGAATTTAGGAAGAATCCGGAATTTCGCCTACCCCTCCTTGCCCCGACTATACGAAGAAGCACTCTATTCCTATAAACTGGGAGTAGATGATGAAACATTCCAGGCACTCGGTTTCACAATCAGCCAAGAAACGGAAGAAAGGTTTCGGAATTATTATATCCTCTATCAACACAAAGAACTAAAAAAACTCAAGGAACAATTCGGGGATACCTTCTGGTATTACCTTCACTTCCGGAGTCCTTACGGTAATAAAATCATTGATAAATAAGAATTTATGAATCATACTTCTTCTATTTCTATTATACATTCCTGCATACTACCCTGCCTGGCAATACTGGCCTTGTTGTGTGCATGCCGGCAAACACATATAACTCCGGATGGGCAAAGCGATAAACCGCTCACTATTTTTCCGGACTATACAGGAGTCACATTTCCTTCCAACATTGCTCCGCCCAACTTTCGGATCATGGAAGATGGGGATGAATTCTACACGGAAATAGGTAACTCAAAAAAGATATTCTTCACTTCTAAAACAAGACAATCATCAGTCAACATTACAGAAAACGATTGGAGTAAACTTTTGAAAGAGACAGCCGGTGAGACATTCTATATCCGCATCTTTGTACGCCAAAACGGAAAATGGATACAATTTCCCGATATAACAAATTATATTTCCGAATCGCCTATAGACCCCTATCTGGTTTACAGGCTAATCTATCCAGGATACGAATTATGGAACCAGATGGGCATTTATCAGCGCGACCTCACCTCTTATCGGGAAATACCGCTGATAGAAAACCAATCCATTGAAAAAGACTGCCTGAATTGTCATACCTTCTGTAAAAATTCACCGGAAACTATGATGATACATATACGGGGAAAGGTTGGAGGAACTTTAGTTTACAGGCAGGGAAAAATCAACAGGCTGGATGTCAAATCTCCGGAGATGAAAAACGGAGGAGCATATGCCGCCTGGCATCCGGAAGGACGGTATCTGGCTTTTTCAGTTAATGAAATTCA
>Ga0129316_1001019_pt1 | contig 12184 bp, 11 predicted proteins | sample Cm1ome_2_FD_94429 | JGI IMG/M metagenome (GOLD analysis project Ga0129316, IMG submission 94429) | Eastern black-and-white colobus group fecal microbial communities from Wisconsin, USA - Cm1022B metagenome | ecosystem: Host-associated > Mammals > Digestive system > Large intestine > Fecal...
CCCGCCTCTCCGTTCCGGCGCAAGCGGGCGGTGTACCGCTGCACGGAAGATGGCTGGCTGGGTCTCCGGGGAGACACCTATCTGAGCTTCCGCCAGGGGGTATACCGGGAACAGGACGTTTCCCGGGAAAAGGCCAATGTACTGCTGGAAACCCAGTTTGGACTTCATTTGTAATAAAGGAAACTCTGAATAAATTGTCTGCGGCTGGACAGCGAATCTTTTGCTTCCATGCTGCGGTTCTAAAAGTGGGAAATATAGCGCAGCCGTTGCCAGCGCAAGCTGGCTTACGGATGCGGCATACCCCTTGCGGGTACACAAAGTATTCCCTCACTTTTAGAACCTTGCCCGGAAACAAAATCTCTCGCTGCCAGCTCTTGCCGATTTAATCAGAGCTTCCTAAACTTCAGCAAATCAGGAGGATTATATTATGTTAACCAAACGTCAAAATCTGTTGGAAACCATTCACGGCGGCCATCCGGACCGCTTCGTCAACCAGTATGAAGCCTTCGCAATGCAGGTCCGCAATCCCTTTTCCGCCCACAACCCCGCCCCCAAGCTGGGGGAACTGAACGTGGTCAACGCCTGGGGTGTTACCCGCTCCTGGCCCGCCGGTACCCCCGGTGCCTTCCCCGTCCACACCCCGGACAAGATCGTCATCAAGGACGTGGAGGAATGGCAGAAGTATCTGAAGGTGCCCAACGTGATCTACAGTGCCCAGGAGTGGGAGCCCTTCATTGAGGCCGCCGAAAAGGTAGACCGGAATGAGCGGTTCTGCACCGCTTTCATTGCCCCCGGCGTGTTTGAGCAGAGCCACTACCTGATGGAGATCCAGAACTGCCTCATGGCGTTCTATGAGTACCCCGATGAAATGCACGAAATTCTGGACCAAATCACCCAGTTTGAGCTGGATCTGGCCAAGGAGATCTGCACCTATATCAAGCCCGATGCCCTGTTCCACCACGATGACTGGGGCAGCCAGCAGTCCACCTTCCTGTCTCCTGAAATGTTCCGGGAGTTCATCAAGCCCTGCTACATGAAGATTTACAAGTACTATAAAGACCACGGCGTGGAGCTCATCGTCCACCACTCCGATTCCTATGCCGCCACCCTGGTGCCGGATATGATCGACATGGGCATTGACATCTGGCAGGGCGTTATGACCTCCAACAATATCCCGGAACTGATCAAGCAGTACGGCGGAAAGATCTCCTTTATGGGCGGTGTTGACAGCGCCACCATCGACTATCCCGACTGGACGGTGGACGACGTGGCAAGAGAAGTTGACCGTGCCTGCAGAGAGTGCGGCAAGCTGTACTTCATTCCCGGCGCCTCTCAGGGTCTGCCTGTGTCTACATTCCCCGGCGTTTACGAGGAGACCAGCCGCCAGATCGAGCTGGCAAGCAAGCGCTACTTCTAAAGAGACGTGAAAAGGGCGCGTTGCAAAATACGCCCACAAGAAAAACCAGCATCGGCCACTCCCCCAAATGATATGTACCCGGTTTTCTGGACACCGTTATCTGAACTGAATAATTAGTTTTTCATCATGGATGCTTCCCGAAATTTTGCGGGAGGCATCCATTTTGTTTGTGCGCCCGGTGAGCGCACGTTCTCTAGGGTGAAAGTCCCGAAGTCGCCCGGTAGCGGGAAGACTTAGGCTTTGATACACATTTTTAGCTTAATAGTGCGTTTTTTGTGTGTTTCTTGCTGTATTGGTGCGTTCTTTGGCCAAAAGAAAACCCCGCAGCGGATAACCGCCACGGGGTAGGGGATGGCATATGTAATTCCGGCAAAATGCCGGCAAATTGCCGGCAAGTTAGCCGCCGTTTTCAAGTTCGCCTTCCAAGATTCGCCGCCATTCGTCCATATGCCCCTCGGCTGCTGGGCGCAAATACGGGTGCGGGGGCCGTCTGCTTGTGCCCTCCTCTTCAAATTGCGCATACTCAACATTTGTTCCGATGTATGTAGCGTTGCCCTCCACATAGTTTGTGATGCTGTTTCGCAGCCGCCCGGTGACCACATGGCACAGCATTTTGGCGTAACCCTCGCATTCCAGCTCGATTCTCACCAGCGCCCGGCGAATAGCCAATTGAATGCCCTCGGAAATCTCCTGCGTGAAATCTGTCATATCAAGATCCACCCGGAAGCCGCCGCCTCCGCTGGAACTGTGGGTGTGGTTTGCCATTGACTATCACTCCCCATACAAATATTTCTTTGTGTATTCTGTTTCCACAGCATACAGATCCCCAGATTCATCTTCTTTGATCCAGAGTGTCGGCAACATTAGAGTTTCAATGTCATTTGCAAGTCCATCAGGCTCCGGGGCAGCTGGGTTGGAAACGCAAAGGGCTGCACCATTTGTTCCTGTGCAACAAAGTTGTTTCGCCGCAATGTCATAGGATATTCCATTTTCATCACAGTAAATTTTAAGAAACCGCTCTGCTCTTTCGAAACTTATAATCTTACGCTTTTTCATCGATATCACTTCCTGCAAAAAATAGAATAGTTTCCGCTGTAATCGTATATTGCAGATTGTCGTTGATCAAACAGTGCCAAAATCTTTTGGTCTCCGTCCGAAGGAAGCAATCCCCCATAAACGTGCGTATGCCCGCTCCACTTCCAGCCATCGTCTCGATATTGAAGAACAGTAACACCATTCAAAGCGTTTACATGGTGATCATTTCCACGAAATACCATACGCTCGCCCTTCCGGGTAAGCAACGCAAACTCAACCCCTTCATGCGCAGACAGAGCTGCAATGCCTTTCGTGCTACATTTCCGCTTACTAACAACCACAGAATCGCCGTCTTCCTGCAAATTGTTGAGCAATGCCATTTGCCTTTTGCTTAAAGAAGCGCCAGCACTTACACGGTTTGGCTTACCAATAGAAGAATTTCTGGCACTGACAGAATCGCTTCTATCTGATACCATTATACCATTTTTAACGTGTTTATCAACACTATTTTGCGCATTTTTGCTATAAGTTCCCCTCTTATTCGTAGCGTTAATTTCTTTCCCAGCCTTCCATTCTTCGTAGCTTACCCCGCCCAGTTTGGACGCCCTTGGAGCGTTAGGGTCGTGGAGTTTATCCACAGACACAACGGTGCATCGGCAGTTGTAAATCAGGTATCCCGGTGCGCTTGGGTCTCCGGGGTATTCCAGTTCGTACCCGTCCACCTTGAATTTCTCGCCAATATCGACCATCTGCCCATCAAGCAGCCGGTGGGCGTGGCGTGTCTTCCCGTCCAGAGTTGTCCGCCACATCTGTTTCAGCTGGATTCCCATAGCTTCCGCCTGCTTGTAAGTGTCAATTCTCCCAGCGCACTCCGCAGCTGTGGTTGCTGTTCTGGCAGACCGCACGGCGGCGTTGTAATCCATTGAGCTACCAAGCACCGTAAGAGGCTAATCTTCAGACAGGAGGAATCCTGCCTGTGTGGTTAGTGTCTTGCGGTGCTTTTTTGTTTTTCGGATGCGGAGATTGTGATGTGAGGCTATGCAGCTTGACAAGTGCATAGCCGCCAGAAAATGGGATACGACTTTGCGAGGATAGGAGCAAGGCAACGCCGCGGTGAGATTCCGGGGCAGGAACGGCATTGGAATAGGGTGGCCACATATTATGATAGAAAATTTTTTCTTGACATTTACGAACATATATTCTATAATGCGAGCAGGTTGAAACACCGCAATTGAATATTTGTGTTCTCGATTCGCGTATGCGGAGCCAATGATGGTTTATCATTGAGACTGTCCTAGCACCGTAAGAGGCTTACCTTCAGACAGAAGAAATTCTGCCTGTGTGGTTGGCATCTTACGGTGCTTTTGTTTTGTCCGAAATTGAGGGGATGAATATTGGCGGTGTGAAGCCGTGCAGCTTGACAAGTTCATACTCATTCATCTGATACATTCTCCCCCACCCGAGCCGGGAGGCCGTGCGCCATGACCATTTTATGTGAGCGACAACCACGGGCCGCAAATGCCGGATAGCAACCGGCAAGGCAACGACGGCGGGGGCAGGACAATGATACTTCTCGAAAGAGCTGGGCGGAAGCGCAGGGGTGAAACTCCCATGGACCCGATTCGCTGTCGGACGTTAGATGAATCCAGTGCGCACGGGGGCGAGGGCGAATAGGTGCGCAATAATTTAGATTATGAAAGGAACATCAAATGAAAAAATTGAGCAGGGAGGGATTTCTTCATGGGTAGATTCCGGCTGATGCTCCGGGAGGAACTGAAAGGGGTGGGAAATATAGTTTCTTTTCAGTCCGTCTCGGAGCTGCCCCAGCCGTCGCAGGAAAACGCCGAGCAGGCGCTGACGTTTTTGGATGCTTTCGACGGCATGGAATGAGAAAATGACGGCGTTTTTTCGAGGAAACGCCATCGATGTGCTAATGTCTCAAAACGATGTGCCGTCGCATCTAATGGTTTGCGGCGGCAAAATTAGAAAACACGGTAGCACTTTTTGCCGAAACCGCCGTCAGAAAGGAGGATACGCACAGGTGGCAGGAAAATCCTTTCCGGTACATTTCCAGAGGTGGATTATTTAGGCTTTGCGGATATTCCAGCTGGCTCAAATCTGAAATTGACCTTTGAAGAAACGGTAAGAAGCAAACGCACCTATCTACGGAAAACGAATGCTGTCCTGTAGTGTAACGAGCATCGGATTTGTTGGCACAAATCCAGAATCCACACCGCTTCCGGGTGTGGACTATTCCAAAAATCAGGAGGTATATGAAGGAAAACAACACTAGGCTCCAATTGCGGTTGAGCCTGAAAGAGAAAGACAAAATTGAACGCAGCGCCAGACGTTGCGGTATGAGCGTATCGGGGTATGTCCGGCAATGCTGTCTGGGCAGGGAGCCGAGAACCAGGCCGCCGGATGTGTTCTGGGAGTTGCTGGAAGAACTGTACACTGTAACGGCACTTCTCCCAATGCCGGAACAGCAGCGGCTTTCCGGGCTGATTCTGCGGTTACAGGAGGCGGTGTAGATGGCGACTACAAAGCTATGGCATATCCAGGGACGGTTAAAAGACTTGGTGGATTATGTGGAAAATCCAGAGAAAACAGTCAAGCCAGGATTGCAGGATTTCTTCAATGTGTTTTCCTACACCCAGAATCCAGACAAGACAGCGGGCGGCCAATTCGTCACCGCCATTAACTGCCAGAACGACATTGCCTTGCAGCAGATGATTTTAACTAAACAGCGATACAGGAAGGAGAATGGCTATATTGCGTGGCACGGCTACCAGAGCTTCAAGCCCGGAGAGGTCACGCCGGAACAGTGCCATGCGTTAGGCGTGGAGCTGGCAAAGCAGATGTGGGGAAATCGGTTTCAGGTCATTGTTACCACCCATCTGGACAAGGAGCATCTGCACAATCATTTCTGCGTGAATTCCGTTTCCTTTAAGGACGGCGGCAAGTACAATTTCTCCAAGAAAGAGCTAAAACGTCTGCGGGACACTTCGGACCGTCTGCGCCGGGAGCAGGGCTTGTCGGTGGTGGAGCATCCCCACAAAGCCCCAACCCGGCAGGTGTGGCTGGATGAACAAGCTGGGAAACCCACCCGGTACAACATCTACCGGGCAGATGTGCAGAAAGCCATCGACTGTAATGCCACCGGGAAACAGGTCGTACAGCACTTGCGGAAGATGGGATACATTGTAGATACCAGAGGAGCGAATCTGAAAATCCGCTTGCCCCAGTAACCGCATTTTACCCGGCTGGATACCCTAAATCCCCAGTGGACAAATCAGGGAATCGAGCACCTGATTTATGACCGGGATGAGCTGATTTCCAGCCGCTCCAAGCCGCCCTGCAAGCCGGATATACCGGATTGGTTAAAAGAAGCCTACCAGCCCAGAAAGCGCACTACCAAAGTCTACCGACTGTACCTCTATTACTGCTATCAGCTGGGGATCCTGCCCAAAGGTACGACCTACCACCCGGTCAGCCCCAACTTCGGGCTGACCTCCGGCATCTTGACGATATTGACCGACAGACCCGGTATCTGGCCAGCCGCAACATCGAAACCGTGGAGGAATTGTTGGCAGATCGAGCAGCAAAAGAATCACAGCTGGAAACGTTGACTGCTCAGCGTACCAAACTTCAAAATAAAATCCGCCGTGCTTCCCCAGAGCAGAAGATTTTACTCAGAAAAGAGAAAGCGGAGGTTACTGCCAAAATCACATCACTGCGCAAGGACATTCGTGACAGCAAGGAGATTGAACAGCGTTCCCTGAAAATTCAGGATACGCTGGATCGTGCTTTTGAAGCGGAGCATACCGGCAGGAACAGAAAGGAGCATGCCTATTTGCATGAAAATCGATAAAGTTGGAAATCATTGGAAGAAAAGGGGGCAATAACATGGAAATTATTCAGGATGACGCAAAGAAGCTGGTACAGGTGTGGCTGAGCCGGAAGGAGAGTGGGGACGAGGCTCTGCAAAATCAGCTGAAGCCCATGTATGCCCAGTGGAAGCAGCAGAAATATATGGTGGCGGTATTTCACTCCGGGCAGGAGGATTTGAAGGAGAACACCATGGCGCTGCTGGCGTATAACAAACGGCGCAGTGCGGAACTGGCGGTGCAGCGGGAGAAGAAGCGGCGGACGGCAAGCTTGGAACGCTGAGATTTTGACGGGAAGGAGCAATCTTTCCCGTCTTTTTTCTCTTTTTGTCTTGCAATAAGCAAAACTCTATGTTACAATATTATCTGCAACAGAAAAACCAGAAACGACGATATGGAGAAATAACGATATGAGTGAGGAAATGGTGAAAGGCGGCGAAATCCTGCTATACCAGAACGGTGCAGAAAAGGAAGTCGTGAATGTGGTATTTCACGATGAAAACTTCTGGCTGACACAAAAGGGCATGGCAGAACTTTTCGGTGTCAAAGTGCCTGCCATCAGCAAGCACTTGAAGAATATCTTCTTGGACGAAGAATTGGATGAATCCATGGTTGTTTCCAAAATGGAAATAACCACGCCCCATGGAGCGATAGAGGGAAAGACCCAGACCAATGAGGCAAACTTCTACAATCTCGATGCCATCATCGCCGTAGGCTACCGTGTCAACTCCAAAAAGGCCACCCGGTTCCGTCAGTGGGCAACGAAAACGCTGAAAGAGTACATTCAGAAGGGCTTTGTTCTCAACGATGAAATGATGAAAAACGGCCGCCCCTTTGGCAGGGATTACTTTGATGAGCTGCTGGAACGGATCCGGGAGATTCGTGCCAGTGAGCGGCGGGCCTATCAGAAAATTGCGGATGTGTTTGAACAGTGCAGCTATGACTACGACAAAAACAGCGAGACAACGAAAGCCTTCTATGCCTTTGTCCAGAACAAGCTGCACTATGCCGTCACCGGCAAGACGGCGGCGGAGCTGATTTCCCAGCGGGCCACTCTGGACAGCCCCACCATGGGTCTGACGACCTGGAAGGGGGCATCGGATGGGAAGATCCTCAAAAGCGACACACTGGTTGCGAAGAATTACCTGAATCAGAAAGAGCTTTCCCGGCTGAATCGGCTGGTGACCATGTTCATCGACTATGCCGAGCTGATGGCCGAGGACGAGCAGCTCATGTCCATGCAGGACTGGCTGAAAGAGACGGACCGGTTTCTGACCAACAACCGCCGCCAGGTACTGGATGGCAAAGGCCACATTTCCCGGGAGGCGGCGGTGAAAAAGGTCAGCGGCATCTATGAGGAATTCCGCAAACGGCAGGATGCAGACTATATTTCCGAATTTGACCGCCAGACCGAAAAATACCTCAAAGGAGAATAACCATGACCGAAGCCTTTAACATTGCCGGCTACTGCCGGATCTCCGTGGACGAGGAGCTGGACCGGGACAATGTTTCCATTGAAAACCAAAAGGCCATCATCCGGGATTTTGTGAACCGCCGTTTTCCGGGAAGCAGCCTGACCTTTTATGAGGATCGGGACCGTTCCGGCTATACCTTTGAGCAGCGGGAGGGCTACCAGGCCATGCGAAAGGGGCTGATCCGGCATCAGTATGACATTCTGGTGGTGAAGGATTTTTCCCGATTTTCCCGGCGAAATTCCCGGGGGCTGGTGGAATTGGAGGATCTGCGGGATGCAGGCGTTCGCATCATTTCCGTGGGGGACAACATCGACTTTCCCAACGATGACGACTGGCTGAAAATCCAGTTTCAGTTTCTCATCAACGAAATGCCTGTCACCGACACCAGCAAAAAGGTAAAGAACGTTATCCGGCGGCGGCAGGCCGATGGAAAATGGCTGTGTGCCGCCCCCTACGGCTATATCATCAACAAGCAGAAAGAATTTGAGATTGTCCCTACGGAAGCGGAAATCGTCCGGCAGATTTTTGACCTGTACAACAACCAGGGCTGGGGCTACAAGAAAATTGCCAACTACCTGACGGAGCAGGGCATTCCAACGCCCCGGATGTCGGAGCAGATGCGTAAAGAGGCGGCGGGGGAATCCACCAGCCGGAAAACCAAGGCCGCCTGGGCCATCGTCACGGTGCAGGGGATTTTAGACAACGATTTTTATATCGGCACCTTCCGCCAGGCCAAATACACCCGGGCCAAAATCAACGGCAAGGATGTAAAACGGGACGAGGAGGAGCACATCGTCATTGAGAACCACCACCAGCCCATTATCGACTACCGCACCTTTGCCACCACCCGTGCCCTCCGGGAGAAGCGTTCCACCGCCAATTATCGGGGGGTGAAGAAGTACGACAACGTGTACTCCGGCTTCCTGTTCTGCGGGGACTGCGGCAGCCCCATGTTTGCCATGAGCCGCAGGGATTTGAGCGCCGCCTACACCTGCGGCACCTACCATCGCCGGGGCCGTTCCGGGTGCAGCTCCCACCACATCCGGGTGGACAAGCTGGACGAGCTGCTGAAAATCTATGTGCGGCGGGTCATGGAGCATTCCCATGCCATGCTGGAAGAACTGAACGCCGAACTGGCACGGCAGGATTCCGATGTGGTGGAAACGGAGCAGTCCGCCGACCATCTGGCGCAAGTCATGGAGGAGCTGCGGGAGGAGCTGAAGGCCACCAAGCGGCAGCGCATCCGGGACACGGTCAAGCACCCGGATCAGGAGGAGCTTCTGGCGGAGACCTATGACGAGCTGGAAGCCGACCTGCAAAAGAAGATCGAGGGCCTGGATCACCAGATCGGTATGCTCTCAGACAAGCGGAACACCATCATTCAGGCAGGGCGTGCCGCCAAGACCGCCATGGAGGTATTCGGGGACATTCTTTCCAAGGAAACGCTGGAACGAAACGATTTGGAACTGCTGATAGAGCGCATCGACGTATTCGAGGATCGGCTGGAGATCCGGCTCCACAGCGATGTGGACACCCTGCTCCACGTCAACCAGGGGGACATCGCCGTAAATTTTAATTCCGGCACGGAAAATAGCGAAAATACACTGATCCAGTCCTCCAAAAACCACGAGGACAAGGTTTTCCGTGTCAATGTTATCAGTGACGGTGACCCTCTGGAGATTTATACGGAGAAGGACGGCGGGGTGATATTTCGGAAATACTCCCCTATGGGGGACTTGCAGGAGTTCGCCGCCCAGATGTGCGAATCCATTTCCACGGCCACGGGGCATATTGCGGCCATTGCGGACCGGGATGGGATCATCGCGCTGCATGGAGCGCCCCGGAAGGAACTTCTGGACAAGCCCAATTCGCCGGAGCTGGAAAAACTTATGGAGCAGCGGAAGAACTATCTGTACAAAAGCGGAGAGAGTCCCATTCAGGCCGCCCAGGGGGAGGAGAGGTACCATCTGGGCGCGGCAAGCCCCATTCTATCCCAGGGGGATCTGATGGGCAGCGTGTTGCTGCTCCTTGGGGAGAATGACCAGCCTCTGCTGCCCAGCGACCAGAACCTGACCCGGGCTGTGGCGGGCTTTCTGGGAAAGCAGATGGAAAGTTGAATTTCAGGCATTGCGTTTTGCGCAATGCCTGATTTTCTTGCATAATTTACAGTTTGCTTGTTTTTCTTTCTGGAAAACTGTGGTAGACTATGGAAAAAGGAAGGAGTGGCCTTTGTGAAGGAATGTGTGATCTTCTGCGCGGCGGGGTTTGACGGTCTGGCGGTGCCGCTGACGGAGGAAGACTATATCATTGCCGCCGACGGCGGCTTGACGCATACGGAAAAGCTGGGCATTCGGCCTGATGCGATTATCGGGGATTTTGATTCCCTGCATTACATCCCCACGGGGGCGGAGGTGTTCCCTGTGGAAAAGGACGATACGGACTCCATGCTGGCCATTAAGCTGGGATTGTCCAGGGGGTATGACCGGTATCTGATCTACGGCGGGCTGGACGGCGTGCGGCTGGACCATACGGTGGCAAACTATCAGGCATTGCAATATCTGGCGGACCGGGGCGCCCGGGGAATCCTGATCGGGAAGGACTTCTGCGCCGCGGTAATCAAAAATGGAAGTGTCCATTTCCCGGCGGACAGGCAGGGGGATATTTCCGTATTCTGCATGGGTCCCGACGCACAGGGCGTAGATATTGAAGGACTGTATTACACACTGGACCATGGTACACTGACCAGCGGTTTTCCGCTGGGGGTCAGCAATCATTTTACGGAGAAGAAAGCCCGGATCTCTGTGGAGCGGGGCAGCCTTTTGATCCTCTGGCGGCGGGCAGCGGGCCTGCCGGAATTTGAGGGATAAGGAGTTTTTGGTATGGATGAAGAAATAGAATTGCTGCATACGGACCCTGTGCAGGGGCTCACCTCAGCGCAGGCGGAGCAGCGCATTGCGGAGGGCCTGGGGGCTGGGCAGGCGGGCAACACGGGCAAAAGCGAGAAGGAAATCATCCTGCGTCATACCCTGACCTTTTTCAATCTGGTATTTATCGTGCTGGCTGTGCTGCTGATCGTGGGCAAGTCCACGGTCATGAACATGGGCTTTCTGGGCGTGGTGGTGGTCAATACGGTCATCGGCATCTTCCAGGAAATCCGGGCCAAGCGGGCAGTGGATAAGCTGTCGTTGGTTGCCCGGCGACCGGTGAAGATCGTCCGGGACGGACGAGTGCAGGATATCGCCCCGGAGGACGTCGTCCGGGACGACATCGCGGAATTCGGACAGGGGGACCAGATCTGCGCCGACGGCATTCTGCGGTCGGGGTCCCTCTATGTGGACGAATCTCTGCTCACCGGCGAAGAGGACAGCGTGGAGAAGCAGCCCGGAGATCAGATCCATTCCGGCAGCGTCGTGCTGGCGGGCCGGGGACGGGTGGAACTGACGGCAGTGGGCGAAAACTGCGGCGCGGCGGCTCTGGCCCGGGAAGCAAAACACAATCCCCAGGCCAAGAAATCCGAAATGACCAGGTCCCTGGACCGGCTGATCCTGTTTCTGGGGCTGGCTCTGGTGCCCGTGGGCATTATCCTGTTCCGGCAGGAATACATGGTTTTGAAGCTGCCTCTGCGGGAGAGCACCGAGGGGACCGTGGCGGCATTGGTCGGCATGATTCCCGAGGGGTTGTATCTGCTGACCAGCGTGGCTCTGGCGGTATCTGCCCAGAAACTCAGCAAAAGCCGGGTGCTGGTGCAGGATATGAACAGCATCGAGGCCCTGGCACGGGTAGATGTGCTCTGCGTTGACAAGACCGGCACCATTACGGAGCCGGACATGGAGGTGGAAAACCTGCTGCCTCTGGGCGACGCGCTTTTGCCGGAGCAGCTGGAGGACATTCTGACGGCCATGTATGGTTCCGGCGAGCCGGACAACGCAACCGCCAAGGCCATGCAGGAGCTGTTTGCCGGGGAAAGCGACCTGAAATGTACCAACCGGGTGCCTTTTTCCTCGGAATACAAGTGGAGCGGCTGCGAATTTGAAGAAAGCGGCAGCTATGTGGTGGGCGCGCCGGAATTCCTGCTGGGCGACCGGGAGGACATCTGGAACATCGGTGACTGGGCGGAGAAGGGCTACCGTGTTCTGCTGGTAGCCCGATATGACGGGCCCCTGGCCCCGGGAAAGCTGGATGCCGAAAAGGTGGAGCCTATGGCCCTGGCCCTGCTCACCGGAAAACTGCGGCCCAATGCCAAGGAAACCTTTGCCTACTTCGCCCAACAGGGCGTTACGGTAAAGGTGATCTCCGGCGACAATCCGGCTACGGTCAGTATGATTGCCCAGCAGGCTGGCATCCCGGACAGCGACCGGTACGTAGACGCG
>Ga0129316_1001020_pt1 | contig 12168 bp, 8 predicted proteins | sample Cm1ome_2_FD_94429 | JGI IMG/M metagenome (GOLD analysis project Ga0129316, IMG submission 94429) | Eastern black-and-white colobus group fecal microbial communities from Wisconsin, USA - Cm1022B metagenome | ecosystem: Host-associated > Mammals > Digestive system > Large intestine > Fecal...
GGAAACACGGTCGAAGTCATCTCCTTTGATAACTCCTTCATTTTTAGTATAAGCGGCAGACAAATAGTAATTCATTTTTTCTCCGGCTCCTGAAACGGCTGTCTGGTAATCCTGTATCCAACCGGTACGCGAGATTTCATCTAACCAGTTTATTTCATGACCGGAGTTCATATTCAGCTCTTCCTGAGGTGTCAAGAAGCTGTAATCCGAATACCCATTCGCTGCAGCTACAGCATCCAGCCATTGTCCACCATTCATCAGTGTCGGTTTGAGATGCCAGGTTTGCATGCTTCCGCTTGCGTTGAAATGAATGACTGGTTTACCTGTTTTTCCTTTTTTAGTAGTAATGATAATCACACCATTGGCAGAGCGGGAACCGTAAGCTGCGGCAGATGTTGCATCTTTCAACACATCATAAGAAGCGATGTCATTAGGGTTGATATCATTGATATTTCCCATAAAAATAACCCCATCCACGACGATTAACGGATCATTCGATCCTGAAATGGAGTTTTGGCCACGTACCTGCATAGAAGGTGTCCCGCCGGCCGAGTTGGTAAAGCCGATATCCAGACCGGAAACATTCCCTTTCAGGGATTCCAGTGCATTTAGATTTGTAGCCAATGCGATCGGAGAGTTTTCCAGTTTGACAGAAGCTACAGATCCCGTAAAATCTTTTCTCTTGGCCGTACCATAACCGATAACGATTACTTCATCCAAAGCCTGGGTATCCTCTTTCAACTGAACAGAGAACTGGCTTTTAGAACCGACTTTCACCTCCTCCGGAAGATAACCGATATAAGAGATATTCAAAGTACTGTTTTCCGATACCGATAAAGAGAATGTGCCATCAATTCCTGTTATCGTCCCGTTTGTTGTTCCTTTTTCCACAACATTGGCACCAATGACAGGTTCTCCGTCTTTGTCAAGAACTGTTCCTGTGATTTTTTTCCTGACTTCTGCAGAAATTCCTCCTACATTCCCGGAGATGTGTACATCTGCATATACACTGGATATGGAATATCCCGAACTTAAAAATACAGATAGTAATACAGTTTTAATAAACAGCTTACTGTATCCAGATTTGTTCATAATATTAAAATTTAGTTTAACAATTTAGAATGGATTAACTCTTTCTACTTACATTTTTGAGATAAAATCTTTTTTTAAACCATAGGCTATTTTTTTAAGGTTAATAACTTCGTTCTGATAGGACTCTGTCATATTTAATTGTAAGTAGATCTGCCTATTAAATGGTTTCAAACCTGATATTACGGTTTATTTACACATTTGCTATATTAAGTAAAAAAAAATGTATGTAACTATCTGCTGCCAGTGTCATTTTTATCAGAATAAATGTCATTTTTATAACTAACGATCAAATTTATATTCCGATTTTTGCTCCGACGGATAAGATTTGGTATAAAATACCTGAGTCCTATCAGAACTCAGGAACATCCATATAATTCTAATTTCCAGGGAAGAAGAAGAGACGCAATAAGTTACGGCTCCTGTTCAGAATTTCACACAAAAAAAGCCCCAGGTAAAAAACCTGAGGCTATAAGTTCCACCCTAAAGGGCTTTCGGAATAATTCTTTTTCTAAATATCGCTGAATACGTTTACATTATTTCAATGTCCCCTGTTGAGCATCCTGTATCATCTTTTCGTTGGCAAGGATCAGGATTTCCACACGGCGGTTCAGTGCACGTCCTTCCGGAGTGTCGTTGCTGGCAACAGGATCGTGAACGCCTTTGCCTTCATATTCCATGCGGCGACCGCTTACACCCTGGTCGACCATCATATAGTCGTATACGCTTTTAGCTCGTTTTTCCGACAAAGTCTGGTTGTAGTCCACCTTACCGGTGTTATCGGTATAACCAACGATCTTGATGTCGGTATCCGGATTTTCGTTCAGGCTGACAGCCAGTTTACGCAATGCACTGCGCGAAGCATCGCTCAATGTACTTGAATTAGTCGCAAACAGGATACCAGAATCGAAAGTAACTTTCAAAGCTTCACCATTATTAATGGTCTCAACGGTTGTTTCGGGAGGAAGAGTTGCTTCCAGCTCCTTCTTCTGTTTATCCATCTTTTTACCAATCAAAGCACCGGCCGTACCACCGACAGCAGCACCGATAACTGCTCCTAATGCTGTATTACCGGCCAATGCACCAATACCTGCACCGGCGGCTGCACCACCACCTACTCCAATGGCTGTTCCTTTACCGGTATTTGTCCATGTTCCGCAACTCGTAAATACTACTGCCATACATAGCAGTACTGATAATAGTTTTAAATGTTTCATCTTTTTGCTCTTTTATAAACTTTATATGAATATAACAGTTTATCAATCGAACATGTTGATAGAATCGCAATATTCAAGTTCGCCCTGCACAATAAAGCCTATTGCCTCGGGATCGAATTTGCCAACACCATCCTTCTGCGCATTCTTTACTACATATTCAATCAATTCATCCTCATCTATTTCAATATCGGCATCATCGTCAGCATCATCGTTCAGATAACCGCGTGATTCGTAGAAATCGTAGATCAGGTCTACAATATAATTGATATCGTCATTGCTGAATTTGCCTTTCAATTCCTGGGGAAGATAGTTCTGAATAAATTTTACAGATTCGTCTTCATCGTAAATCAAATCGTCTTTGTCGCTCATAACTTTTTCAGTTTAATTGGTTACATACTTATGCAAAGATATTGCTTTAATTGAGATTTAAAAAGAATTATATGCTATTTGATCAAATTGTCCAAAGCATTGTTTCCTTCCTTCAATATGTTGTCGATGATACCATGCTTTTTCTGGATTGTCTGATAAGTGGCTTTCAACTTTGTGATGCCTATCATTTCATCTGTAGAAAGTTCGGAACTATACTTATCATATTTTGTTTCGGCAAATTCGATATATTTCTTTTCCACTTCTTCCCAATCTGCCTTAGAATACTTATCGGCACCAGCCTGTACTTTTTCTACGAACTTCGTGAAGTCCTTTACATACGATTCTTTAGATTCCCCGCAACCGCTTAATGTAAAGAGAGCCATCACAGCAACCATCATCATTAAAAACCTTTTCATATTCTTTTCCTTTTTAGATTAATGTTGCAAATGTAAACAAAAAAAGACCCGGATTTACAACAAACCCGAGTCTTAATCAATTTTCAATTTTTAATTTTCAATTCTTAAAGACCAACCCATCCCCTTCGCGATCAATCGTGATCGGACGGTTCTTGTCGATCTTCATGCCCAGAATTTCCTTCGACAGTTCGTTGAGGACATATTTCTGGATGGCACGTTTTACAGGACGGGCACCGAACTGGGAATCATAACCGGCATCCGAGATAAAGTCGAGAGCGGCATCGGTAAAGTTCAAAGCGATACCGTTGTTTGCCAGCATCTTTTTCACACCGTTCAACTGTAAAGTGACGATCTTGCGGATCTCTTCCTCGTTCAACGGAGTGAACATGATGATCTCGTCGATACGGTTCAGGAATTCCGGACGGATGTTCTTCTTCAACAGTTCCAGCACCTGGATACGGGTTTCATCGATCACCTTTTCACGGTTGTCGGGTGTAATCTTCTCGAAACTTTCACGGATCAGCGATGAACCCATATTGCTGGTCATGATGATGATGGTATTCTTGAAGTTTACGACACGGCCCTTGTTGTCCGTCAGACGCCCGTCATCCAATACCTGCAAGAGAATATTGAATACATCCGGATGCGCCTTTTCGATCTCGTCGAAGAGAACAACGGAGTATGGCTTACGACGGATAGCTTCCGTCAACTGGCCGCCTTCATCGTAACCGACATATCCCGGAGGTGCACCGATCAAACGGGTCGCACTGAATTTTTCCTGATATTCGCTCATATCGATACGCGTCATCATATTTTCATCGTCAAACAGATATTCTGCCAACGCTTTGGCCAGCTCTGTCTTACCGACACCTGTCGTACCGAGGAAGATAAAGGAACCAATCGGACGTTTCGGGTCCTGCAATCCGGCACGGCTACGGCGTACGGCATCGGCTATCGCACTGATTGCCTCATCCTGACCGATCACACGGGTATGCAGTTCATCTTCCAAACGAAGCAGTTTGTCCCTTTCGCTCTGCAACATCTTATTAACAGGGATACCTGTCCAACGGGATACTACATCGGCAATATCTTCGCTGTCGACTTCCTCCTTGATCATGGCAGCAGCACCTTGCATCGTATGCAATTTAGCCTGCACTTCCTTGATCTCTTCTTCTTTGGCTTTTACTTTGCCGTAACGGATTTCGGCCACTTTACCGTAGTCGCCTTCGCGTTCGGCTTTGTCGGCTTCGAATTTCAGGTTCTCGATGTCTATCTTGTTCTGCTGAATCTTGTTGATCAATTCTTTTTCGCTTTCCCATTGAGCTTTCTGTTTTCTCTCTTCTTCTTTGAGGTTGGCGATTTCCTTGTTCAACTGCTCCAGCTTGCCTTTGTCGTTCTCACGTTTGATCGCTTCGCGTTCGATTTCCAATTGTTTGATACGACGGGTTACTTCGTCCAATGATTCCGGTACGGAATCTACTTGCAAACGCAGACGGGCGGCAGCCTCATCCATCAAGTCGATTGCCTTATCCGGCAAGAAACGGTCGGTGATATAACGGCTTGAAAGCTGTACGGCTGAAATGATCGCATCGTCTTTGATACGAACCTTATGGTGGTTTTCATATTTCTCCTTCAAACCACGCAGAATAGAAATAGTATCCAGTTCATCAGGCTCTTCGACCATGACAACCTGAAAACGACGCTCCAGGGCTTTATCCTTTTCAAAATATTTTTGATACTCATCCAGGGTAGTCGCACCAATGGAACGCAATTCGCCACGTGCCAGTGCCGGCTTCAGGATATTGGCGGCATCCATAGCACCGTCGCCCTTTCCGGCCCCTACCAATGTATGTATTTCATCAATAAAGAGGATAATCTCACCTTCCGATTTAGTTACTTCATTAACAACCGACTTCAGACGTTCCTCAAATTCACCTTTATATTTGGCACCAGCAATCAAAGCTCCCATATCCAAAGAAAAAATCTGTTTCGATTTCAAATTCTCCGGAACGTCGCCACGTATAATACGATGTGCCAAACCTTCGGCGATAGCGGTCTTACCGACACCCGGCTCACCGATCAGGATCGGGTTGTTCTTTGTACGACGGCTCAGAATCTGCAATACACGACGGATTTCATCGTCACGCCCAATCACCGGGTCGAGTTTACCGCTACGGGCACGTTCGTTCAGGTTGATAGCGTATTTGCTCAATGAGTCGTATGTATCTTCTGCGGACTGACTGGTTACCTTATTACCTTTACGCAATTCTTCGATCGCTTTTTTCAGTTCATTTTCCGTCACGCCTGCATCTTTCAAGATCTGTGAAGCAGTACTCTTTACGGTGAATAAAGCGAGGATGATATGTTCCAAAGAAACATACTGGTCGCCCATCTTACCGGAATAGTCGATTGCTTTCTGCAAAACAGCATTCGATTCGCTTGACAGATAAGGTTCACCGCCGGATACTTTCGGATAGGATTCTATCTGACGATCCAGCACCATGTTCAGATTCTGGATATTCACACCCAGTTTCTGGAAAAGGAAGTTCGTTACGCTCTCGCCCGTCATAATGACAGCCTTAAGCAAATGAACAGGCTCAATCACTTGCTGGTTGTTCTTCTGAACCAACTGAACGGCCTGCTGAACAGCTTCCTGCGATTTGATTGTAAAATTGTTTAAATTCATATGCTATATTATTTTCTTGTTATCTTTATTATTTTCAAATTTCACTGATATATCTACAAAAGAAATACCAGAATAAAAATAAGACATTTTGTCATATTTATACAAAATCAGAGAAAGATACCATGTCGTTCAGTCGGAAGTAACGACACATTACGTACTTTCGAAGAGAAAACAACAAGAAAGCAAAAAAGGTTTGCCGGATAGTGTTATATTCGTTCCAAGATAAAAAAACTGCATATTGTGACTTTTTCATCTGTCGGGTTACTAATCCAATACAAACTAAAAGAAAAAAGAATATGATAAAACGTGAAACAGACTTCCTTTCCGCCCTGGAATCGAATATAAGCATCCTCATCAAGATCGCCCGGGTGTATGCTTATACCACACAGGACCGGAAAGACCTGGTCAACGATATCATCCTCGAATTGTGGAAGTCGTACCCCAAATTCAAAGGCGACTCCAAAATATCGACCTGGATATATCGCGTCTCGCTGAACGTGGCACTGAACACCAAACGAAAGCGGGACAACAGCAAAGTATTGTTTTTCGATGAGTTGAAGGTATTGGACGGCAGCGATATCCTCGATATCCCCAATGCCAACTCCTCGGAAATAGGACTACTCTATCAGTGCATAGAACTTTTATCAGAACAGAACAAAGCGATTATTCTGCTTTACCTGGATGATAAATCGTACGAAGAGATCTCTCAAATCCTCGGTATATCCCGGACAAACGTAAGTACCCGCCTGAACCGGATAAAAGAGCAATTAAGAAAACAAATGAATCCTCAGAAATGAATTAGTATGGAACTCGACGCTATAAAAAACAGTTGGAAGCAGGAAAACCTGCAAATTGCAGCAAACGTGCAATTGAATAAAAGTGCTTTAATGGAGAAGATCAATAAGGAAACAAGCTGGATGAAGAAAAAGAATCTCCTGGTCCTCCTGTTCAGAATTCCTTTTCCGGTGATAATCCTCATTCTGCTTTTTACGAATATACAGATCCGGAATATATTCAATTTTTATGTTGGACTGGGGTTATTCCTGGGGTTTGCCAGCTTTACCTTATGGGGACTGATCGGTTATTACCTGAAGCTCCGGATACTGGATCTGACGGAATCATATCTCGAGAATAAGAAGAAAATCAGCGAACTCGAATTATTCAAGTTGAAAATGACAAAAAGGAATTATTGCAGCAGCCCGGTAGGCATAGCCGGTATCTTTCTGATGATCAACATGCCTTTATTCACAACAACCGAAGGGGCCATCATGCTACTCCTTATTATGACGATCATGGCAATCTCTATCTTTGTAAATCTGAGATATATTTTACCTGCACAGTTCAAACGGCTGAATAAAGAGATGGAGGAAATACGGAAGTTGGAAGAAGAGGGATAAAATCCCCTCTTCTCCCAACTTCTATTTTCTCTTTTTACTTACCAGCGTTAACCGTTTCAGGGCAACAGTGCTTCTCATCATGCCGAATGCAACGGTGGCCTGTTTTCCCTGTAACTCCAGGATAATGCCGACTGTCGGTTGACCGTCCAGTTTCACGCTATCTCCTTTTTCGATAACGGCATTTTCGAGGGATTGCTTCCTGACAGGATTTTCTGCTTTTCCTTTTGATGATTCAAGAGACCCGGCAGCCTCTATCGCCCTACCTTCAATCACTTTATGTTCAATGGCTGTTATCTCTTTCCGCTTATCTTCCCAATACAATTTATCCCGTGCGATAGATTGCAGGAAGTTATCCATATTGATAAAATCCTCACCCATTTTAGCAGACGAATCAACAATAATATCTTCCGGAAGACCGATCCTGCGGGCTACTTCAACAGCAAACGAACTTCCCGGACTGCCGATGGAAAGTCGGTATAACGGCTGCATGCGTTCAGCATCGTAAAGCATGGCTCCGTTCACAACCCCGTCTGTCTCATAGGCAAAATGCTTCAGGTTCTGGAAATGAGTTGTTATTACCCCGAAGCTATGTTTCCGGTTAAAACGGTCGAGTATGGTTTCAGCGATAGCACCTCCGATTTGCGGTTCCGTCCCACTACCGAACTCATCTATCAGGATAAGCGTTTTATTATCACAGTTTTCTACAAAAAACTTCATATTGGTCAGATGCGAAGTATAGGTACTAAGACTGTTTTCTATGCTCTGCCCGTCTCCTATATCGACAAAGATATGATCGAATATACCTGTCCGGGAACTTTCATCCACAGGGATAAGAAGTCCGCACTGCAACATATATTGCAGCAAGGCAACCGTTTTCAGACAGAGGGACTTACCTCCTGCATTTGCTCCGGAAACGATCAGTAACCTATCCTTCCTGTTCAACCTGATATCCAGAGGGAATGCTTCCTTATTCTGTTGACGCAACTGTATATTCAGTAGCGGATGCACAGCCTGTATCCATTCCACCTGTTGTTCATTTTCAAAGACCGGTTTGATCCCATTGATACGCAGGGCAAATGAAGCCTTGGCACGGATAAAGTCCATTTCGCCCATAAAATTGTAAGAGCGCATCAGATCAGCAAGATGCGGACGTACCTGATTTGTAAATTCGATCAGTATCCTTGCAACCTCACGGCGTTCATCGTTCTCCAATTCACGAAGACGGCTACTGGCTGCTGCCACTGCTTCCGGTTCGATAAACACCGTTTTACCACTGCCTGAATCGGCATGTACCACACCTTTGATCTTTCGTTTATTGGCTGCATTGACCGGAATCAACATATGGCCTTCACGCAAACTGGGTTGTGCATCCCTGCCGATAAGTCCTGCCGCCTGCGCCTCCCGTATCGCTATCTGCATATTACGGGTAATGGCTTTTGCCGCTTCGACCTTGTCCCTGCGTATATCCGCAAGCCGGCGCGAAGCATTATCTTTCACCTGGCAGGATTTATCCAATATGGAATTGGCTTTATCAATCAACAAGGGGAAAACGGTTATCTGACCGGCCATAAATGTCAATGAGGGATACTTCATTCTTCCGGTATCCGTCCTGGCATTATGCAGAAAGGCTACTATATTGCTGATAGTCTGAAGAGAATTCATCAGCCCGGCTATTTCTTCTTCCGAAAGCCATGCTGTTATATCCTCTCCTATCCGTTGCAGGGTATCGCGGACATCCAAAAAGAAATCGACCGGGAAATCTTCTTTATTACGCAAGATTTGTAAAAACTCCCCTGTTTGCTCCAACCATCTGGCAATGGTGGCATAGTCTGTCGAAAAGTCCATCGCTGCGACCTTTTCTTCTCCCAGAGTACTTAAACATTTTTCTGTAACAAACTGGCGAATTGTATCTATACCTATTCTTTGTTCAAAATTATTCGGGTAAATCATGTTCTCATTACTATATAGCATTGGCCGTCCATCAAATTTATAGACCAATATCTGTTTATAAAATAGTTTATTTAGAAAATGAGATTATCCATATTCCGACAGAATACCAACAAAACGATTGATCCGCCTCTCGCAAATATGCGAAGCTGACCGTTAGTATAATGACATCTCAAAGACCGGAGATGTGAACTCGAAATACGGATTTATACCGATGCACTAAACATAAAAAGGTTATTATATTGTTTTATTTACTCTGTTCGTACCGCAAAGATAGTTTGTTTTTTTAGATTTACAAGAGGCTTTCTGTCTTTGAGTCATTTTTTTAATACCTTTGCGCTCAGACATTTCCAGTTTGAACGCATTATCTATTATGCTATTATGATGAAAAATGGAGTAAAGTTTCTACCTTTCTTTAATATCTAATGATTATTTATTTCTAAATTCACTTACCACTTTTAGGAATTCATTCGGTAATTTATTGTAAACCTGTTGTTTTATATCTTCCGGCATCCCATAATAAGCCTCTGCAATCCCTCCTGTTATGCAAGCCAGCGTATCGCTATCGCCACCCAGCGAAACTGCCAGGCGAATGGCATGCTCGAAATCCGAACTATCCAGAAAGGCAATGATCGCTTCGGGAACGGTTCCCTGGCAACTAACATCAAAAGAATAATCCGGACGAATGTCATCGCAGGAACGGTCCAGGTCGTAAGAAAAGGCGGTTTCTATATATTGCTTGATCTCCTGTTTGCTCTTTCCGCTTCGTGCCAGGTAAATAGCGGCAGCAGTGGCTTGTGCTCCTTTTATCCCTTCGGGGTGATTATGAGAGACAATAGCCGTTTCCTTAGCCACTTCCAATGTCTTTTCCAATGAATCGAATTTCCATCCGACAGCACTTACCCGCATCGCCGAACCATTTCCCCAACTATTATAAGGTAACGGATTCTCTTCCATAAGCCAGTAACTAAAACGGCCACCATAACCGCCCATCGGACAAGGATATTCAGCTGAATACCGCTGCATAACCTTCACCAGGTCTCCCCCATTCAGCAACCAGTCCGCAACGGCCACTGTCATGATTGTATCGTCGGTATAATCGCTTTCGTCCGTAAACAGCGGGAAGTCCGTTGTCTTTATATTATCAAACTCATAAACGGAGCCAATGATGTCTCCTGCTATTGCACCTGTCATAATTCTATACTTTTACAAAGTTTCAATTTATTATTCACTAACAATCCTGTCCGAACAGAACTTCTTCCGTTTACAGGTCTTACAGGGAATCCCCATCCACAAACAGTCAAATTGGTCGACAGCCTCTTTCACCAGTTCTTCCACCGAAGTAAATATTCCCGCTTCAAAGTTGCGGTTATCTTTTCCTTTCATACCCAAAGCGGCTCCCGTTAAGTTTGCCGACCCAATATAGGCCTGCTTCAAGTCGAATATCAACAGCTTAAAATGGACACGCGGACACAATACACGTTCCATCCGGCTCCAAAGCAAGGGATATTTATCGAAGTCGTCCCGAAAGTTTTGTCCCGGTTCTTTGGCATGGATCAGACGGACCTCCACACCTTCCTTCACCTTTTGTTCCAGTAGTTTCAATAGAGGGACGGCATTCTTTCCTTCCTTGATATAAAGGTCCTTAATATCAGCCGTCCCGATCCAGATCGTCCGCCTGGCTTGCCGGATAGCTTCGATAAAGAAAGTATAATGTTGTTCGTTTTTGATGTACTGTAGCATAAATAGTAACTTCTCTGATGAAACTTTGAAGCCATATCATATGGCACGCGCTTGATCACCCCCAGCAGTCAAGCGCACAACAAGTATACAAAATATAATCTACATACCCTAAAGTTTATCTACTTAACCAGAAACTTTTTTGTCTGATCTTTGCAGTTCAGTAAATAAAGACTTCTAAGCGATTGCCATCATTCAACAATATCAGTAGTTATAACACCCCTAGCAATCTCCACATCAGGTACAGTTAATTTCCTTCCATGAATCGTTATATCAAAATTCAAATACAACTTCGAATCATACTGCATCTCCGGCTTATAGTTAAATGAACATTTAAGAGTTTCCCTACCACCATCTTCATACGAAACCATCTGCCAATCGTTTCCCACTATATTCTCTCCCCGATAGGTATAAGAGTTTCCCAATGATTTTTCTCCTTGATAACGAAGGTAAGGAGTCACAACAACTACAGCATCCTTATTAAACCATTTTTTCTCAAAAATAATATTAATCGTCACAGGGACTTTTCCACCAATAGCTTCCAATTCTTCCGGATTAGTTGTAATATTCTCTGCTTTCAATGGCTGACAAATCAAAGTTGTTTTTACAAAAAATCTAAATTGTGAAATAAGCCTATCATCACGCATAATAGAGGCTATTATACAACCATCCTCATTGGACGCAGCAAAAGGTTTCAACAGAATAGATTGTTTATTCGGAATATGTTCGACAGTCCAACCATTAGTCGCTTCAAAATAAACAGAGGCTTGCGGGTCAGGATTCTCTACATAATAAGATATCCTCCTTTCCTCGTTTAAATACATCACATCAGATATAAGATTTTCCACATTTACCTCAAACACTATCCTCATCTTCTTTTCATCCCACTTTTGCAACTTTAATACAGTTCCCGTGGTTAATTTTATTTCAACATAATCTCCTTGATCCGTCACACTTCTAAACGGAGAATATCCGTCGAGTCCATCTTTTCCCCTAGCAGGAACAGGCTTACCATTTACTTTTATTTCCTGGACACCCTCTCCATAATCGACTGTCCAATTACCATTCTTATTAACACCTATAACCGGTGTTGTACCGTTCACTCCGGTTGCCTGTACTTTATTTCCTTCAGAATCTAATATCCAGGACGGCGAATTATCTCCTATCTTCTGTGTCCAATAGAAAATATCTTTAAACTCTTCCACCCCGATTACAGGACAATCACCATCTGTTCCATGTTTGATAACGATTGTATTACCTTTCAGAAAGTTTATAGCATATCCGCTCTTATCGGCTAGTTCATTTAC
>Ga0129316_1001025_pt1 | contig 12094 bp, 10 predicted proteins | sample Cm1ome_2_FD_94429 | JGI IMG/M metagenome (GOLD analysis project Ga0129316, IMG submission 94429) | Eastern black-and-white colobus group fecal microbial communities from Wisconsin, USA - Cm1022B metagenome | ecosystem: Host-associated > Mammals > Digestive system > Large intestine > Fecal...
GCTTGAGAGCCTTGTCGGCGACGAGGTCAGAAAGCTCGGTCTTTCTGATGTGCGCGTAGAAAACGGGCGCGTCCTCTGCCGCGGCGAAGCGCGCGACATCGCGCGCCTCAACCTCAACCTGCGCTGCGGCGCGCGCGTCATTCTGGTTTTGCACAAGTTCCGCGCGACGGATTTTGAATCGCTCTTTCAGGGCGTGCGCGCGGTGCACTGGGAGGACTGGATCCCCCGCGAGGGCGAATTCCCCGTGGTGGGCTACTCCATCAACTCGACGCTCCACTCCGTGCCCGCCTGCCAGTCGATCGTCAAAAAGGCGGTCGTCGACCGCCTGAGCGCGGCCTACGGCATCGCGCAGTTCCCCGAAACGGGGCGGCGCTATCAGGTACGCTTTTCCATCATGAAGGACGAAGTGACCGTCGGGCTCGACACCTCGGGCGAGGGCCTTTACAAGCGCGGCTACCGCGCCCACGGCGTGGCGGCCCCCCTCAAGGAAACGCTCGCCGCCGCGATGGTCAAGCTCTCGCACTACAATGGCCGCGACCCGTTCTGTGACCCCTTCTGCGGCAGCGGCACCATCGCCATCGAGGCGGCGCTCATCGCGCGCAACCGTGCGCCGGGCCTCAACCGCAGCTTTGCCGCCCAGCACTGGGCCACGCTCGATAAAATGCTCTGGCTCAACGCAGCGGACGAGGCCATGGACAACGAGTTCCACGGCAAGTATGAGATCTGGGGCGGCGACATCGACCCCGACGCCGTCGAGCTCTCGCGCCATAACGCCGAGCTCGCCGAGGTCGACGACATCGTCAAGTTCGAGGTCGACGACGCCACGCGTTTCCATTGGGGCGGGCTCTATGGCCGCATCGTGACGAACCCGCCGTATGGCGAGCGGCTTCTTGAGCGCGAAGAGGCGGGCGAGCTCTACCGTGCCTTTGGCCGCGCGATGGACAAGCTGCCCGACAGCTGGAAGGTCTACGTCCTTTCCTCGCATCCCGATTTTGAGCGCTGCTACGGCAAATTTGCCGACAAAAAGCGCAAGCTCTACAACGGCATGCTCAAGTGCGACCTCTTCATGTACGGGAAAAGGCTGTAACTGCCGCACGGGTACGGAAATATCAATTTTTTTGATAGATCGCCAATCCAAACGCGAGCTGCACAGCGAGCTCCTTTGCCTGCTCGGCCTTTTGCTGATCCTTCACGCCGGTTTTGTAGTAATACGGCGTCATGCGGAAGAGCGCGAGGATATCCTCCGTGCAGGGCAGATGAATGATGTCGCGCACCTCTCGCGTTTCGACGAGTGTGAAGCCCTCGGTCTCGAGCGGCGTGGGCGGATTGTCGCGCGGCGTGTCGTAGATGAGCGCTTTGAGCTCCCACAAATGCTCGCGCAGGGGATAGGCGCGCAGCAGATAGCCGCTGCGCTTCAGCACGCGCGCAAATTCCTCCGGCACGAAGGGGGAGAAGATGTTCAGCACCTCGTCGACGCTCCCGTCCCCGACCGGCAGGTGCGCGCAGGAGGCGACACAGAGCGTGAAGGCCGGCGAGCGCTTTGCCGCGTACTGGAGCGCGGTCTTGGAAATATCGACGCCTAAAAGCTCGCCGTGCTTGCCCGCTTTTTCGATGGCGCGCAGAACGGCAAGAGAATAGATCCCCTCGCCGCAGCCCGCGTCGAGCACCGCGGCCTCCCCCGGTGCAAATTCCGCCGCCGCATCCGCGACGGCTGCGATGAAGCGGTCATAATAGCCCTTGTCCAAAAAGTCGCGCCGTGCGCGCACCATCAGCTTATCGTCCCCGTGGTGGCCCTGCGAGGAATTGAGCAGGAGGTTGACATAGCCGCTTTTGGCGATGTCGAAACTGTGGTTTTTCGGGCAGAGATATGCCCCCGCGCGCCTTTCAAGCGCCCCGGCGCAGACGGGGCAGCACAGCTTCACCATCAGAACAGTCCCACCTGCTGCGGCAGTTCGCTCCGGCCGAGCGAGCGGAGCTGCTGCTGGTTTTCCTCGGCCAGCGCGTCGGCGATGGCCATCTTGCGGACGATATTTTTCATCGTCTCGTCAAAAAGCGTCCCGCTGCGGTAGTCGGCGGGGAAGATGAAGTCCACGCGCCCCTTGGCAAGCAAGTCTTCCACGCCCGCGCGGTTGCTGTCCTGATAGACGGCCACCGCCTGCCCGCCGTAGGCGCGCATCATCTTCATGCACGGCACGTCGGAAAGGCCGTCGCCGATGTAGATCATGTTCGTAAAGGGAATGCGCTTGGAGTCGTCCGGCATCGAAGCGTTGAGCTCCTTGTCCTTCGCGACATCGAGAATGCCCTTATTGATGCGGTAGACGAACTGGGTCTTGTTCGTGAAGTTGACGTCGAGCTTCGGCCAGGAGGCGAGGCCCTCTTCGTTGTAGAAAAACTCGCAGGCGTAGATCTCCTTGAACTCGTGGCTCACGCCGCTGCCCTCGATGATCTCGCGCAGGCCGGAGGAGAGCACGTAGTGCTCGATCTCCACGCCGAGCGACTCGCCAAAGGCGTTGATGCGCGCAAACCAGTCCTCTACGCCCGGAAACAGCTCGATCGCATGTCCGCAGGAAACGAGATAGTCGCGGCTGAGGCGAATGCCCTTTTTGCGGCACTCCTCGATCATCGTGTACATGTAGGCAAGCAGACCGTCCATGCGGTTCTCAAAGCCGAAGGAATTCGCGATGCTCCAGAATTCGCCGGGCGTGTAGCCGAGCGAGGGGATAAAGGTATAGTCCTGCATATCGGTGGTGCAGAGGGTCTTATCAAAGTCGTAAAGAAAGGCGATGATGGGCTTTTTGTTCATATCGGCTCCTTTTTGCCGCAAACGCGCGGCCAAAGAAAAAATAAAAGGGCGGTCAAAACCGCCCTTTTTGCTGTTACTCTTCTCCATGGTAATTGCGGCCGAACTTGAGGTCGTCCAGGCGAATGGCGTGGCTGGCCGTTTCCACAAACGGGCTGTCGTCCGGCTCGAGCGGTTCCGCCTTGGCCTCTTCCGCCTTCGCCGCGTTTTCTTCCGCAGGAGCGGCCTCCGGCGCTGCCTCCGTGGGGCGGAAAGCCGAGAGAATCCGCTCCTCGATGGCGTTCACGTCCGTTTCGGCCTTCTGCTCGGCCGTCTTGTCGCCGACGATCTCCTCCGGCGTCAGGTCGGGCGCGCGCTCGATGAGCGCAAGCTGCGCCTGCGCAAGCTCGCGCGTCTTCTGCAAAAATTCCGCCGTCGCGGCCTTGGCCGCGTTCAGGCGGCGCTGCTCAAGCTCGACATCGCTCTGCAGCGCGCCGATCTTGGCGCGGGCTTCGTCCTCCGCGCCGGCAAGCATGGATTTCTTTTTCTCTTCCGCCTCTTCGACCATGGTGTTCGCCATGCGCTGGGCGGTCAGGAGAGCGGCGCGCATGGAATCCTCCGTTGCGCGGTATTCCTCCACCTTGTCGACCAGCACCTTGAGCTTGGCCTTCAAGGCGGCGTTTTCTTTATAAAGCGCGGTATAGTCGTCGGTCACTTCATCGAGGAACTCGTCGACCATCGCCATGTTGTAGCCACCGAATGCCGCCTTGCTGAATGCGCGGCCGGAAACCTCCTGCGGTGTCAGCATTGATCCCATCCTCCGTTTCGTTTTACAGGTACAGGCCGTTGTTTTCCAGTTCGTCGATCAGATCGCCCATGATGTCCACATGGTAGGGCGTGATGATGTACGTATTGGCGGCGACCTTCTTGATCTTGCCCTCGCCCGCGTAGGCAACGCCGGAGAGGAAGTCGATCAAACGTCTTGCAATGTCCTTATTTGTGGATTCAAGGTTGATGACCACCGTGCGCTTTTCCTTCAGGTGGTCGGCGATCTCGCTGGCGTTTTCAAAGCGCTCGGGCTTGACGAGCACGACCTTGAGCTGCGTGGTGGCGTTGATGTTGACGACCTTGTTGCGGCGGTCCTCCGCCTTGCGTTCAACGCTGCGGCGATCGGCAAACGCGCCTGTGTCGCCGCGATCTCTCAGATCGGGGAAATCGTCTTCATATTCCTCGTCCTCATCCTCGTAGGGGTGAGCCCATTTTTTCAGATCATCAAAAATACCCATGGTATCAAGACCTCCTCGATCAATTCGTGTAGTTGCGTGCGCCGAAGATCGCCGTGCCGACGCGCACCATCGTCGCGCCTGCGCGCACCGCGTCCTCATAGTCGCCGCTCATGCCCATAGACAGTATATCAAGTGTATTATCATACAACTTTGCATTGATGTCAACAAAAAGTGCATGAACTTTTTCAAAGTACGGCATGCTGCCGTGTTCGCCCCCGGCGACCGGCGGGATACACATCAACCCCCGCACGCGGACAAACGCGCACTTTTTCGCCTCTTCCGCCGCCTGCGCAAGATCTTCCGGGGCAAAGCCGCTTTTGGCTTCCTCGCCGCCGATATTCACCTCCAGCAAAATATCCTGCACGATCCCGAGCTTTTCCGCCTGCGCATTGATGGCGGCGAGCAGCGCGAGCGAGCCGACCGACTCGATCACGGCGACCTTGCCGACGACGTTTTTCACCTTGTTGCGCTGGAGGTGCCCGATGAAGTGCAGGGGAGCGCCGTCATAGGCGTGCTCGGCGAGCTTTTTCGTCATCTCCTGCTCGCGGTTCTCGCCCAGCACGTCGATGCCCGCGGCGATGGCGGCGCGGCAGGCGTCCGCGTCGTTCATTTTGCTTGCGCCGACGAGGGTGATCTCACCGGGGTCGCGGCCGGCCTCTCTGGCGGCGGCAGCGATGTTTGCGCGCACACGCGCGATGTTTTCCGCAATGCTCATTTAATCTACGACCTTTCCGTTATATAGCTCCCCTGCCGAAACAATGACTTCGTCATTGGGCCGCAGGGTGTAAAGGGATTGCTGACTTTCCGTGGCGGCTTCGATCTTGCCGGGCTCGACAAGGCAGTAGTCGCTGCCCTGATAGACGATAGCAACGGGCTTGAAGTAGGCCACGCGCCCGATAAGGCAATAAACGCCGGACACGCCGTCCTCATTCACGCGCAGCGCATTTTTCGGCACGCGCAGCCCCTCGTACTGGTTCAGGATCAGCTCGGCGTTCTGCTCGCGCAGCAGCGTCACATAGGATAGATACCGCGTGCTCTTCAAAACGATCAGGCACTTGCCGTTTTCCGCGCCGCTGATGCGCGTGAGCTTGACGGGCAGGTCAAAGTCGACGCCGGACGCCATGCGCAGTGTCAGCGAGCTGCCCACCTTGAGCCCCGCGGCGTCCTCCTCGCTGATGTTCGCGGCAAAGTACCATGCGCTGCCCTCGATGAGCTTTCCCACCGTGGTGGAAACGCTCTGCGGCGCGATAGCCGTAAGCTGCGAGGGCGTCATCGTTTCAAGCGCCTCCGGCGTCAGCACGCTTTCGTAGCCGTCGGCCACGGCGCTGTAAGTTCCCGACACGGGGGCGGTGATGCGCGTGGTGCCGCCGCTTGCCGCGCTCGAAAGCGCGCTGATCTGCGCGGAAAGCTCATCGAGCCGCGCCGTGAGGTTGTCGCTGCCGTTGTAGGCATATTCACGCTTCAAAACCGTCGTCTTGAGCTGGGGAATGAGTGTGTCGAGCGAGCTGTAAGCGCCCGACTCATAGGCCGCGCGCACGGAAACGATCTGCTCGCGGATATCGGTGTCGAGGCGCAGCGCGGTCGCCGCGTCGCTCGAAGCGCTCTTTGCGTATTCAAGCTGCTCTTTCTGCGCGCGCAGGGATTCAAGCTCCTGCGTGGCGCTGAGCGCCTCCGCCGAGCGGTAGACCGCGGCGATGGTGTCGCCCTGACCCACGCGCTCGCCCTCGGCATGCTTGAGCTCGATGAGCGTTTCGCCGCAGTCGACGACCTGCTCTTTGCGCACCACGCAGCCGCGCACGGCGATGGACTGCTCGCTGCGGTAGCGGTAAACGAGCGTTGTCGTCTCGGGGCTGACGAGATAGTTGTAGCCCTGCACGGCAAAATATCCGATGACCGCCAAAAGCAGCAGGATCATGATGAGCTTTGTGGAAAGTGATGTAGATTTCATGGCACACTCCTGTATCAGGCGTGCTTACTCCCCGTTATCCTCCGCGCTTTTGAGGTCGATGCTGCTCGCCGGCACGATCGTAGAGATGGCGTGCTTGTAGAGCATTTGCTGCCTGCCGTCGCTCTCGAGAACGACGACAAAGCTGTCGAATCCCGTGATGACGCCGCGCATCTGAAAGCCGTTGACGAGAAAGATCGTCACGCTCACGCGGCTGCGGCGCGCAGAGAGGAGAAACAGATCCTGAAGGTTTGCGATTTTTTTCATGGCTACTCTTTCCTTTCTTTTTTGCGGACGGCTCGTCCGCTTTACAGACAGGATACGCCATGCCCCCGAAGAATTTCTGTCGAAAAAGCGAGGCAGTCGGGGAGATCCCTCGTTTTTTTCCAATAAAACCAGTGAATGTCCTTGTCGCGGCGCAGCCATGTGAGCTGACGCTTGGCATACTGGCGCGAGCGGAGCTTGATCTCTTCGATGGCTTCCTCGCGCGTGGCCGCGCCGTCAAGGTAGGAAAGCGCTTCCTTGTAGCCGATGGCCTGCATGGCCGTCACATCGCGCGAAAGCCCGGAAGCGAGCAGCGCGCGCACTTCGTCGAAAAGCCCCGCCTCCACCATTTTGTCAACGCGCGCGTCGATGGCGCGCTTCATGTCCTCGCGATCCTCGTAGGCAAGGCCGATGCGCACGGAATCGTAGCGCGGAGGGACGAGCTTCGTCTCGGCGTTGTGCTGCGCCATGGTCTTTCCGGTCTCATAATAGACCTCGAGCGCGCGGAGAATGCGCTTTTTGTCGTTTGCGTGGAGCTTTTCGGCCGTTTCCGGGTCGATGCGGCGAAGCGCTTGAACCATCACCTCGCCGCCCTCTTCTTCCCAGCGGCGCTCCAGTTCCGCGCGGTATGCGCCGTCCTTGTCGCCGCCGGCAAAGCCGTGCCCGGCGAGCAAGGCATTTAGATAAAGCCCCGTGCCGCCGACGATGACTGGCCGCTTTCCGCGCGAGAGAATATCGTCGACGCACTCCGCCGCGTCGTCCGCATAGCGGGCGACGGAGTAGTTTTCGTTGGGGTCTGCTACGCCGACCATGTGGTGGGGGACGCCCTGCATCTCCTCTTCCGTCGGCGCGGCAGTGCCGATGACCATGCCGCGGTAGATCTGCATCGAGTCGCAGGAGACGACCTCGCCGCGGAGCGCTTTGGCAAGCTCCACGCCGAGCCATGTTTTGCCGCAGCCCGTCGGGCCGACGACGCATACAAGTTTCATCGTTTTCCTCCTGCGTCTTACGCGCGCTTGAACATTTTTTCAAGCTCATACTTCGTGAGCTTCGCCTTCACGGGCCGGCCGTGGGGGCAGAACTGCACTTCGCCGCTCTGTACCTTTTCCACAAGCACGCGCAGCTCGGAGATGTCGCTCTTCCAGCCGCCCTTGATGGCCGCCTTGCAGGCCATCGTGTGCAGCAGCGCGTCGCGCGCGGCGGCGGGGTCGGCCGTGTGGGCGGTGACGAGCTTTTCGGCAAGCTCTTCTAAAGTTGGGATCGCGTCGCCGCTTTCAAGGTCGGCGGGAATGGCGCGCAGGATCAGGCTCCCGCCGCCGAATTCTTCGCATTCAAATCCAAACTCGCGCAAAAGGTCTAAATTCGCCGCAAGGGCGCTATACTCCTCGGCGGCAAAGTCTGCAACGAGCGGCGCGAGCAGCGCCTGGCACATCACCGGCTCCTGCGCAGCCTTGAGGCGATCGAAATTCATGCGCTCATGCGCGGCGTGCTTGTCGATGAGCCAGATGGTTTTGTCCTCGTCCTCGCAGACGATGTAGGTATCGAGCACCTCGCCCGCGATGCGCCACGGCGCGGCGGTGAGAGGCGCGAAGCTTGCCTGCTCAGCTTCCGCTTCTTCCTGCTTCGTCGCAGACACGACAGGGGGCTCCGCCACGGGTTCGGCCGCGCCCTTCATTGCTTCGGCGACCGGCGACGCGGCGACGGGACGCTTTTCTTCCTCGTCCATCGGCAGCGACACGGCTTCGCGCGCGGGGTTTTCCACAGCTTTGGCAGATCTTTGCACAGGCTGCGCCGCCTGCGCGGGCGCGGAAGCGGGCATTTCATGCCGCACAAAATCTGAAAGCGGCGCGCTGCCGCCCGCGCGGGTATCGACGGCGGGCACGCGCGTTTTCCACTGGGGCGCAATGGAGGGCGCAGCCTTCGGCGCGCTCGGCGGCGTGGACACAGGACGCGCGCTTGCAGGCACAGCGGCGGACGGTTCCGCCTTCTGCTGCTCGCGGTACTGCTGAGAGGTCATATTGGCAAAGAAATCGCCGCGGGGATTCTGCACCTGCGCGGCAGGCTTTGCCTGCGGCGGCTCAGGCTTCTCGCGCTTGTCGAGCGCGGCCATCGCCGCGTGATAAACGAGATCAAAGATGCGCTTTTCTCCCACGAACTTCACGATGGTCTTCGCCGGGTGGACGTTCACGTCCACCATGTCGCGCGGCAGCTCCACAAGCAGCACGCAGCCGGGGAATTTGCCCTTCATCATGCGGTTTGCATAGGCTTCCTCGAGCGCGGCGGTAAGCAGCTGGGACTTGACCAAACGTCCGTTGACGAAAAAGGTCTGCATGCCGCGCGTGCCGCGCGCAGAAAGGGGAGAACTGATAAAGCCCGTGACGCGCAGCTCGCTGTCAGCACCCTTGACCTCTTCAAGCGAGAGCGCGAACTCGCGCCCGAGGGAGGCGTAGATGGCGGAGCGCAGCGCGCCGTCGCCGGGGGTCAAGAGCGTCTGCGTGCCGTCCTTGATGATCTTGAACGACACCTCCGGATGCGAGAGCGCAAGGTGGGCGACAAGACCCGCGATGGCGGTCGCCTCCGCGCTGTCGCGCTTCATGAACTTGAGGCGCGCGGGCGTATTGTAGAAAAGGTCGCGCACGATGACGCTCGTTCCCTCGGGGCAGCCCGCGTCCTCGACCGTGCCGGGGACGCCGCCTTCTAAGTGAAGCTTCGCGCCGCTGAGCGCGCCGCGCTCGCGCGAGAAAATGTCGAGCCGCGACACACTCGAGATCGCCGCGAGCGCCTCGCCGCGAAAGCCGAGCGTGCCGATGGCGGCCAAATCTTCCGCCGTGCGCAGCTTGCTCGTCGCGTGGCGCAAAAAGGCCGTCGGCAGCTCGCTCGGCGCGATGCCGCAGCCGTCGTCGCTGACGCGAAGATAGGTCATGCCGCCGTTTTTCATCTCCACCGTCACGCTCTGCGCGCCGGCGTCGATGGCGTTTTCCAGCAGCTCCTTGACAACGCTCGCAGGGCGCTCGACCACCTCGCCCGCGGCGATGAGGTCGGCAACGTGCGGCGATAATTGCTGAATATGGGGCATTGGGTTCCTCCTTCTTTTAGGAAGCGATGGTGAAAAGGGAAAGGGCGTTGACGAGCGCGTGGATCAAAATGGACGTCCACAGCGTGCCGGAGTGTTCATACGCCCAGGCAAAGACAAGGCCGGGGACGAGATATTGCAGCATCAAAATGAGATAGCCTAAGTCCCAGTTCGAAACTGCCGCCGTCCACACATGCAGCAGCGCGAACAGCGCGCAGGAGAGGAGATAGGCGAATATTCTGCTCTTTTCTTTGAGACACCCAAATACGAGGCCGCGGAAGAGCACCTCTTCTACAAACGGCGCAAGCAGCACGACGATGAGCGCCGTCATGCGCGGGGCGGAGGCCACCTGCGCGGCGATGGTCATGTCGTTTAAGTTCGTGCGGCTGTTAAAAAGCACGTTGCACACACGGAACAAAAGCTCGTTCGCGCCGTAGAAAACGAGAAGACCCAGCAGCATCGTTGAAAGCGCGCGGTTCAAGTTGTCGAGAAAGCGCGAGGACGTGTGCGCAAGGTAGGAGTGGAAGAGCAGCACCGTGACGGCGAAGAGCGTGTAGTAATAGAGCACGTTGCGAAGCGACGCGCCGATCGTGGTATCGAGTACGACCTCCAAAAGGTCGAAAAGCCGCGTCGCCATGAGCGGCATCACCAGAAGATACACAAGGAAGAAGATCGTTCCGGCGACGCGCTCGGTATGGTTCATGCCGCCGGAGGCGGTTTTCTTTTTTGCCATGGGGAAACCTCTTTTCCGGGGAAATTACGAAAGCTTCTGCTTGAGCTCGTAGAGAAGCTGCATCGCCTCGATGGGGGACATCGTGTCGGGCTGGGCGCGGCGAATGGCGGCAAGCACCTCAGCCTCGCCGATCGCGTCGAGACTGACCTGCTCGGTCTCCTCGCGCGGCTTTGCCTGATATGCTCCCCCCTGCTCCAGCTCTTTTAAGATGACGTTCGCGCGCCGCACGACCTCGTGCGGCAGTCCCGCTAACTTTGCGACCTCGATACCGTAGCTGCGGTCCGCCCCGCCGGGGACGATCTTGCGCAGGAAGATGAGCTCGTCGCCGCGCTTTTTGATGGAAATGCTGTAGTTCTTCACGCCGGGGAGCACGCCCTCAAGCTCGGTGAGCTCGTGGTAGTGCGTGGCGAAGAGCGTCTTGGCACCAAGCTTTTTCGGGTCGGCGCAGAATTCGAGCACCGCGCGGGCGATGCTCATGCCGTCGAAGGTCGACGTGCCGCGGCCGATCTCGTCGAGAATGAGCAGGGACTTGGGCGTTGCCTGATGCAGGATCTCGCTCACCTCGGTCATCTCGACCATGAAGGTGGACTGGCCGCCGGCTAAGTCGTCGCTCGCGCCGATACGCGTGAAGATGCGGTCGACCACGCCGATGCGCGCAGAGCGCGCGGGCACGAACGAGCCGATCTGCGCCATGAGCGTGATGAGCGCGACCTGGCGCATGTAGGTCGATTTACCGGCCATGTTGGGGCCGGTGATGATGGCGGCGCGATCCTCGCGCTCGCCCATGTAGGTGTCGTTCGGGACGAAGAGCGCGTCTTTGAGCACGCGCTCGACGACCGGGTGGCGGCCGTCGTGAATTTCGATGACGCCGCCGTCGTCCACGCTGGGGCGGCAGTAGTTGTTGTTCACCGCAACGGACGCGAGTGAGCAGAGCGTATCAAGCTCGGCAATGAGCCCCGCCGCGCGCTGGACGCGCACGCTCTCGGCGGTCACCTCGTCGCGCAGGGCGGAGAAGAGTTCAAATTCGAGCGCCTTGTCGCGGTCGCCCGCGGTCAAGATCTCCTGCTCGAGATTCTTGAGCTCCTCTGTGATGTAGCGCTCGCCGTTCACGAGCGTTTGCTTGCGGATGTACGTTTCGGGCACGAGCTCCTTGAAGGAGTTCGAAACCTCAATATAGTAGCCAAAGACCTTGTTGTAGCCGATCTTGAGCGTGCGGATACCGGTTTTCTCCTTCTCGCGCGCCTCGATGCCGGCAAGCAGTCCCTTGCCGCCGGAGAGGATTTCGTGCAGCCGATCGACCTCGGCGTTGTAGCCGGGGCGGATGAAGCCGCCCTCGCGCACGGAAAACGGCGGCTCGTCGATGAGCGTTTCGCGGATGCGCCGGGCGATGTCCGCGAGCGGATCAAGCTCGCCGTCCAGCTCGTGCAGGCGACCTGTAGAAAAGGCTGAAAGCTGAGCCTTGACCTCGGCGATCTTCTCGATGGAATTGCGAAGCGAGGCAAAGTCGCGCCCGCCCGCCGTGCCGTAGGCGATGCGGCCAATGAGCCGCTCCATGTCGCTGATGCCGGAGAGCGCCAGAATCAGCTCTTCGCGCGCGACGGTATTTTTCGTCAGCGCCTCCACCGCGCCGAGGCGGCGCTCGATGGCGGCAACGTCGCGCAGCGGGCGCGTCAGCCATGCGCGCAGATTGCGCGCGCCCATGGCGGTCTTCGTCTTGTCGAGCACCCAGAGAAGGCTGCCGCGCTTTTCCTTGGCGCGGATGGTCTCGGTCAGCTCAAGGTTGCGGCGCGCGGAGAGGTCAAGCTCCATGAAGCGCCCCTGCTCGTAGTATTCCAAGTCCTTGATGTAGGAAAGGTCGGTTTTCTGCGTTTCGTGCAGGTACGAGAGCAGCGCGCCCAGCGCGAGCGACGCGGCAGGGTTGTTGCGCGGAAGGCTTGCAAACGCTTCCTCGCCAAACTGCGCGCGGATGGCTTTTTCGCACGCTTTGAGTTCAAAGCGGCTTTCCCCGCGCTCA
>Ga0129316_1001028_pt1 | contig 12037 bp, 13 predicted proteins | sample Cm1ome_2_FD_94429 | JGI IMG/M metagenome (GOLD analysis project Ga0129316, IMG submission 94429) | Eastern black-and-white colobus group fecal microbial communities from Wisconsin, USA - Cm1022B metagenome | ecosystem: Host-associated > Mammals > Digestive system > Large intestine > Fecal...
CTCGTATCCCTTACGACGTACTTGCCCGTGTCTCCAACCGCCTCTGTAATGAGGTAGAACACGTTAACAGAGTTGTCTATGATATAACCTCAAAGCCTCCGGGAACTGTGGAGTGGGAATAATAAACAAGACCTCAGAAACGGCGCAGATACGCCATTTCCGAAGTCTCAAAATCTCAGTGATAACAATTTGATAACAGGGAGCTAAGCGGAATTATTCTGCGGTTCAAGTGGCTTATAAGTTGCGCCACTCTTTCGCAGGTTCATGTTTACCGCACTCATCGGTCGTTTTCGGCCAATTGAGCTTCCATTCTGTATATTCGGCCTTGCTGATCTTACCGTCAGCAAGGTCTTTTTTTCGTCTCTGCCACTCAGAAAGGAGGTCAGTCATCAGGATAGAGCCGAAAACAACGCCCTTTCTTCTGTTGCCGTCCTCGTCCTCGCAGTCCTCAATGCTGATCGGGTAATGCTCGTCAAGCTCAAAGAGCATCATCATAACGCCCTCCGCTCCGAGTATCTCATCATCCGCAAGGAAACGGGGATTCACGTCCAATGCCTCGGCAAGCAATTCGACAAGTGCCTGCTTGGGTGTGCGAGTGCCTGATTCATACTGTGCGATACGGACATCGGCAGACCTTTCGTCAAAGCCGACTGCCATACCGAGCTGTTTCTGCGTCATTCCTCTGAAATCACGAGTGCGGTGTATCTTATCTCCGATAATGCTCATGGTGGTTCACTCCTTATTTATGTTCTGTTTGGCAAAATACTCTCCGATGTTGCCTTCTGGAAAAGAAAGAATGGCAAATACCATTTTGAAGTACCATTCAGGTATTTCTCCGCTAAAGCGCATCATCTCACAACCTCTGTATTCGTATTGATTCCCATTCTCATCAACGATAATGCAGTCGTTTTCAGGTTCGATCTTCCACGGTAATGCTACAATAATTCCTACCTCGTGTAGAGTTACCTTATGGATAACTGCTGCTTTGTAGTATGTCAAGCCGTTCAGTTCGATAATTCTATCGTTATCCTCAAGATAACGCTGATATATCTCATTAAACGTATCATCATCTGAGCGACGATAAGGATCATATATCGTTTCGATATGGAAATCATCAGATTGTCGCTTGCGTTTCTTCATACACACCACCTGCCTGAAAATAGTGACTTTACTGCATTATAACATATTTGTTTAGGATAGTCAATAGATACTAAACAAAAAAATTTAGAAAAATTTTGATTTAGGGGTTGACAAAAGCAAAAATGTTTAGTATAATAAGACTAAGCAAAAATGTTTAGATAGAGAATTTTGCTGATCGGATACGCAAATACGCCCGATATCACACAGAACAATATTTTAAGAAAGGGTTGACTACTATGTCAGAAAAATTTATCCGTGCAGAGGAACTTGCAGAGATCATGGAGATCTCCGTTCCGTATGCATACAAGATCATCAAGCAGCTCAATGAGGAGCTTGACGCAAAGGGCTACATAACCATCACAGGCAGAGTGAACCGTGAGTATTTCAACGAGAGAGTGTACTCGGCTGAACGCCCGGTGAAAGCACCTGAAAAGAAAGAGGGTGAGGACTGATGTCCGTATACAAGGACAAAAACGGCACTTGGTATGTCATGACACGCTGTGATAACTGGCAGGGACAGCGAAAGCAGAAGTGCAAGCGTGGCTTCAAGACAAAGCGTGAGGCTCAGGATTGGGAGCGCAGATTTCTTCTCCAGCAGGGCGGCGACCTCGATTTGCTGTTCAAGGACTTCTACAAGCTGTATGAGCAGGACATGAAAGCACGTTTGAAGCAGAACACTTGGGAGCACAAGGCTTGTGTCATCAAGTCGAAGATACTGCCCTATTTCGGGGAGAAGTCCATGAAGGACATCCAGGCAAGAGATGTGCTGACGTGGCAGAATGAGCTGCTTCGTCACCGTGACAAGAACGGCAAGCCCTATTCGGAGACATACCTGAAGAACCTGCACAATCAGCTCTCATGTATCTTCAATCACGCCGTCCGCTACTATGACCTTAGTACCAATCCCGCAGCCAAGGCAGGAAGCATCGGCGTGAAGAATGCCAAAGAGATGAACTTCTGGACGAAGGACGAGTATATGCAGTTCTCCGAGGTCATGATGGATAAGCCGATCTCGTTCTATGCCTTTGAGATGCTCTACTGGTGCGGTATCCGTCTTGGTGAGCTGCTGGCTCTCACGACTGCGGACTTCGATTTCAAGAACAGAAAGCTCCGCATCAACAAGTCCTACCAGCGTATCAAGGGACAGGACGTCATCACAGAGCCGAAGACCAAGAAAAGCAACCGCACCATTGAAATGCCCGATTTTCTTTGTGAGGAGATGCAGGAGTATTTCAGTATGCTGTACGACCAGAAGCCCGATGAGCGGATCTTCCCCATATCCAAGAGCTATCTGCACCATGAGATGGACAGGGGCGTGAAAGCAACAGGCTTGAAGCGAATCCGCATTCACGATCTGCGTCACAGCCATGTTTCGCTCCTGATTGAGCTTGGCTTTTCTGCTGTTGCTATTGCTGACCGTGTGGGACATGAGAGCATCGAGATCACATATCGCTATGCACACCTGTTCCCGTCTAAACAGGCGGAGATGGCGAATAGGCTCGGTGAGCTGAAGAAGGGAGGTGATTTTAATGTCAGCAAAGAATCTTGACAGCAAGGGCAGATTCAGGGCAAAGACGATCGGTTTCCGTGTCTCGCCCGAAGAAGATCAGCTGATAAATTCGGCTGTGGCTCTTTCGGGACTGACCAAGCAGGACTACATCGTGAAGCGGCTGCTGTGCCGTGATGTGGTCGTGCAGGGCAATCCGAGAGTGTACAAGGCTCTGAAAAATCAGCTTGCGGAAGTCCTCGGCGAGCTGAAAAGGATTAAGAACGGCTCTGCTGTAGACGATGAGCTGCTGTCCACGATACAGCTTATCGGGGCAACTCTGAATGGTCTGAAAGGAGATAGAGAATGACCGAAGAAAGAGAAATGACCGCCCTTGACGCACCTGTTGGCGCAGGTGCAGAGCAGTCATCAGAATTAACACCTACTATTATACCAGATTATGGGGAGAATTTCAACCCCTCAGCCGAGGAAATGTTCGAGGTGCAGATGCAGTACGAACAGGAAATGCAGGCACAGGCTCAGGCGGAGCGTGAATCCGCACCCGGCTTTATGCAGACAGTTTCGATGCCGGAGCTTTATGAGATGGTCTACCCGGGCAAACCGCCGATCATCGACCACTTCCTCTACCCGGGCACATACCTGTTCGTAGGAGCGCCGAAGGTCGGCAAGAGCTTTATGATGGCTCAGATCGCTTATCATGTCAGCTCAGGCACACCGATGTGGAACTATTCCGTCCGCAAGGGTACGGTGTTGTATCTCGCTTTGGAGGACGATTACCGCAGATTGCAGGAGCGTCTGTATCGAATGTTCGGAACTGAAACGACACCCGATCTTTTCTTTTCAGTTGCTTCCAAGTCGCTGAATGAGGGACTGTTCGATCAGCTCGATACGTTCATGCACGAACACCCCGAAACCTCAGTTGTCATCATCGACACCTTGCAGAAAGTGCGTGAAGCGGAGGGCGACACTTACAGCTATGCCCGTGACTACGATATTATCACTGGGCTAAAAGCGTTTGCGGACAGGACAGGTATCTGCCTGATACTGGTACACCACACCCGCAAGCAGAAGTCCGATGATAATTTCGACCGCATCTCCGGCACAAACGGTTTGCTCGGTGCAGCGGACGGAGCTTTCATCATGTATAAGACCAAGCGTTCCGACGGTGATGCAACGATTGAGGTATCGGGCAGAGATCAGCCCGACAAGAAGTTCATGCTTACCCGAAACAAAGAAACACTGTGCTGGGAACTGAGCGGAGAGAAATCGCCCGAATACACGGAGCCGCCTGAACCTGTGCTTGAAGCGATAGGCGGATTCATCAATGCGGACAATCCGACTTGGGAGGGTACAGCTACCGAACTTATCGAAAAGCTGGAGCTTAACATCAAGCCGAATGCTCTTTCGCTGAAGCTAAATGTCAACGCCGGAAAGCTGTACAATTTGTACTTTGTGCAGTACAACAATTCCAGAAGTCACAAGGGCAGGAAGATAACGCTCCGCTATGACGAGAATCACCCTATCATTGTTGAGCCTGATACAGATTCCGAGGAAGATGATTCCGTGGAAAATGAGTTTCAGTATCAGCCTGTTGATGGCGATCCGAAAGCAACGGTGTGCTATGTCAGAGGTGATAGCGGAAACAAGTCTTTTCATGATATGACTGATGCAGAAAAGGAAAACTTTCTCGCTACAAGTTATTGAGCGTGACGATGTGTGACGGTCGTGACGATGTTTGTGAGGTCTCAAAAAGACCGTCACCATCGACACGCATCGTCACGGGTAGAGAAAAATATAGGGAAGGGGGTGTAAAAAATGCCCGATATGAAAAAGGTTGAAAAGCTGACTTCTATCCTTGAAGAAAGAAGCGGTCTTGATGTTCGTGAAGCTGTTGCTCGCAACATTTACTACCTTGACGGTTATGAGAGTTATCTCTATGAAAAAGAGATAGAATATCTGCTCGAAACTCTCGATGTCGAGGAGGAGCCGCCGTTCTGATCCTTATGATCTCGGAACGAGTATTTTACAGAATCCGAGCTGAGATTTTTGGAGAAAAATATCATTTCCGATATGGTGTTTTTCAAAAAATGTAATGCGGATTTTTGAATAAATGTACCCACATTTTCGGCTGCTCCGACAGCCGATCTTCTCCCGTAAGGGATAGCCCCGCAGGGCGGAGTAGTTCTTGTGGCGGTCTGATGCTGCCGCAAGTACTACGGAGTTACAAGCGGCGCTCTGCACCGTTGTAACCGCTGCTCCGCAGCTTTTTCCCTGCGACCATACCTTGTGTCGTTCAGGGAAAATTGCCCGTCAGGGCTGGCGATAGCCCTTCCGCCTCAGCGGTCATGAAAGGAGTTGATGCCTATGAATTTCAGATTGGATTTCGTAGAAAGAGAGATGTAAATCCAATGAAAAAGAGAGGTCAATAAAATGAAAGAGAAACGTATTTCATTCGGTCAGGGAAAGGGTTCTCTGACTCACAACAATAGAGAGTTCATGGCGGACAATGTTGATCCGCTCCGCACTCCGCAGAACATCACCTTCGTGCGTCAGCCGATAGGCGAAGCATACGATCAGCTTTTTGCTGAATCCACCCAGCGATATAATGCTCGGCAGAAAAGAAATGATCGTATGATACATGGCAGCTACTATGAGCATCTCTTTGGGGTAAAACCTTGCAACACTGTCCGCACTGCCGCCGACAAACGTAAGAGCTTTTATGAGGACGTTGTGCAGATCGGAAAGCGTGAGGATTCCGGCTATGGCACAGAGGACTTTCAGCTCGTTGCTGATTGCCTGAAAGAGTACATGGAAGGTTTCCAGAATCGCAACCCCAACTTTTACGTTTTTAACGCTGTCCTTCACATGGACGAAGCGACTCCCCACCTGCACATCGACTATATTCCTGTCGGTCACTATAAGCGAGGTCAGGACGTTCAGAACGGCATCGCTCAGGCACTCAAAGAAATGGGGTACGGCGAAGGCAAGCAGGCTATTGCCCGTTGGCGAGCTGCCGAGGTAGAGGTGCTGAACAAAATCTGCCTTGAACACGGTATCAAGCCCCTTGCTCCCGAAAAGGCGAGAGGGACGGTTGAGATACCTGAGTATAAGGAACAGCGCCGCCAGAATGATGAGCTGGCAGAGCAGAATGCTCAGATTGAAGCGGAGCTTTCTGAAAAACGCTCGGAGAGCGAAAAGCTCGATAAGGAGATCGAGAAAAAGCTCGCTCAGGTCAAGGTTGTTCTCAACTATATCCCCGATTACGAAAAGGAGTTCAAGATCGAGGACGATTGCAAGCAGCTCTGCGATGAGCTTGGCGGTCTGCTTGACGGAAAGCTGTCTATTATGAGAAATAAGGATAGCATCGTTGCTAAGGTGCAACAGCTTTGCAAGCTCGTCAAGAAGGTCAATGATAACGCCCACAAGTCGGGCAATACGATCTATTCACTTCACGAGAAGCTCGATGCCACACTGAAAGAGTGCGATGATGTCCGTCAGAGGTTAAAGCGTACTTCGGGAGAATGCTCGGAGCTTCGCCGTGACAATTCTGCTCTGCAAGCCCAGGTCGATGAACTGACAGAGTTCGTGAGCCTGCTGAAACGATTTGAACCGCAGAAATACGCTGAGGTTAGGCAGGCACAGGAGCATATTCACAATCAGCGTGAACAGGAAGTACAGCAGTCTGCCAGCAGAAAGAAAAAGTCTTGGGACTTGGAATAAGGAGGACTATATTATGATTATCAGAAGCAAAGACAAGGTTCAGGTAAACGGCAAGAATAAACCCGTATGGGTGCTTGACACCGATGCCCTGACCGTTACCCACAACACCGCCGATGCAGAGCCGAGCGTGACAGAGTTCCGTTCCGATCATATCAAGTATCATCTGCACTATTCGGCGGAATACCGTCCCGCAAGGCTGAAAAAGCTCGTCAATGACGGCACGATACTCAGCTACCTGACCGAGCTTGACCGTTCCGTAGCGGAAGCCATTGAGCGCCAGGTCGGAAAGATGCTCGAAAATGATACCGAGTATCTCAGAGCCGTAGCGGTCGGTGATCTTGCAAAAGCGAGAGGTCTGGAGAACATGGATCGCCTGTGTGCGAGAGAGCCGGTGTATGCGGCTATGGTGTATGTGTGATGTCAGGATCTCCCCATAAACAAAAAGCCGAAGGATTCAGCATGAGTCCTTCGGCTTTATTTTGTCAGCTCGGCTGTAATCTTCCCCAGTACCGCAAACTGCTCCTGCGTGAGCTGCCTGCCCGTCTGAGCGTTTTTGATACGATAGGCATCGACCAGGGCTTTGACAGTTTCTGTCTGTGCTTCGGTCAGTCCGTGCGTGGAGAGTGTCCCCTGATGCTTCATACCGCAGAGGGTGTCCATTGAAACGTTGAAAATACTGGCGATAGAGCGAAGTGTCTCAAATGGTGGAATAGAGGTATTATTCTCATATTTGCAAACGGTAGCTTCGGAAACGCCTAACTGATCCGCTAACTGTTTCTGTGTGATTTTTCTTTCTGTACGAAGTTTCCGTATAAGCTCGCCTCTGTCATATATTTCCATAGTCGCACCTCACTTTCGTTCTGATACTATTATGTACCAAATCACTTGCATTAAAATTAAGATTGTGCTATAATACTTAATGTAAACGCAAGTAGACGAGAAGAAACTTGCTCTACTCGCAAGTTTTCGGAGGTGCGATATGGCAAATAATAACAAAGCACTGTCCGCAGCGGGGCAGGCTAAAAAGGATGAGTTTTACACACAGCTTGTTGATATAGAAAACGAACTGCGACATTATAAGGAGCATTTCAAGGGAAAAGTTGTATTCTGCAACTGCGATGATCCATATGAGAGTAACTTCTTCAAATACTTTGCAATAAACTTCAATCATCTGGGTTTGAAAAAGCTGATATGCACCTGTTATGCAGGTTCTCCCGTAGTATATACGCAACTGAGCCTGTTCGGAGATGAGGAAGTCATCGGAGAAGAACCGTCAGACAGAAAACCGTATAAAATCGAGATCACCCATGTGGACGATCTGAACGGTGATGGCGCTGTTGACCTGACCGATGTTGAACTGCTGCTCCGCTCGGTGGACGGCAAACCTACACTTCTTGAAGGTGACGGAGATTTCCGCTCCGCAGAATGTATCGAGCTTCTAAAGCAAGCAGACATTGTGGTGACGAATCCACCCTTTTCGCTATTTCGTGAGTATGTTGCTCAGCTCGTAGCGTATGATAAGAAGTTTATCATTATTGGTAATCAAAATGCGATTACATATAAGGAGATTTTTCCTCTTTTCAAGGAGAACAGACTTTGGCTTGGGTATGGCTTCAAAGGAAATGTTGGATTCTTTATCAATACGCATTATGAAGATTATGCAAAATCAAGCCAGCACAAAGAAGGTATGATACGAGTTTCAGGAGTAATGTGGTATACGAACCTTGATATAGATAAGCGACATGAGAATTTAGTGTTGTATCGTTCTTTTTCCACGGACGAATATCCCCATTACTCAAATTATGATGCCGTTGACGTTGGAAAAACTGCTGACATTCCATTTGACTATTATGGTGTTATGGGCGTTCCTGTCACTTTTATGGATAAATTCAATCCCGAACAGTTTGAAATAATAGGCTGTGCCGATTATACAGGAAAATACGGCTCTGACGATATAGGGGTTTCTCGAATTGGAGAAGAATGGATTTCAAAATATCGGGAGCAAGGTGGTAGAGGACACTATACAGCTAATATGACAAGTTTGGTATATTATGATACTAACGGAAAAGCCTGCAATACTTTCAAACGCATATTGATTCGTAGAAAGAAGTGATATTATGAAAATAGAACTGAAAGAGATTACCGTCCGTGATGTAGCGGAGGGTTATCAGGATAGTGCAGAAAAAGGCGTGACCGGCTATGGTGGCAAGCTAAATATCCGTCCTGCGTTTCAGCGAGAGTTTGTCTATGGGCAGAAGGAGCGTGATGCCGTTCTTGATACCGTCATGAAAGGCTTTCCGCTGAATGTCATGTACTGGTGTGCGACCGATGACGGCACATTTGAGCTTCTGGACGGACAGCAGCGCACGATCAGCCTGTGTCAGTATGTGAGCGGCGATTTCTCCATCGGCAACCGCTATTTTCATAGCCTGACCACAACGGAACAGAAGCAGATCCTCGACTACAAGCTCATGATCTACATCTGCACGGGCAACGACAAGGAGAAGCTCGACTGGTTCAGAACGATCAACATAGCAGGTGTGCAGCTCTCCGATCAGGAGCTTCGGAATGCAGTATACTCCGGCTCCTGGGTGTCGGATGCAAAGAGGTATTTCAGCAAGAATGGCTGTGCTGCTGTCAAGATCGGAGATAAGCTCCTGTCGGGTAAGATGATCCGCCAGGAATATCTCGAAACTGCTATTGAGTGGATCGCACTGCCGGAGGGCAAGTCTGTTGACCTCTATATGTCGGAGCATCAACATGACAGCACCGCCGCTCCGCTGTGGATGTATTTCCAGACCGTTATTAACTGGGTGAATACCATTTTCCCGAAGTGGCGTAAGGAGATGAAGGGACTGGATTGGGGAAGGCTCTATCATGAGCACAAGAGCGATGTACTTGATCCTGCTGCATTGGAAACAAAAATAACCGCTCTCATGGCAGACAAGGAAGTCACCAAGAACAGCGGTATATATGAATATCTGCTGACAGGAAAAGAAAAATATCTGAGCCTGCGTCAGTTTGACGAGGAAGATGCCCGCACAGTCTACGAACAGCAGCAAGGCATCTGTCCAATCTGCGGTCAGCACTTTGACTTCGAGAAGATGCACGCCGATCATATCAAGCCCTGGCACGCAGGCGGCAAGACCGTTCCGGAGAACTTGCAGATGCTGTGCAGGGATTGTAATCTGAAGAAGTCGGGGCAGGAATAATAGAATATATAGGCGAATTCCCTTGAAATAGCACGATTATTGTGGTATAATGTAGATATACCACATCGTGTTATTTTGAGGGAACTTTTCTTTTATACCAAAGGGGGATTATAGAGATGTATATAAAGAAAATGGTTTATAAAAATGTAGGACCTCTTGGCAATATAAACCTTGATATGCCTTTCAATATTGATGGATCACCAAAACCTGTAATTATAGTAGGTGAAAATGGAAGCGGAAAGACAACCTTTTTGTCCAATATTATTGATTCGTTCTATGAGATGGCTGGAGAAGCCTTTAATGATGTACGTTTTCCTGATGGGAACAATACTTTTCAGTATTATAAAGTAATCGGCTCAGATCAAATCAAAATCGGTGAGAAATACCTCTATTCATTTATTCAATATGATAATTCGATTAATTATATTTTCAAAGCCGGAAACTACGCATTTCAAGATTTCAAAGATGCATTTCCAGACTGCCCTAATTCGCTTAACTGGAATGAAAAGACAAATTATAAGAAGATTGAGGTCACAGAAAAGCAAGTTGAGGAGATTTTTGGCAGCAATATTTTTTGTTGTTTTGGTGCCGACCGATATGAAAAGCCATCTTGGATTGGAGAAAAATACTACTTCAATGATTCTTCACTCCATCCTTCGGTTTCAGTTAGGTTTCAAGGCAAAATTCCAAATCCAATATCCATCAAGGATGTTACTGAAATGAATTTGCAATGGTTATTGGATGTCATAGTTGATTCGAGAACAGATATACAAGATAATAACGGGAAATTATCAATTGTGCATAATTCAGTTCCAGATTTGCTGTTACTCGGCTCTGCAAGGTTACAGGTTGAGCAAATACTAAGTACAATAATCAACAAAAACGTATATTTTGGATTGAACCTACGAAACAGCGGAAAATCCCGATTTAATATTCGACTTAGAGATAATGATCAAATCGTCGTCCCGTCATTAGATGCATTATCTACAGGTGAACTTGCCCTATTTAATATGTTCTCTTCTATAATTCGTTATGCTGATAAGTTAAATATAAATAGCAGTATTAACTTTAAAGATATTACAGGGATTGTCATTATTGATGAGATAGAATTGCACTTACATACAACATTACAAAGGGAAGTATTACCTAGGCTTTTAAAGTTGTTCCCAAAGGTGCAATTTGTTATTACCTCTCATTCTCCTCTTTTCCTTTTAGGTATGCAAAATGATTATGGTGATGATGGGTTTGAAATATACCAATTTCCAACAGGAAATAGAATTGACGCAGAAGCATTTTCTGAGTTCCAGCGCGCATTTGATTACATGAAAACATCTCAGCAATATCAACAAGAAGTTCAATATGCTATACAAGAAGCCACTAATACTAAGCCTTTAATCATAACCGAGGGGTCAACTGATTGGAGACATATTAAAGCAGCATATAACGTTTTATCATCTAAGCCAGAGAATGAATCGATCTTTTCTGATATGGATTTTGAGCTGTATGAATACGATCCTACTGGTGAAAAATACAAAAATTCTCCAATTCAAATGGAAATGGGATGGTCTACACTTTGTACAATATGTGAGAGCTTATCGAAAATCAAACGGAATCAAAAAGTCATTTTTATAGCTGATGATGATGAGCCTAAAGCTACCAAAAAACTTGAAAGTGTAAATGGCAGATATAAGAATTGGGGAAATAATGTTTTTTCTATTCTATTACCAATTCCAAAACACAGAACAGAAACACCATTAATCAGTATTGAGCATTACTATACCGATGCTGAAATAAAAACAGAAGTATCTATAGGTGGAATATCTCGTAGATTATTTATGGGAAATGAGTTCGATATTAGAGGAATAGATAGTATTCATTGCTTGAACTGCGATCGAAAAGAAAAGTGTGGAAAAGATAAAATCAATATCATAGACGGCACTTCAGGTGAAAGAATAACTCGTTTTGATAATGCTGATGTCAATTTGGCATTGCCTAAAATGGAATTTGCTCAGAGAATACTTAATAAAGAACCGCCTTTTGATAATTTCAATTTTGATTCTTTTATAGAGCTATTTGAAATAATAAAAGAGATTCTTGGATTACCATTAGTATGAAAAAAATCCTTGACAACTCCCCAAATCTGCGCTATAATACCAAATAAGGAGCAAGCCACCGGGCACATATTCTCCTATAAGTCGCTGGTTTTTGTTATCATGGCGCTAATAAAATGATAACTTGGCATCAGTGGGCAGTATAGTACAGAACAAAATGTATAACTGAGATACCTGGGTGCAAATAACCTAAACAAATTTGTTTAGTATTGGGTGAAATCTGGGGAGTGGGAATAATTCCCGAAGCGCTGCCAGCGGCAGATACAGCAAGGGAATTATTGCGCAGCGGTCGGAATATGCAAGCGAAAGCGCCGCAGATTCCGGGCACCGCAAGAGGGTACCGCTAA
>Ga0129316_1001029_pt1 | contig 12025 bp, 8 predicted proteins | sample Cm1ome_2_FD_94429 | JGI IMG/M metagenome (GOLD analysis project Ga0129316, IMG submission 94429) | Eastern black-and-white colobus group fecal microbial communities from Wisconsin, USA - Cm1022B metagenome | ecosystem: Host-associated > Mammals > Digestive system > Large intestine > Fecal...
CAGGCGGGAACTTGTCCTTGATCCTATTCCATTGTTTTTCGCTTATTTCATGCCTCTTCATGCTCTCATTTTATTACATCGTCGTTTTTCACTCAATCGCAAGGTTTTAAAACAGACTCTAGGTGCCGCCAAGTGAAATAGCCAGGGATTAAAGAAATAATATTCTTTTTCTTCACTTTCCGGGAAGAACACAGCCATACTAAAACCGCCAGACTGTGGCAATTCTCTAATAAGCTTGAATGTTTCAGCAGACATACGGATACGCAGGAAATCTGATTTATGCTCTCCTTCGCTAATTTCATAAGCATCCACCAAAGCAGGTCCAAAAACAATGTTGTCTTTGTGGTGAAGCTTGCCATAAGCGATCCCGCCTCTGATGGCAACAAATAATTTTCCTATTCGTGGCTTCGCAAAAAATGAGCATGCATCGAAAAAGTATAGCAAGTTCTCGGGTTTGTCCAAGCTCACGGAAACAACAATACTATCGGAGATAATAGTTACTTGAAGGTCATCCGCATCCTTTTCGAGCATTCTTTTTAAGCAATCGAATTCTCCAAAAAGTGAACCAATCGCTTCAGCTGGATAATTGCGAATGATATCATCTCTTGTGTTATCCAACATTGCCATATTAACTTCACCTCCGCTTCCAGACAGGAATAAATTGGAGTTATCGTAATAGCTCATAATAACGGCGAATTTTCTGTGCCATCAGATGGCGGCGTTTCTCCAAGAAATCCTCAAACTGGGTATAATCCATATCGAAAATCTCTTCTGGTATACAGTTGGCGGCCATGTTTGCCTCTAGCTTTACCATCGAATCAATGCCACCATAAACGGCATTGCCACCCTTGCACTGCTCCTTAACTTGGGCCATGTATTCTTTGGGAGCCTTATCTTTGATTTTGACATTGATTTCAGACTGTGTGTAGACATAGTTTGCAATCTGGTTGTATAGCCCACGCTCTTTGATTCCGCACTTTTGCAGATACTTTTTAGGGAAGATATGATGAATATCCCCACGCTGTTCAATGAGCGATTTCACATCGATCTGCTCTGACAGGAATCCGCAATCGCCCATTTTGACCTGTGCCATCAGGAATACATGGAACATTGGGCTGCTGGCCACGGAGGTATTGAGTTTAGTCACCAAGATATTGTTCCAGAACGCATCGGAAAGTTCACCGGCTTCAGTATGTTCCAAAAATTTCATGGGATTATTGGCTTGAAATCGCTTGATGTCATAGTCGAAGGTGGATTCCGGCGATCCAGAATATCTGCCGGTCAAAATAGTCAGTACCATCCACCGGCGCACAACTTTCTCGATAATTGCCGCATCTTCCCCTTTGGAACGAAGCAACAAATATAGAGCATACCCAAAATTCAGGACATTTTGGGAGCGAATCATTGCAGGGGAGATAATGCCTGTGGACTTCACGATCATCAAATAACGCTGGAAATTGGTCTTGCTGACGAACTCCAGGACACCTTCTTTCAGCTTGGCAAAGGAGTCTTCGGCGATGGATTCCTGATAATCACGAGAGTCAAAATCACGGCCTGACAATAAGCTTACCAGATCTGCAATCCGTCCACGCAGAAATTTGAAGGTGAATGCCACACGCAGCACATCGGTATAATCCGGTACATAAATATCCTCGTGCTCGTTGATGATCCACTTGATTTTGGAAAAGTCCTCGCTGGCCGCAAATTCTGTATCGTTTTGACGGATTGCCTCAAAATCCTCCGGCTTCTGCATCAGGTGGCAGAAATAGTCCATGGTTTTGCGAATCTGATTGCCGCCATAGCGGTCATCCGAGGAAATTTTGGACATAGCAAAATCAGCCTGGGAAAGAACCACACCTTTGGAGTTGATGCGGATAAAGATTTCCGTAACCTGAGCAATATCAAGTTGATGGGATAACTCGATTACACCGATACTGTTGTTCTGAATCTGCTGCAATTTGGTAAGTACATCATTGACTGCGCTGCGCTTGCTGTTATCCAGCTGGTTTTTGATGCAGTAGTCAATAACAAAGTTAAAAGAATCAAATCCTGGCTGATAAAGCGGTGCAATGTCAGGAATCCAGGCCCCATCTTTTTCGATAGCTGGGTTGGCCACTTCAAAACGCTGTTCCAGTGGATGAAAGGCAATTTTGATACGCTTTTTGCGGTAGTTGCTGCCGATTACCGGCGCCCCAACAATCGCTGCCTGCAAAGCTGTAATGCGCTGCTGCCCATCAATGAGGATTTTCTTACCAGAAGAAATTGTGCCATCTTTCAGACGTACATCAGGATTTTTCCAGACAATAATATAGCCAACCGGAAAACCGGCATACAAGGAATCAATCAAATCACGCACCTTGGTGGAATCCCACACAAAAGGACGCTGAATTTCTGGAATTGCAATTTCCCCGCTGCGAATCCAGGACAGTAGGGTTTGTATCGAGCTGTTGTTTACTTCGTATTGCGCCATGATTCCTCCTGAGATTTATCATTCTGTGTTATGCAACATCCGGATAACGGGTGTACACATACTCATAGATTTTTTGGCGGTAACCGGAAATGCTGATTTCATCGTAGCTTTCCGGCAGTTCTGCCCATAACGTATCTCGAATCAGGTTATCCACCGCCGCTTTGGTCTCTTGCTTATCGGTCCAATGGTCCAGCTCTGCGATTTTCGCCTTTACCTTTGCCAGCAAATCTACCGCAACCTGTTTGATTTGCTTGATGTCCTGCTTGGAGAGATTTTCCGAGAACAGCAAATCATAGAGGGAAAGCTCCTCATCACTGGAAAAGCCTTCCCGAACATAGCGTTGTTCTTCCTGGCCCATGCTGTTGGCCAGATCCATCAGGTCCATAAAGGTCTTTTCGATGGTGGCACGGTTCTGTTCGCTGTTGTAGTCCTCGATAATTCGCTGGTATCGTTCGTAATAATTGATACGCTGAGGATTGGAAAACAGTAATGCATCCAGACGCTGACGAATCAGCTCGTCCAAATCTTTGAGCATGAGATTTTTATTTTTGGCTTTAGCAAATTCCCGCCGGAGCAAATCAAAATCAATCCGGCTGATGTCAAACTGACGGGACGGCTCAATGCCTTCTCCGGGCACATCCACCTGTACATATTCGCTGATGATACTGTTGATTTCCACCATTAGGTCCACATTGCTGGCACTCTTTCGTTTCTTTTGCAACTCATGGAAAATGGCCACGATAGCCTCATATTCTTTTCTGGTGGATGCTGAAACATCCTGCCGATCAGCATACTTCATCAGACGAACCAGCTCGTTGGCATAGGTTTGGAACTGTTTTCGATCTTCCAACGTGGCACTTACCGCATTGGCGGCATTCTGAAGAAGAGCTAGTTTTTCAAAATCCTTTGCGTCAATCAGATCTTGCAGAGTAAAATCATGCTGCTGCAAATAGTCTTTTGCCGCTGCAATCGTATCCAGAATTCGGGCGATCAGTTCTTCCTTGTCCACAGTAGGGTCAACGCCGCCCTGGCCGCCCACATTGGCCGTGTAATCTGCCAGAGCTTTTCGGAGCGCCTTTACAATACCGATATAGTCCACAATCAGACTGTTGCTCTTGCCCTCGGCCACACGGTTGGCACGGGCAATGGTTTGCATGAGGGTGTGAGCCTTGAGCGGCTTGTCCAAGTACAGGCAGGACAGACACTTCACATCAAAGCCAGTGAGCCACATGGCGCACACAAACACCACCCGCAGCGGATTTTCAGCATCCTTGAATTCCTTGTCCAGCTCCCGCTTCTCCATCTTCTGCCGGTGAGTTTTGATGTCCAGCCCCCATTTCTGGAAGGTCTGAATCTCGTTCTGCTCCTGGCTGATGACCACTGCCATCTCGGTTTCCTTCATCCACGCCAGCTTGCGGTCCAGCTCCTGGGCTTCCTGCTGGGCGGCGGTCTTGCGCTCTTTTTCCAGCCGTGCGATTTCCTCTGCCCAGTATTTCTGCACCATGTCGTACATCCGGACGCAGGTTACCTTATTCAGGCAAACAAACATGGCTTTTCCGCTGGTCCACAGGTCGGAGTAATGGCGTACAAAATCTTTTGCGATAGACTCCAACCGCTGCTGGGCGGTCAGCAAATGGATTACCTTTGCAAATTCCCGCTCCAGCTTTTCCTGCTGATCCACGTCCAGATCGGCCTGTTCGATGGCGTCCAGGATTCGGTCGGTGATTTCTGGATTATGCAAGTCGGCGATTTTGTCGCCTCGGTTCTCATAGTAAAGGGGCACGGTTGCGCCGTCCTCCACCGCCCGTTTGAAATCGTACACCGATATGTAGCCGCCGAAGGTGCGCTCGGTAATATTATCGCTGGACAGCAGCGGCGTTCCAGTAAAGCCGATACGGGAGGCAGTGGGCAGCAACGCCATCATATTATCGGCAAAGACGCCGTACTGGCTGCGGTGCGCCTCGTCAGACAAAATCAGGATGTCGTGGTCTGGGTAAATGGGCTGCGGATTGGATTTATTGAATTTCTGAATGAGGGTGAAAATGAAACTGGGGTTGCCGTTCAGTTTTTGAATGAGATCCTCGCCGCTGGAGGCGATAAACTGGCGGGCCTTGGTTTTGCCCAGCAGACCGCAGTTTTCAAAGGTATCACTGATCTGCTTATTCAGCTCGTCCCGATCGGTGAGCACCACAATGGTGGGGGAGCCTGCAAACTTCCGACGGATTTTCTGGGCAAAGAACACCATAGAATAGCTCTTGCCGCTGCCCTGGGTGTGCCAGAACACGCCCAGACGGCCATCCTTCAATTTGCGGGCTTCGTAGGCTTTCACCGCTTCGTTTACTCCCAAATACTGATGGTTGCGAGCCAGAATCTTGGCAGTACGGCCGCCGGAGTGGTCAAACAGGATGAAGTTTTCCAAAAGGTCGAGGAAGTTTTCTTTTTTGCAGATGCCCCGCAGCATGGTTTCCAGCGCCACGCTGCCCTGCTCGGTTTCATCCAGACGCTTCCACTCGTGGAAAAACTCGTACTTGCTGCCCAAAGTGCCTACCTTGGATTCCACTCCGTTGGAGAGGATGAGAAAGGCGTTGTAGTAGAACAGATGGGGGATGGTGTCCAGATAGTCGGTGTAGTTGTTGGTATAGGCATCCTGCACATCCACTGTGGTCTTTTTCAGCTCCACAAACAGCAGCGGAATCCCGTTCACAAATCCCACAATATCGGTGCGGCGGTAAAGATCGCCATGGATTTTCAGCTCCTTGATGGCTAAAAAGTGGTTGTTTTCCGGGTGCTGAAAGTCAATGACAGCTGCTTTCTTTTCCTCTGTCCTGCCGCCGGGGCGCTTGATGGTAATGGGGATACCGTCCCGTATAAGGGCGTATTTTTCCTCGTTGATCTGAATCAGGGAGGTGGTGGAAAGATGCTGCTCCATTTTCTTCTGGGCTTCGTCCAGTTGTGCAGAGGTAAGCCACGGGTTCAGCCGCTGGAGCGCCTGACGAAAATACCGGGCAAGCAGTATTTCATGGTAGCTTGTCCGACCAAAGGTGCCGTCCTTACCCAGTTGTTCGGTGTTATAGGCAAAGGCCACCTCCCAGCCCAGCTCCCGCTCCAGCAGGTGCCCGGCGCTCTCCTGGACGAGGATATTTTCGGAGTAGTCGTAGCTCATAAAGTCACCTCACGAATTACACTGATTCGGCTCCAGCCAAAATATAGAGCTTGCGCATTCTATCGTTTACATTTTTGGGAGTATTTGAATTTTTTATCAGCAACGTGCACTTTTGATCGGATATTGTAAGTGATTTTAAAATTACATTAAAGTTTTCTCTCTGTTTGTCGCTTAACCGTTCTCCTAAATTTAACGCTTCGTTAAATGTTAAGCGGTCTAAAAAAATAAACATACTCCTCAAAAGTCCTGCTACCATATCGGAAATTTGAATATAAATATTCTCATGTGATTTTTCGAAGGAGAAGTTATTTAATGGCTTTCCGTTTTCATATAACTGGATATTACGCAATTGTTTTTGAACTGTTAATTCTTCATCAAAAAAATGTTTTGATTGGCTGAATATCTCACATCTTTCAAGATAGAGTAAATAGTATTCTTTAACGAGAATATATGGTTCATTATTTTGGACAAATACTAATTCGCCCTTTTTTCCCGCAGCTTTTAACATCTGTCGGAGCAACTCTAAGTAAAATCCAGGGTCAAACTCATTATCGTCATTATAGCAAGAGATAAGATTGCATAATTCGGAACAGAACTGTTCACATTGAGTGATATTAGGGTAGTCATATCGAAACAGCAGATCTATGATTTCGCTACAATGTTCTACTGTAAAATCGTACAATGCATTTTTTATGTTCCAAACATAAGCTATGCACTGAGGAAAGTCCCCCCACAATGAATCAACAATGTCAACTAACGAATAAAAAAGGTTATTCAGTGCACTGTAATGGATAAATAGACCACTACCCGGGAGCCATTGTAGGAATGCTGTTAAACGGGAACTTTCCATAAAAGCGCAAAAGTCTTGACTATTATGATATAGATGCTTAAATTTTAATTCTTTTTGTCCTTCCTTAAATTCAAGCGCCTGATACAGACCATTAATGTCAATTTCATGCTCTGTTCCATCATAAGCTACTCCTGCTAAAACAAAATCTCCCCATAATGAGTCTTGGGAGTTGACTCCTTTTTCTGTCAAGGAAAACTTTCTGCAATTACCACTTTCATCGTAGAAAAAAGTCATTACATCTTTGCAAGGTTCTATTCCATGCAAATCTTTGATAGCGTTCTTCATATCTTCGACGTCAATTCTCATTACTCACATCCCCACTTCTCTGCTCATCAGCTTGGGCAGCAGACGATCACGAGCTTGCTGTAAATTTAAAATTATCTTTTGCTTAGCTTTGATTTGTTCTAGAAAAGGCTTACAACACTTGGAAAATTGATCCGTTACTGAATGATCCGGCATTACAAAAGGCATGGTCTTTACAATTTTTGAATTGATGGCTTTTGAAATTGAAGAGGTACTGCCCAAAGTATCATAGGGATAATTTTTAAATAGCAGTAAGTATATTCTCGAGTTGCCTGATCTGCTATTCTAAAATGAGCGATTGCCTCATTGGTACACATATCCTCACCAGAAATAGAAACTCGCCCCACTGTCAACTTAAAACTCAAAAGCACAGTTCCTGCTGGAACAATTTTTATATTATACCTTTCTATGGAGTCAGCAGTTAATTCTTCAGAAGTATCAAATATAAAAGTGCTTGCATTTCCCATGTCGGATATAGATACCCATGGAACTCCCTTTTTACCATTTGTAAACCACTGCTGCTCAGCTCTTGGAGGAGTCTTTCCAATTGTAATGTCAAAAAAAGCGTCCGCTTGCTTCTTCTCCCACCCCTCCGGCACACCGTCCACGATTTTGGTGTACTCATGGCCGGGAAAACGTAGGTCTACAAACCACTCTTTATACAGCCGCTGGGCTGCTTCTTCCAGCAGCTTAATCTGCTTTCGGTTGTTCTCGATGAGGCCATCATAGACGGAGAGAACGTCGGCAATCCGGCGTTGGGTCCCGATGGGGGGCAAAATGAATTCGTATTCTTTAATTGCTCCTATGGCAATTCGCATTTGATTTGCAGCGCCTCTACCTCTGCTTTGAATATAGTGGAGAAAATCTTGAGTTTTTGCTAAAAATCCCAAGTATCTCTGATCTAAAATATCGTTGTTTTTCGTTCTAATGCAAACTGCATTCTGATTTAAATAAAATCCGGTTACAAGTGAGTTCACAACACAGGAACGCCCAGCGGCTGAATCCTTTAGATTGGGATGGGAACCAACAGTAGCGATAATTACATCATTAAGCAACAGCTTATTTTTTTTATATTTTTCGGCAGATTCCACAGGCAAATAATTTATGCCGTCTATAAGGAAACCATTTGGTTTGAAATTTGAAACCTTTAATACAGGGATTCCAAATGAAACATATTCCTTATCGCTCCATGCTCCACCGTTAATAAAATCGCATACGATCTCTAACCTTACTTTCTCCCAACTCACAGCCCCATCTCCTCCCAATTCATCGAGATGGTTTCCATCAGGCGGTTGGATTCTTCCTGTAAGGAAAGCAGCTCCTTGTGAATCTCGGTTATCCGCTGGTGAAAATCCACACCGTCGTCCTCGGTGGGCGCTACTCCCACATAAGCGCCGGGGGTGAGGGAATAGCCCTTTGCCTCGATTTCTTCCAGCGCCGCCACCTTGCACAGACCGGGAATGTCGGCATATTCTCCCTTGCCGAATTTCTCCTTCAGCCAGAGCGCCTCTTTCGCCACCACGATGGACGCCTCTATGTCTGCCGCCTTTTGGACATAGTCGGCTTCCACCGTTTTCTTCTCCTTCCGGGGAGCGGCTGCGGCGGCTTCTTTTGCCTCGGCGGCGAGCTGGGCTTTCTGTCCTTCCAGCGTTTCCAGTACGGCGTCAAAATCTCGGTTGCCCAGTACGCCTGCGTATTCCTCCAACAGCGCCCGATACTTGTCCACTTCGCCCCGATACAGCCACACAATAGCGTTTAGATTCTTGAGCTGCCACTCGCTCCACTCGTTCAGGGTGCGGTCCACCACGGTGTAATAGTTCCGAGCGTCAATGAACAACACCTTGTCCCGCAGTTCTTCCTTTTTCCCTTTGTCAAAGAACCACAGAGAGCACGGCAGACTCTTGGTGTAGAAAAAGTTGTTGCCCACGCTGACCATCACATCCACAAGGCCGGTTTTTACCAGCTGCTCCCGGATGTCCTTGTCCTTGCCCTGGCTGTCGGTAGCAGAAGAAGCCATGACAAAGCCCGCCCGGCCCCGCTCATTCAGGTAGGCGTAGAAGTAGGAGATCCACAGATAGTTTCCGTTACCGATCTCTTTGTTCTTATTGACGGAAGGCAGGCCAAAGGGCAGCCGTCCGGCACTCTGGGCAGACTCGGACTTCACCTTGTCCACGTTAAATGGCGGATTGGCCATCACATAGTCACAGCAGCCTTCCAAATTGTGGGCGTCGTGATAGAAGGTATTGGCCTCATCACCGGACTTGACCACGCCGGTCAGGCCGTGTACTGCCAGATTCATCAGGAAAAGCTGGGCGTTGTACTCCACCTTCTCCTGTCCGTAAAAGGTCATGGTGTTGTTGGCCCGCATCCCGGCGTGCTCCACAAAGTCGCCAGTCTGAACGAACATACCGCCGCTGCCGCAGGCCGGGTCCAGCAGCACGCCCTGGGTGGGTTCCAGCACATTGACGATCATCTTGACTAGGGATTTTGGGGTAAAGAATACGCCGTCGTCCTGGGCGATATTTTTGGCGAATTTATTGAGGAAGTATTCGTAAATCCGCCCGATGATATCGCCGCCTACCTCATCCAGGGCGCTGTTATTGAAAATTCGCAGCAACTCGGCCAGCAGTTCGTCGGAGAACATGGTGTAGGTTTTGGGCAGTACACCGGCCAGCTGTTCACTCTGCTGTTCCACCAGTTCCATGGCATTGTTGACTGCTTCGCCCAGGCTGGTCATGGGTTCGCCGTTCCAGTTGGTCAGGTTTGCATCGGCAATGTTTTCCGGCAGATTGATCAGATAAGCATATTGGGCTTCACGTGGTAAAAAGAGAGCACTGCGAGAGGCAAAGTCGCTGGCTTCCACCGGCATCACCCGTCCGCCACGCATCGGGCGATCTTTAAGGATTTCCGCCTCCACCAGCTTAAAGCGGCTGTAAGCATAGCGCAGAAAAATGAGCCCCAGAACAGGCATACAGTATTGGTTTGAGGTCAGTTTGGAGCCGGCACGGAGCAGGTCGGCGGACTCCCATAGTTCTGATTCCAGTTTGCGGATGTTAATCATGTTTTTCCTCCGGGATATATTCCATAATGTCGCCAAAGTCCGCTTCGACCACAGCGCAGATTTTTTCCAGTACCGCAAGGGTGACTGCTTCATCACGGCTCAATTTTGTCATGGTGTTAGGGGCAATTCCTGCTGCTTTCCGCAAGTTTGCCTTACTCATCTTCTTGTCGATCAACAGTTTCCAAAGTCTGTTGTATGAAACAGCCATTTGCTTTTCCTCCAGGGTATGAAAATTTAATCTAATTATAGCAGAATGTGTTGCCACAAACAAGAAATTGTCGCACGCTCTTGCGATACTTGTCAAATAGAACAGGCACAGAAATCTGCCCGCTATCCGGGCGAATCTCTGTGCCTGTTTTACCTGTTCGGGCAGGAGCGTATCCAGCGTGCAGGAGCAGGATGGATAGCCACTGCACGAACAGGTGGGGTGTCCAGAGGGACGCCGTCCCTTTGGCTCTGGTTTTCCAATAGGGGCGAGCAGCACCCCTGTTGGCACACGACTTTCCCTCGGAAAGTCTAGTATGTTTATTACCTTTGCTTCCGGCTGACGCCGGTAAGGGGCTGGCTGCGGCATCTGCGACTTGGGCAGATGGGCAGCGGGCAGACACTTTTCGGTGGCAGTAGGGCAGGCGGATTTTGTACGATCACGGACAAAATCGGGATTTGCTTATAGGGCAAAATCCGACTGGACGGAAAAGGAAGCAAAGGTATATCAACTCCCGTTCCGCCGCAGCGGCAACACCCTCGTTAGTCTGCTTCTCCCTTGGATTTCCCACGGCTCTTGTAGACATTGTACTGGTTCTTGCACCGTGGGCTGCAAAAGGCGGCGTTGGACCTGCTGCCCAGGAACACCTTCTGGCAGTGCTTGCACAGGCGCAGGGGCTGGTCACCGTCCACCAGCATGAAGCTGAACATCATCTGGATACCCAGCAGCAGGGAGTGAAAATCCCAATAAATAGTGGGCTTATCCAGCAGCTCGATGTGGTAGCTGGGGGCGATCCCGCCGAACGCAGCCATGGCCTTGCGGTACAGCCCCCGTGCGTCCTCGTCGATAGAATCATAGTCATTGTAGTACAAAATGGCGGTGGCCAGCGTAAAGGCCCAGTCTTTAAACTGCTGGGCAACCCAGTCGTAGGGTTCCGCATATTCCCGCTGAAAGCTCATGTTCTTCGCCATCGGCTCGTCCATGAACGTCATGGTCAGGGCAACCATCGTCCGGTCACCGGACACGTTCCATGTGGATTCAATGCCTTTCTTCACCAAGTCCAGCTGGTCAAAGGGATAAAACAGGGACAGATATTTGTCCGTCGCCATGGATTCTTCCTTGATGAAGTGGTTTTTCGGAAGGTACACCGCCTCATAATCCATAAAGGACGGCGTGGTGGGCAGGGCGGTCATCAGCCCCAGCAGGCCGTACCGGGTGATAAACTCCATGATCGCCTTTTCCACTTCTGCTTCCGGCTTGCGTCCCATCATCAGCATCCCCACATTCAGCGCATCCAGCACAATGTTCGGGACCTCTTTCAGCGGATTGTAGACATCCGGCTTTGCGCTCTTGCCGGGGGTGATGTACCGCTTGCCATCTTCCGCTGTTTTCAGCTCATAATGATCGTACCGCACCCAATGGGAACGGGACTGTTCAAATAAATTTTTCATCATACACGCCCTCTCTGTTCCATCGTCCCTGCAATCAGGGGCGGTTTTTCTTTTCTCTGCGCTTGGTCTTGTTCTCCCGCCGGATCACAGCATCCTTGCCCTGTTTCCTTGCAATTTTCGAGTATTCCTCCAAAAACAGTCGCTCCCGCAAGGTCAAACCGCCGCCATGCTCTGCTTACCGCACAGATGGTCATACATCTGGCGCTGCAATTTCTTGTGTATGGTTTTCCGCAGCTTGCGGATGTTGCGGTCAGACTGCCCACGAACAGCAGCAAGCCGGGTGGTGCTATACAGCCGCAAAGAGAGAAAATATAGGACTTCCTTGTGTTCCTCACTCAGTTCCTCCACCATGCGGGAAATAAAGGCGTCGGCGGTCAGGTTGTGCATCTCATAGGGGCAGTCAAACAGGATGTCCAGAAAGTTCCCGGCCATCAGCTGCCGGTATGCGGGGCTATTCATCCACCGTGGAATGAGCTTCGGTTCAGGCACCGCCTGATATTCCAGCGGCACATCCCCACGGAG
>Ga0129316_1001030_pt1 | contig 12006 bp, 11 predicted proteins | sample Cm1ome_2_FD_94429 | JGI IMG/M metagenome (GOLD analysis project Ga0129316, IMG submission 94429) | Eastern black-and-white colobus group fecal microbial communities from Wisconsin, USA - Cm1022B metagenome | ecosystem: Host-associated > Mammals > Digestive system > Large intestine > Fecal...
AGTATAACCGCTGGCGTGCAAAATATCCAATGTTTTTCCTGTAAATTGACATATCAAATTTGATATGTCATGGAGAGGAACTCTCCGCTTCGGTCAGGGTGAGTACATGGCGTATGCTGCGTGCAAGCTGATCGGAGAACATGTTCTCCACAGAGCTGAAACGATGTCCGCGGCGGTAGATCAGCAGGTCGCGGTAGCGCGCCGTCGCATCGGTGCACCGCAGCTGCACCAGGCCGTTGCAGTTGAGATGGCGCTGCGGCATCGGGGACACCCACATAAAGGTGGACGGCACGTCCCGCAGCAGGTCGAACTGGCTGCCGCGCTCATAGACGCAGATAGACTTCGGCGGCCGGGACTCCGGCAGCGGGCTTGCCGGCCCGGGCCGCGCAGGGGAGAGGCTCGGCACGAAGGGATCACCATGCAGAATCTCGATGGAGTCATGCAGCATCTCCTGCGTGATGCACCCTTTCTCCGCAAGCGGATGCCTCTGCGAGAGAAGGACGACAGGAGTAAAATCCATCACCGGGCGGAAATCGAGTCCGGCGGTCCGCAACATCGATTCGGTGACCGCTTCCGTTTCCAGCGGATAGCGGATCACCGCCAGCATGCTGGCCCCGGAAAGGATGTCGTTGATCGCCTGCATGGAGTTGTTTTCGGCGTAGTTGACGGCGATCCGCCGGCTGCCGCTAATGGCGGAAACGGTATTGGCAAAAGCGTGTGCGATATAGCTCGCCCGCGGAACAGTGAGATTCAGCACCATCCGCTGCTGCTCCTGATCGGGGTGGCCCAACGCATGAATCTCCCCGATTTGATTCAAAATGATTTTGGCGTGCTCCAGAAAGGCTTCCCCCTGTACGGTGGGGATCATTCCGGTGGATGTGCGGCGGAAAAGAGGCGCTCCGAACTCATCCTCCAGCTCCCGGATGGCGCGGCTCAGATTGGGCTGGCCGATGAAGAGGCGGGCGGCCGCCTTGGTGATGGAGCGGCAGTTCGCCACCTCGACCGCATAGCGCAGATGCTGAAGATTCATACTTTCTCCTCCCCGAAGCACCGCGCCGGGAGGCGCGCAGCCGCCCGGACGGGACCCGCGGTGTTTCCTGTGCATGGCCGGTGCACGAACCGGAGGGCCGGGAAGGATCAACTCCGGGTCCGCACCTTTGCCGATGGCATTATCATACAGGAAATCCGCACAAAAAGCAATGCTTGCGCACGCCGGGGCGCTTGCCTGTTTTTTGGGGCTGTGCTACACTCTAAGGGAAAAATTCAGGGGGATGCAGAATGGAACACACGTCAAATCAGGTGCTTGTCCGCGCCCGTCCGCTGCTTCCGATTGCGGCGGCGCTGCTTTCACAGCTCTACCTTTATCCGTTTGACGGGAGCTTTAAGCTGACGGCGGGAGTGCTGCTGCTCGGCTGTGCCGCCTTCCTGCTTCCGCGGCGCAGTCTGCTGCGCGCGGTGCTTGCGGCGGGTCTGCTGACAGTCCTGCTGCGCGCCGCATGGGATTTGACCGCGGGGGTTGGCTGGCCGGAGACCGCTTCCCGCCATCTGCCCTCACTGGTGTTTTATCTCGTGTACGGTGCGGCGCTCTGCGGAATTGATCCGGGCAGATTTTTGGAGCCGTTTCGTCCGGCCGCCGCCGCTTTGGCGCTTGCCGCCTGCGATTTTGCCGGAAATCTCTCGGAAAATCTGCTGCGCGGTTCAGCCGGCGGAGCGATGATCCGCACGATTGCCGTTGTAGCGCTGCTGCGCGGCTGCGTTTCGATGGCGATGGGCGTGGCATGGCGCTATCATCGGGTTTATCTGGCTGAAGAGGGGCAGCGCCGCCGCTATGTGGAACAGACGATGCGGGTGGCGCAGCTGCGCGCCGAAATGGTCTATCTGCAAAAGTCCGGGGAGGATATCGAACGGGTGATGAAGCAGGGGTATGCGTTGTACCACCGCTTTCGGGAGCAGCCCGATGTTTCGGGACCGGCCCTCGAGATCGCGCGCGGCATTCACGAGGTCGGCAAGGACTACCGGAGGATCGTCTCGGAGCTGCAGGTGCTTCTGGGCGGGATTACCCGGCGGACGATGCGGCTTTCCGAGGTTCTGCAGATGGTTCAGGAGAGCTTCGGACGATTTTGTGCGGTGCAGGAGCACCCGCCGCGCCTTCTGGTGCGATGCAGCGGGGACGGAGAGATCAGCCGGTGCTACAGCATGCTTTCGGTGGTCAGTAATCTGGTGGTCAACGCCGCACAGGCTGCGGGGGAGGGCGGAGAGATTCATATTGACGCTGCGTTCGACCGGGACAGGCTGCGGCTGAGCGTTTCGGACAATGGACCTGGGATCGAGAAGGAGCTTCTTGAGGATATTTTTCTGCCCGGTTTTACCACGAAATTTGACCCGGCGACCGGAGAGGCTTCGGCGGGAATCGGGCTCTGCCATGTAAAGAATCTCGTCGAGGCAAGCGGCGGAACGATCACCGTCCGCTCCGCGCCCGGCGAAGGGGCGGTGTTTACGGTGGAAATTCCGGAAACCCGCCGGGAAGGAGATGCACATGGAAACACTGATGCTGATTGATGATGATCCGGGAATCCGAAGGATGCTCGGGCTGCTGATCCGGGAGCATTCCCTCGGCCGGGTGGTCTGCGAGCTGGAAAGCGGTGAGCATGCGGTGGAAGAGCTGCTCTTCTACCGCCCCGATGTGGTGCTGATCGACCTGCTGCTTCCGGTAGTCGATGGGGTGCGCATTGTTTCGCAGGCGCGCGAACGCGGATTTTCGGGGAAATTCATCATGATTTCACAGGTGACCGACCGGGCGCTGATTTCCTCTTCCTATGAGAGCGGAATCGAATTTTTTATCAATAAACCGATCAACAGAATCGAAGCGGTCAGCGTAATCCGAAATGTCTGCACGTCCGCGCGGCTCGAACGGTCGCTGGGGGTGATTCAGAGCGCGGTGCAGGGATTCCCGGCCGTCTCGCCGGCTCCGGCGGCGCGGCCTCAGAATACCGAGCTTGAGGCCAAAATCCGTTCGATGTTCACCGAGATCGGAATACTCGGTGTCTCGGGCAGTGAGGAACTTCTCTGGCTCCTGCGCCGGATCTCCAAGGGACCGAAAACAGATCTCGATGCCCTTTACCGGGAACTGCTCGAGGAAAAAAACGGTTCCTGCGACGAGGCGTCCCTGCGGGCGCTCCGGCAGAGGGTCCGCAGGCTGGCGCAGCGGGCTCTTTCCACAGTGGCCGAGCTTGGAAGCGAGGATTATGCGAACGCCGTCTTTACCGAGTATGGGAGCCTGCTGTTCGATTTCCGGGAGGTCCGCCAGCAGATGCGCTGCATCAAAGACCCGCGGGAAATTCCCGGGCGGATCAATACAAAGAAATTTATCTTTGGGCTGGCTTCCCGGCTTTAAGCGGAGGAAATACCGGCTGGCCAAACGCCGCAAGGGTTGCCTGACGGATTCTCCGACAGGTTTAAAATGACCGGCAGGCCCCCAGCGGAAGCGCCGCGGCCCGAAATCATGGGTCTGCTGTCCGGCGGGCTTATTTGGCGACATGCAAGAGGTGTTGATTTCATTTTTGTCCTCATGCCCTTGGGGGCGCGGAGGATGATGAAGAAGTATCCTGTCCGCGCCGAACGCGCCGAATAAGTGCTCTCCCTGTGCCTTGGAGCGCGGGGAAAAGGATGAAGAGGGGGCTGATCCGGCGTAAGCCGGGGGCGTCTCAACAGGGTACGGCCGCGGCCGGCCATTGAAACCCCGTCGTTTGATAAGCTGCGCTGATGACGGCAGCAACCGGATACGGAGACAGCCGGGGGCGAAGCTCTCATTTCCTGCTTTAGAAAACGGGATGACCTCTTCTCAAAGCGTTAATTATCCGACGTTTTCAAGGCTTTTGAACCGCATGAAGCCGATGCTTCGCATATATAAAAATTGTTACAAAATATATAATGATTTAATAGATGGTGATACAAGATGAATCGAGGATGATATGCAGATATTTACGGCCGAAATAAATTTTAAATGGAAAAACCGCTTGAGAATCTTCATTCCCAAGCGGTTTGCCGGTGGTGGAGACAACTGGGCTCGAACCAGTGACCTCTTGCGTGTGAAGCAAGCGCTCTGACCAGCTGAGCTATGCCTCCGACAGCTTTTTAATTATATCACAAAGATGTCCCGGCGGTCAAGGGTTAATTTTACAGGACGGCGAAAACGCATCCGGGCGCCCTCTGCTCTTGACGAAGAGCCGCAGGGCACATAAAATAAGAAGACAGTGCGCCTGTACTTTTTGATGCTATGGAGCATAAGGTGCCCATACTTTTTAGAATCCGATTCCGGCTAGACACGCCGGCTGACGGCAACAGAAGGGAGAAATTCAATGGCAAAGCTTCTTCGAGGGGCTGATACGGCCCGGGTCCTGACTGAACGGCTGAAGGGGGAGGCCGCGGCGCTTTCGGCGCGCGGCGTCGTTCCGACGCTGGCTATTCTGCGGGTGGGAGAGCGGGAGGATGATCTTTCCTATGAACGCGGCGCCATGAAGCGCTGCGAACAGATCGGAATTGCGGTCCGCCGCTTTCTGCTGCCGTCCGGCGTAACGCAGGAGAAGCTGCTGGAGACGGTTGATTCCATCAACGCCGATCCGGAAATCGACGGCTGTCTGATCTTTCGCCCGTTGCCGGGTCACCTCGATGACGGGCAGGTGCGCGCCCGGCTTCTTCCCACCAAGGATGTGGACGGCATTACCGACGGATCGATGAGCGCTGTTTACTCCGGATCGGGGCAGGGCTTTTCCCCCTGTACGGCGCAGGCCTGCATTGAAATTCTCAAAAACAGCGGGATTTCCCTCAGCGGGAAGCGTGTGACGGTAGTGGGCAGAAGCCTCGTGATCGGCCGTCCGGCCGCGATGCTGCTGCTGGCCGAACATGCGACGGTAACCATCTGCCACACCCGGACGAAGAACCTGCCCGCCGTCTGCCGGGAAGCAGAAATTCTCATCGCTGCGGCCGGCAAAGCGGGAGTGATCGGGAGGGAGTCTGCGGCGCCGGGCCAGATCGTCCTCGACGTCGGCATTCACATGGGGGAGGACGGCAGGCTTTGCGGCGATGTGCGGTTCGACGAGGTGGAGCCGGTGGTGGAGGCGATTACTCCGGTGCCGGGCGGGGTCGGCGCGGTGACCACTTCGGTGCTGGCCGGGCATGTCATTGAGGCGGCTTCAGCTTCGCGCGGGCAGACCTTCGCGGGGCGCCCGTAAAAGAGTGGCTTTTGTACGGCCAAGACCTTCGGTGCAGATGCTTGAGCAAGTTCCGGGAGGGTATGACGCCGGATATGCTTCTCACAAGACGCCGGACACTTTTTCGTTTGCATCTGTTCCACAGTGCACAATCAGGTGTTCATTTTTGAAAACAGGCATTATCTTCCGGAACCGGGCGTCCGTTTCTCAGAAAAGTGTATGTTTGTCTTTTGAAAATGGACCGTATCTTCCGAAAACAGGCGTCCGTCCTTCAGAAACCGGTGTTCATCCCTCGAATGTGGGCACTTGTCTTCAGAAAATGGGCGATTGCCTCTCCTTGTCCGTCCCGCAGGCCGGTGAGCGGCGTCTGCGTGAAGGGCAGCGCCGCTTCTCATGCGGGATCGGGCTTTTTCTGCTCGCATCGCCTGCGCCACAGCCTGCAAGCGGGTGTTCCTCTCGCGGAAACCGGTGTTATCTTCCGGGAACAGGTATTCGTCTCTCAGAAGCGGACATCCATCTTTTGGAAACAGGCGCCCGTCTCCCGGCAATGGCCGCCTATCTCCCGAAATGAGCGTTCGTCTCCCGAAAGCGAGTGCTCGCCGTTTTGACGACAACTGCCTGCAATCCAAAGATTGCCGCGGGCAGTCCGCTTTACCCGATGCTTGAAGCGGAAATTTCTATCCCCGCCGGCAGAACCGGCGGTCCTGCTTGCGAAAGGGATGCAGAGGAAACGCCCCGGACGGCTGCACGTCCGGGGCGCTTGTGCTGTACTGAATGATATGATCAAACGCAGCGCTTTCAGAAATGTAATTTGCTATAAAATAATGCAGATCAGCCCCGAGCATCCTTCGTTGATGATGCGCTCGATCGTCTCGCTGAGCTTGCACCGCGCGTCGGCGGGCATCCGGGCCAGTTTGTTGCGCAGTCCTTCATTGACCAGATCGTGCAGGTTTTTACCGAAGATATTTGATTCCCAGATCTTGAGCGGGTCCTGCTCGAACTCGGACAGCAGGTAGGAAACCAGCTCCTCCGACTGTTTTTCGCTGCCGACGATGGGCGCCACCTCGGTCGTGATCGACGCCTTCATCATATGGATCGAAGGGGCAGAGGCGCGGAGCCGGACGCCGTAGCGCCCTCCCTGCTTGATGATCTCCGGCTCCTCCAGCGAAAGCTGTTCGATGGTCGGCATGACGATGCCGTAGCCGGTGGCCTCGACTTCCTGCAAAGCATTTCGGTAGTGCTCATGCTCCTTTTTAATGGCTGCGAGCTGGACCATCACCGGCATCAGATCGGTATCATCCTTGACCTCGATTCCGGTCGCTTCGCCGATGACCCGGTAGAAGAGCGCGGGATCGACGGTAACCCGCGCTCTGGCACTGCCGCTGCCGAAATCGATCCGGTCGAGGGTAAAGCTTTCAAGGTACTCGCAGTCGGGCAGGGAGGAGAGACGCTCGTTGAGCTCCCACATTTTGGTGATGTCGAAAGCGGCCTGACGCACCGCCGCATAAAGGGATTTTTTGAGCCAGTGTCCGGCCTCGAGCGCCACAATCCAGCGCGGAATCTCGATGGCGATTTCCCGGATCGGGAACTGGTAGAGGACGCTCTGCAGAATCTGTGCGATGCCGTCGGCGTTCAGGTCGAGGCAGTTGAGGGGGGTGACCGGCACCTCGTATTCCTGCTCCATCCTTGCGGCGAGCTCTCTTGAAGCGGAAGAGGTGGGCTCAACGCAGTTGAGAACCACCGCGAACGGCTTGCCGATGGCCTTCAGCTCGTCGATTACCCGCCGTTCGGCGGCAGCATACTCCGCGCGGGGAATTTCTGAAATTGAACCGTCGGTGGTGACGACCAGACCGATGGTGCTGTGTTCGTTGATGACTTTGGCGGTGCCCACCTCGGCGGCCATGTTGAAGGGAACCTCCTGATCGAACCAGGGGGTCATGACCATGCGCGGCTGGTCGTTTTCAATGTAGCCGAGGGAGGAGGGAACGATATATCCGACGCAGTCAATCAGGCGCACGTTGCAGTGCGACTGGTGATCGACGGTGATCTGCACCGCTTCCTCGGGGACAAATTTGGGCTCGGTCGTCATAATGGTGCGCCCCGCCGAGGATTGAGGCAGCTCGTCGGTGGCGCGGTCCCGCCAAGCGGGATCTTCAATGTTGGGCAGCACCATCTGCTCGATGAATCGTTTGATGAGGGTGGATTTTCCGGTCCGTACCGGCCCGACCACCCCGATGTAGATGTCGCCGCCGGTCCGGCGGGCGATGTCCTCATAGATATGGCTGTTCTTCTGCTCCATCGTTATTCTCCCCTTACGCAGGCTGTCGGGATCATCAGCGGGGTATCCGCCTCAAGTGTTTCTTCGACCAGATCGTTGTCGGCCATCACCTGGCCGGGCAATGCGCCGTACCGTTTGGCGATCTCCCAGACCGATTCTCCCGCTGCGGCGTAGTAGATCATCAGCCCGATCGAGCGGTCGACGGTGCGGGGGTGCTCCTCATCCACCGTAAGGTCGGTGAGCAGGCTGCAATTTGTGAATTCGATCAAAAGGCCCGTGACCAGCAGTTCCGCTGAGAGCTGCACTTTTCCCTGCGCAATGGTGCCGGAAGCGGAAAGAACAGTGACCTCGGGCAGAAGCTCACAGCCTTCTCCTTTCTGCGGGAGCGCGGCCGATACGTCGCAGGTCTGTGAGGCGCTGTCAAGTCCCAGCTCCCCGCCCTGCGTCAGCATGGTAAAGGTGAGCTGGCCGGTGAGGGTCAGGGCACCGTCCTCGTTTCGGACCGACATGGCGCCCGGCGCAGCCCAGACATCGAGCAGCGACTGCGCCCCTTCGGGCAGCGGCGCCTCGCAGCGGACGGAAATCCGTTCTGCAACCGGCTCGGCCCGGCGCGGAATCCGCAGGCTTTTGAGGGTGTTCTCGGTCGGATAGAGGGTCGAAAAGCTGTCGACCGCTCCGGAGAGTACGATGGGGGAAAAACAGCGCAACTGAGCGGCCAGCTGCACCTCCAGCCGGACCCCCTCTTCAAATTCGTCGATGCTGCATTCGGCCGAAAGGCAGGCCATCTGCGCTTCGCACCGGGTTTCTTCGGTGAGGCCGGGCACCTCGATGAGCTGGCTGACCGGCAGGGAATAGTCGCAGCTTTCCAGAGCGCCGGTTTCGGGGTCGGTCTTATAGAGCAGGTGAACCAGGAGCTCCCCTTTGAGCACCGCGCGTCCGGCGACCGGGCGGCAATCCTGCACCACGGGCCGGCAGTCGATCTGCACGACTTCGGTGGCCGGTTCCTTGCCGACCGCGGTCGCGAGCTGTTCCGCGAGGGAAAAACGATGGCTCGACTGGCCCTCGAGCCGTGCGCCCGGATATTCCCGCCGCAGAAGCTGGACTCCCTGCCCCTCGGCCTGAGAAATGGCGGGCTGTTCGGCGGCGTCGTAGAGCCGCACCCGCAGCATCAGCACGCCGCGCAGATCGAGGCGGCGCTTCGAAACGGCGCGGTAGTTGATCTGCCCCGGCTCGATGGTCACCGAGCAGATCGGCTGGGTCACTTCGCGGGAAAGCTCAAAGCTCTTGGAGAAGGGGATTTTATATTCCGCCTTCCGCATACCGCCCACCTCGCCGATATAGCAGAGTGAGACAGCCGCCATTCCCTCAACGGTGAGGGTCGATTTTCTGGCGCTGCAGTCGCTGCACGACGCCTGCACACGGCAGCAGAGCACCCGCACAATATCGGGGCAGTAGTCGGGAAGCAGCAGGTCGCACTCGATGGGATATTCCGCCACGGTGTCGAGCAGAAGCTCGCAGACCGCGACCGGCTGTTTTTGCAGCTTCAATTCCATAACGGTCCTCTCCTATCCATTCGTTTCTACCCGATTTATATTCTCCTGCCCTGATGATTATGCGGACAACATTCGAAGGATTCACGCCGCGGTCAAATTTGGAATACCATGGAATACTGGCAGATGAAGGGGGAAGGAAGATGCGCCGATATCAGCGGCCGGGATTTGCGGCGGTGGCCGGAGCGTTCGGCCTCGGGCTTTTGCTCGCGCTGACCTGTTCGCTGCGGCTCGCGCTGATTCTCGCCGCCATCATGATCCTCCTGCTTTGCCGCTGCATTTTGCGGTGAGGAACAAGCGAAACGGATGGAAGGGTGGATTCGATGAAGATTGTTGTTTGGCGGAGCCCCCGTTGGCTCGGCGGAATTCTGCAGCGGCTGCTGCGGATCAGCTAAAAAAGGAAAGGGTCCGGTAAAACCGGACCCTTTCCTTTTTTATTTTTTAACGAAATACGGTTTGGATCAGAAAGACATAGCAGAAGCTTCCTCCCGCAATCGAGAGCAGGGTGTTGTTTTTCCAACCATGCAGGATGACGATCAGCAGGACGGAAACCGCCTCCGGAATGCCGTGCGGAGGCGCGGCGATCGAAACTCCCTTGAGGCAGTAGACGACCAGCAGCGCGCTCACCGCATAGGGAAGCACCCGTCCCAGATAGAGGACCGCGCCGGGAATCCTGCGGTTTGAGGGAAAGATCCAGAAGGGCAGGAAGCGCGTAATCACGGTGGCAGCCGCCATCACCGCGATAAACGCCGCCATTTGAAGAGAGGAGAGGGCGGTCACGAGGCTTCCTCTCCCTTCCGCTGCACTTCAAGCGGCCGGCGCAGGAGCAGCAGCACCATCAGAATCAGGCCCATCGCCGGAATCAGAAAGTCCTGCGCGCCGAAGAGCATCAGGCAAAGCGTTGTGCTTCCCAGACCAGCCAGAGCAGGGATACGGTGGGGACGGTCCCTCCACTGGCCGAGGAAAATCACCACGAAAAGCGCAGTCAGCACAAAATCGAAGCCGGCGGTATTAAAGGTAAGCACCGAGCCGATCAGTCCGCCGGCAGTCGAGGCCGCCACCCAGTAAAACTGATTCAGCGCGGCGATCCAAAGAAGAAAGGCTTCGCGGTCCACGCCCTCGGGTTCCTTCGCGCTGCAATAGAGCGAAAAGGTCTCGTCGCACATCGCAAAGATCAGATAAGGATGCGGCTTCTTCAGAGAGCGGAGCGGCTCCAGCATCGAAATGCCGTAAAACAGATGGCGCGCATTGACGGTCAGGGTCAACAGAAAGACGGAAACGGGGTCGAAGGGGAGGGCGAGCAGGCCCAGAGCAAAGTACTGCATCGACCCGGCGAAGACAAAAAGGCTGGTGGCCAGCGCCCAAAGCGGTCCGAAGCCGTGCGCGGCAAGCAGAATGCCGTAGGCCAGGCCCAGAAAGGTAAACCCGGTCAGCACCGGTATCGTATGAGGAAACGCCGCGCGCAGCGCGGCGAAGGAGCACTTTCTCATTGATTTCAGTCTGTCCTTTCAGATGAGGGCCGCGCGTCCTGCTTTTGGAGCGCCCTGCGGTGCGGGACCAGCTTTGTGAGGTCGAAGGGGGTTTCCTGATAGACGAAATAGTTGAGCCAGTTGGAAAAGAGCAGGCTCGAATGCGCACGCCAGACCATGACCGGCTCCCGCGCAGGGTCGTCGCCGGGAAAATAGTGCTGCGGCACCCGGATGGGCAGTCCCTTATTGACGTCGCGAAAATATTCGGCGGCAAGGGTGTCGCGGTCATATTCGCTGTGGCCCATCACAAAAAACTGGCGGCCCGCCTTTCCGGCCGCGCAGTATACCCCCGCCTCTTCACTGCGGGCGAGGATTTCCAGCTCGGGGACGGCGGCCACATCCTCTTCACGGACGGTGGTGTGGCGTGAATGGGGAACATAAAACCTTTCGTCAAAACCGCGCATCAGTCGGTGGGTGCGGTTTTCCACCGTGTGCTCGAAAACTCCGAACATTTTTTCGTTTAGTGGGATCTTTTCGATTCCATAATGATAGTAGAGAGCGGCCTGCGCACCCCAGCAGATGTGCAGGGTGGAATAAACGTTGGTCAGCGACCACTGCATGATTTCGCAGAGTTCATCCCAGTAGTCCACCTCTTCAAACGGCATCTGTTCCACCGGCGCGCCGGTGATGATCAGACCGTCAAACCGCTGGCTGCGGACTTCGTCAAAGGATTTATAGAATTTGAGCAGGTGCTCGCTGGGGGTGTTTTTGGAAACGTGACCGCTCATCTGCAGCAGTTCAACATCGCTTTGGATGGGCGTGTTGCCGAGCAGGCGCAGCAGCTGGGTTTCGGTCTCAATCTTTTTCGGCATCAGGTTGAGGATGGCGATGTGCAGCGGACGAATATCCTGGCTGTGAGCGCGCTCCTCATTCATGACAAAGATGTTTTCTTCCTCAAGGATTCTCGCGGCAGGCAATGTAGTGGGTATGTTGATCGGCACTGGGAAGGCCCCCTCCTTATCCGGCGTTGTGGCATGCTATTTATTATGGCACAACGTGGGGAATGCGTCAATTATAAAGATGGAAAAGCCCCGCTTTGGCCCGGCCGGACCCTCCTGCACGAGAACAAAGGGGGAAAAGGTCACCCTGTAAAACTTTCTTGGACTTTTTGAAAAAACCTGTTGACAGACCCCAAAAAGCGTGATATTATAAACAAGCTGTTTCGAGAAATGCTGATGCGCTTCGAAGTTCAGCTGCATCTGAAAAAAATTTGTTATTGACAAATGCTTGAAGATGTGATAAGATAGCAAAGCTCGCTCGAGAGAGCGGCGCGGACCTTGAAAATTAAACAACATTGAGAAACAAGACCCTTGACGCCGGGTTTGTTTCGAGGAATCGGAACGAATTCGGGAATTTTTTTGAGAACAAGTCGGATTGACTTGGAAACGGTTTTAACGTTCCGAAAGGGATGTTGAGATACCATTTTCTAAGAGTTTGAT
>Ga0129316_1001031_pt1 | contig 11991 bp, 10 predicted proteins | sample Cm1ome_2_FD_94429 | JGI IMG/M metagenome (GOLD analysis project Ga0129316, IMG submission 94429) | Eastern black-and-white colobus group fecal microbial communities from Wisconsin, USA - Cm1022B metagenome | ecosystem: Host-associated > Mammals > Digestive system > Large intestine > Fecal...
AATGGAAAGTGGCTGCGATAGTTATCTGCGGTATCGTTGTGGGCGGGGGAGGCTTGTTCATGTACTTGCTGCGGGCGCATACCTACTTGGGGGATGAGCCGTCGGCATGCGTGAACTGTCATATTATGGCACCTTACTACGCTACATGGTTTCACAGTTCACATAGTCGGGATGCCACTTGTAATGATTGTCATGTTCCTCATGAGAATGCCGTAAAGAAATGGACATTCAAGGGGATGGACGGTATGAAACATGTGGCTGCTTTCCTGACAAAGAGCGAGCCGCAGGTTATCAGGGCGCATGAAGCCAGTTCAGAGGTGATTATGAACAACTGTATCCGTTGCCATACGCAGTTGAATACGGAGTTTGTGAAAACCGGGAAAATAGATTATATGATGTCTCAGGTAGGCGAGGGTAAGGCTTGCTGGGATTGTCACCGGGATGTGCCGCATGGCGGAAGCAATTCGTTATCATCTACTCCCAATGCACTGGTACCTTATCCCGAATCGCCCGTTCCGGACTGGCTGCAAAAGATGCTTAAGAAATAATGAAATAAAATCAATATACTTATGGAAAAGAAATTGAAATCATGGCAAGGCTGGCTGCTGTTCGGTGGTTCGATGGTAGTCGTGTTTGTATTAGGATTATGTGTTTCCGCGCTGATGGAGAGGCGGGCGGAATTAGAAAGCGTGTTCAATAACCGCAGGACTGTTATTACAGGCATTGAAGCCCGTAATGAAGTGTTCAAAAGTGATTTCCCCCGTGAATATCAGACCTGGACGGAAACAGCGAAGACGGATTTCCAGAGTGAGTTCAACGGAAATATTGCGGTCGATGTATTGGAACAACGTCCCGAAATGGTGGTTCTGTGGGCAGGATATGCTTTCTCAAAGGACTATTCGACTCCACGTGGGCACATGCATGCGATAGAGGATATTACGGCAAGCCTTCGTACGGGGGCGCCTGCTACTCCCGAAGATGGTCCGCAACCGTCTACCTGTTGGACTTGTAAGAGCCCGGATGTTCCCCGTATGATGGAGGCTATCGGTGTGGATGCGTTCTATAATAATAAGTGGGGAGCAATGGGTGATGAGATTGTAAATCCTATCGGATGCGCCGATTGCCACGAACCGGAAAATATGAATCTGCACATCAGCCGTCCGGCTTTGATCGAGGCTTTTGCACGCCAGGGCAGAGATATAACAAAAGCTACTCCGCAGGAAATGCGTTCGCTGGTTTGTGCGCAGTGCCACGTGGAATATTACTTCAAGGGTGATGGCAAGTACCTGACTTTCCCTTGGGATAAAGGCTTTACTGTGGAAGATATGGAGGCTTATTATGATAATGAAGGTTTCTATGATTATATTCATAAACTGAGCCGTGCTCCGATATTGAAAGCGCAGCATCCTGATTATGAAATCTGTCAGATGGGTATTCACGGTCAGAGAGGTGTGTCATGTGCAGATTGCCACATGCCTTATAAGAGCGAAGGTGGTGTGAAATTCAGCGATCATCATATTCAAAGCCCGCTGGCGATGATAGACCGCACTTGTCAGACTTGCCACCGCGAAAGTGAAGAAACATTGCGTAACAATGTGTACGAACGCCAACGTAAGGCTAACGAAATACGTAACCGTTTGGAACAGGAACTTGCCAAGGCTCATATCGAGGCTAAGTTTGCATGGGACAAGGGGGCTACGGAAGATCAGATGAAAAACGTACTTGCCCTGATCCGTCAGGCGCAGTGGCGTTGGGATTTCGGTGTGGCTTCTCACGGTGGTTCTTTCCATGCTCCGCAGGAAATCCAACGTATCCTTTCACATGGATTGGACAAGGCTATGCAGGCTCGTCTGGCTGTATCAAGAGTATTGGCTAAGCATGGCTTTACAGATGATGTGCCGATGCCGGATATTTCAACCAAAGAGAAAGCACAACAATACATTGGTCTCGACATGGATGCGGAAAGAGCTGCTAAAGAGAAATTCTTGAAAACAACTGTACCTGCGTGGCTGGAAAAAGCGAAAGCTAACGGTCGTCTGGCTCAGAAATAAAACAAAAATATGTGGATCAGACCGTGGGGATTTAAAGAAGGATGCCTGATAGGCGCAGGACTGTTGGTGACAGGATGGCTGCTACAGATTACAATCGGTGAAATAGATTGGAGTCTGTTTGCCTGTCCGGTGAACATCATAGTTCTGGTTTTATATATAGCCGGAATAGTTGCCATGCATTGCCTGCGCAAGCGTGTTTATATCTTTGGTTGGATGAGTCATTATACATCGGCTGTCTCTTCTCTTTTATGGGTGGCGGGCATTACGGTGGTGATGGGACTTATCCGTCAGGTCCCTTCCGGTCATCCGGCAGATATGCTTGGCTTTTCATGAATGCTTTCGGCATGGCCTTTTGTATTGCTTTATATCTGGATGATGACTGTACTGGGGTTGACTACGCTTCGTGCCGGATTTCCATTCAGATGGAAGAAGCTTGCTTTCCTTTTGAACCATGCCGGGCTGTTCATTGCCCTGATTACGGCAACTTTGGGAAATGCCGATATGCAGCGGCTGAAAATGACCACCCGGATAGATAATGCCGAATGGCGTGCAATGAATGAGCACGGTAAATTGATAGAACTTTCGCTGGCCATTGAACTGAAAGACTTCACGATTGACGAGTATCCTCCGAAACTGATGTTGATTGATAATGAAACTGGACGTACATTGCCAGAGAAAGCACCGGAACATTTGTTGCTGGAAGAAGGTGTTACGGATGGACGACTGGTCGATTGGTTGGTGACTATCCGGCAAACGATTCCCTGGGCGGCTTCTGTGGCTACGGAAGATACGGTGAAGTTTACCGAATTCCATTCGATGGGAGCCACGTACGCCGTTTATTTGCAGGCTATCAATCAAAAGACGAAAACTGCAAAGGAGGGGTGGGTAAGTTGCGGTAGTTTTATTTTCCCATATAAAGCATTGCGTCTGGATTCGTTGACAAGCCTTATTATGCCGGAACGCGAACCGCAGCGTTTTGCATCTACAGTGAAAGTTTACACGGAAGACGGCAAACAGGTGGAAGATACGATTGCAGTGAACCATCCCCTGAATGTGGCGGGATGGAATATTTATCAATTGAGTTATGATGATACGAAAGGGCGTTGGAGCGATATCAGTGTGTTCGAACTGGTACGTGATCCGTGGCTGCCTGCTGTCTATACAGGTATTATCATGATGGTTCTGGGAGCTATCTGTCTGTTTGTTAATGCACAAAAAAGAAAAGAGGAGGACGCTGAATGACGTGGGATTATTTTGTACCGTTTTCAATTGCCGCCCTGCACTTCTGGGGATTCGGTGCCTTTGCCGCTTGGCGCGGAAGAAAACCGTATGTTGTTGGTGGGCTTACCTTGATAGGGCTTGCTATCTTCTTCTGCTTTATTGTGGGAATATGGATTTCCCTGGAACGTCCGCCTATGCGGACGATGGGAGAGACGCGCCTGTGGTACTCTTTCTTTCTTCCACTGGCAGGACTCATCACATACAGTCGTTGGAGGTATAAGTGGATACTCAGTTTCAGTTTTATCCTGTCACTGGTATTTATCTGTATCAATATCTTCAAACCGGAAATACATAACAAAACTTTGATGCCGGCTTTGCAAAGTCCGTGGTTTACGCCGCATGTCATCGTATATATGTTTGCCTATGCTATGCTGGGTGCGGCTACCGTGATGGCTATTTACCTGCTCTGGTTCAAGAAGAAGCCGATTGACAGCCGGGAGATGGACCTATGCGATAATCTGACTTATGTAGGATTGGCATTCATGACATTAGGCATGCTTTCGGGGGCTGTATGGGCAAAAGAGGCGTGGGGACATTACTGGTCGTGGGACCCGAAAGAGACATGGGCGGCAGCTACGTGGTTTTCCTATCTGATTTATATACATTTCCGTCTTGGAAAACCTATGTTATACCGTAAGGCCTTAATTTTACTTCTGATATCATTTGTTTTGCTGCAAATGTGTTGGTATGGCATCAACTATCTGCCTTCTGCACAGGGAGTCAGCATTCATACGTATAATTTAAACTGATAATCATTATGAAAACTACTTATTGGGCAATGCTTCTCATGCTTTTGCCAAGCATGGCGTATACGCAAACTACAGAAAAAGAGAATGAATTTACAATGTCCATCCAGATCAGACCTCGTGCGGAATACCGTAACGGTGCTCTGATGCCCCGTAATGAAGGAGAGGAACCTGCGGGATTCATCAATAGCCGTGCACGCCTTTCTATGGAGTACAAGCGTTCTGATTTGCAAATGAAAATCTCGGCTCAGCATGTGGGGGTATGGGGACAAGATCCGCAGATTGACAAGAACGGCCGTTTCATCATGAATGAGGCATGGGCTAAACTGAATTTCGGTAAAAACTTCTTTGCACAATTAGGCCGTCAGACCCTTTCGTATGATGACGAACGCATTCTGGGCGGACTGGATTGGAATGTAGCCGGACGCTACCATGATGCATTGAAACTGGGTTATGCCGACCCCAACAACCAACTGCATCTGATTCTTGCTTTCAACCAGAATGACGAGACTAAGATAGGCGGTACCTATTACGTGCAGGCCGGAGCGCAGCCTTACAAGAATATGCAGACTCTCTGGTATCACTATAAATCCGATTATACTCCCTTTGATGCATCCTTACTGTTCATGAATCTGGGATTGGAAACCGGAGATGCGGCAACTAAAGAGTCTCACACCCGTTATCTGCAAACAATGGGAACTTATATCACCTACAGGGAAAATGGGTGGAATGTAGACGGTGCCTTCTATTATCAGACGGGCAAGAACCAAAATGTGCAGAAGGTATCTGCTTTCATGGCCAGCCTGCAAGTGGCTTATGCTTTCCCATACAACCTTAAACCTACTTGGACGATAGTGGCAAGCGCCGATTATCTAAGTGGAGACAGCGGTGACAGTGACAAGTACAAGGCATTCAATGTTCTATATGGTACACATCATAAGTTTTACGGAGCTATGGATTATTTTTATGCGTCCGACTTTAAACCCGGATATGCTCCCGGCTTGTTTGACAAACGTCTGGGTTTACGTTTCCGTGCTTCCGATAAGGTGGATATGGATTTGAACTATCATCATTTCTCAACTGCGGTGAAGTTGTCGGGATTGAAAAAGGCATTAGGTTCGGAAGTCGATTATCAAATAAACTGGTCGGTGATGAAGGATGTGAAACTCTCCGCCGGATACTCCATTATGCGCGGAACGGAGACGATGGACGTTGTGAAAGGCGGCAATCATAAAAGCTGGCAAGACTGGGGATGGGTGTCTGTCAATATCAATCCCAGAGTGCTGTTTGTGAAGTGGTAAAACTGTAAGTAAGAGAGAACATAAATGAAGGTACGTATCAGGAGAAAGCTCCTATACGTACCTTTCTAATATAGTTTCATTGAGTATCTGCACTGTCTTTCCGTCCATATCGATAATACCTTCCTTTATCATCTTATTAATCTCTTTCGATAGTGCAGGGCGGGTTACATTCAGATATTCGGCAAGGGTTGCCTGATTGTGGATGATGTTGACTATTGGAGAATTCTTTTTCTTGTGTTCCAGCAAGTAGACAACGAAACGTTCGCGCACTGTTTTCCGTGATAGGGTTTTCAGGCGGGATACTGTGCAGACATTGCAATTGCCCGTAATGCAAAGAAAGTTGTGTAATATTTTAGGTTCCTCGCTGATAAGCTTAAACATGGACTCTTTGCTGGCGGTGAGTAGGGTACTGTCTTCCATGGCGGTAAAGGTTGCCGGCAGTACTCCGTCTGAACTGAATAAATGAGGAGTGGCGAATGCACGTGCCGCAACGATATATTCTATCATGACTTCATTTCCCAATCCGTCGATAATATCTACCCGTAGTTTTCCTTCCAATAATACATATAATTTCTTGCAGAGTGTTCCCTGGGTGGCAATGATATCTTTTTTGTCGACCGAGTACAGGGAGATATCTAACCTGTTGAGCAACGAATGCTTGATGTTAAGGGGAAGGTCACGAAACAGCGGAATCTGGAAAAGTAATTCCTGATGTTTGTCGGTTAATGTTATTTTCCTCATTATATTAGGTAGTTGGTTGTACAAAGATACGATGAAAAAGTAGAATTAAAAGTATTTCTTCGAATTCTCCTCGTCAATAAACATTTCTTTTCCTTCTATTTGTATGCAGCCCTCATTGCTCAGTTCAGATATGGCACGTGCCAGTGACGGACGGGCCACTCCAAGTATATGTGCCACTTCCTGTTGGGAACCGATGCTTCCATGCATCTTTACATAATTGAGCAATCTGGATTTCAGGCTTTGTAAAGCAAACTCGTTCAGTTTCTTGGATAGAAACAAGCTCCGGTCGGAAATCAACTTCAGGAAATTCTGCATGACGACCGGGTACTGGTGCATGAATTCCAGAAAAGCATCCTTATTCAGAATCAATACTTCCGAGGTTTCCAGGGTTTCGATATTCACCGGGAAACGGTTTTCGGAAGCGAAGATGAAAGCCGGTGCAAGGAGTTTCGGAGCACGGAGGGTCTCTATGGTGAGTTGTTTTCCTTCTGCACTGACCATTTGCGTACGCACTGTTCCATTGCACAGAATATATAGAGAACGGTAAATGTCTCCCTGCATGGCGATAAACTCTCCCGGTTTATAAGATTTAAGGGTATGTTGGTGCAACAGAACGAACTTTAACAGCACTTCTTCTGTTATGCCTTGAAATAATGGCATCTGTAATAATATATGTGGTTCCATTCTTTTTTAAGTTTTTTGTGATTAGGTGTAACATACGTGACAATTTACTTGCCATAAACTCTCCATCTTTGCACAAAGATAATGCAAATCGAATGCAGAACTTTCATGCTTGCATGAAAAAGTTATGCTGAGATGCAGCTTGTCTTCTTTAAAGAGAAGGAATATATATTTTATAACTAAATAAAAAGAATAAGATGATGGAAGCTAAAATGTTTTGTTATCAGTGCCAGGAGACAATGAAAGGCACCGGTTGTATCTTGAAAGGTGTGTGTGGAAAAGAAAGTCATACGGCAAAGGCAATGGATTTGCTGATGTTCGTGGTACGTGGAATATCAGTCGTTACTGATGAATTCCGTAACGCCGGACATTCTGTAGCTGCCGAAGTGAACCGTTTTGTTGTGGATGCCTTATTCTGTACCATTACAAATGCCAATTTCGATGATGAAAGCATTCTGAACAGGGTGGATAAAGGTATGGCATTGCGTAACCGTTTGATAGAAGAAGCCAAAGAAAAAGGTATTTCCCTGCCTGAAATCGACGAATTGCAATGGCAGGGCGGACGTGATGAGTATGCTGCCAAGGCGGAAAGCGTGGGTGTCTTGCGTGAGTCCGACACAGACCTGCGTTCCCTGAAAGAATTGATGACCTATGGTCTGAAGGGTATGGCGGCATATCTGGAACATGCCATGCGTCTGGGATATGACGATGCTTCTATCCATACTTTTATGCAACATGCTTTGGCTGCCACTGCCACAAAATCACTTCCGGCAGGCGAGTGGGTGAAGATGGTACTCCAGACCGGAGAATACGGTGTGAAGACTATGGCTTTACTGGATAAAGCGAATACCGAACGCTATGGCAATCCGGAAATGACAAAAGTAAATATCGGAGTAGGGAAGCGTCCGGGTATCTTGATAAGCGGCCACGACCTGAAAGATATGGAAGAACTATTGAAGCAAACCGAAGGTACGGGAGTCGACGTGTACACACATAGCGAAATGCTTCCTGCTCACTATTATCCTGCTTTCAAGAAGTATTCCCACTTCGTAGGCAACTATGGAAATGCCTGGTGGAAGCAGCGTGAAGAGTTCACCACCTTCAATGGACCTATCCTGTTTACAACAAACTGTATCGTCCCCCCGTTGGCAAATGCTGAATATAAGGAACGTATGTTTACAACAAATTCCACCGGATATCCCGGTTGCAAGTACATTCAGGCAGATGCCGAAGGCAGAAAAGACTTCTCCGAAATTATTGAGATAGCCAAGCAATGCCAGCCGCCTACGGAAATAGAACGTGGAGAAATCATCGGTGGTTTTGCCCATAATCAGGTGTTGCAACTGGCAGATAAAGTAGTGGATGCCGTGAAGAGCGGTGCTATTCGTCGCTTTGTAGTTATGGCAGGTTGCGACGGACGTATGAAGGGACGTGATTATTATACCGAGTTTGCCAAGGCATTGCCTAAAGATACAGTCATCCTGACAGCAGGTTGTGCCAAGTATCGTTACAATAAGTTGCCTCTGGGAGATATCAACGGCATTCCACGTGTACTGGATGCAGGACAGTGCAACGACAGCTATTCACTGGCAGTCATTGCAATGAAACTGAAAGAAGTGTTCGAGCTGAATGATATCAACGAACTCCCGATTGTGTATAACATTGCCTGGTACGAGCAGAAAGCCGTTATCGTACTGCTGGCCTTGTTGAGTCTGGGTGTGAAGAAAATCCATTTAGGGCCTACGCTGCCTGCCTTCCTGTCGCCCAATGTGGCAAAGGTCTTGGTAGATACTTTCCAGATAGATACCATCAGTGATGTGGAAGATGACTTGAAGATGTTCCAATTATCATAAGACTGAAAAAACTCCGGTAATAGCTACTGCTGTGCCGGAGTTTTTATTATTAATAAATAGTGAGATTTATGAAAACAAAAGATGTAGAAACGGATGTGGGAAGTACGGATTTGGCTTCCTACATACTTGCTGTGACCGAACAGCTGAAACGTGAACGAAAGTTTGCGGCGGCGCATGGTTATGTGTCTGTGCTGCATTCCTTCCAAGATTTTGCGGGTGGTAGGGGCATACCACTGCCTATGGATGAAGTGTTCACCCCTATGCGGTTGAAAGCCTATGAGGAGTGGCTGATGCAGACGAAAAAGAGACCCTTGAAGATGAACAGCGTGACCAGTTACATGAGCTCACTGCGGGCTGTGTACAACCGCTGGATGCCCGTAGGCACACCGGGATACAACCCACAGCTGTTTGTCGGTGTACATACACGGGTGGTGTCTCAAACCAAACGTGCACTGCGTGGATGGCAGATGGAAAAGTTGTTGAGAGCAGAGAACGATGACCTGACCAGAGAAGAAAGAAGGGCTTTGGCATATTTCCGCCTGATGTTTCTGTGCAGGGGTATACCGTTTATCGACCTTGCCCATCTGCGCAGGCAGGATTTGCAGGGGGAATATCTGGTCTATCTCCGTCATAAGACTCAGAAACCGATGCGGGTGAAACTGTCTCCCGAAGCCTTGCGCCTACTACGAGGGCTCGGACAGAAGACTACCCCCTCATCTCCTTACCTGTTGCCAATCCTGGATGCAGAGATACAGGACGGTTGGGAACAATATCTTTCTTACCAGATTGCTTTACGTAACTTCAACCGGACATTAAAGCAAGCCGTAAAACGGATGCTTCCAGGCGTGCCGGTAAGTTCCTACACTGCCCGGCATACTTGGGCTACGCTGGCTTACCACATGGGGCAGTCCATTGGTATTATCAGCCAATCACTGGGACACTCGTCCATCCGGGTAACGGAAACTTACCTCAAACCTTTTGAAAATGAACGTATCGATGAAGTAAACAGACAACTCATCGCAGCTGTGAAAAAAGGTAAATGGAAGGGGAGTATGCTTTACAGTATATTGTAAGACACGAAGTTGAGACTAAATTACTTACCAAGTAACGGCACTAATCGCTTGCAAATATTCACATATTTTCACAAATAAGCAAGGGGATATTAATAAAACTTTAAATATAATTCTTTCAAGACAGAATCACAATGATCTAAAATAGAAAAAACACATATTATCTTCTTATTTCTACTACGGCAGGTATACGAATTGCGCCCTCCACTTTCAGCTTAGAAGCGGAACCATCAACTATTTTACTTTTAGCTCAGAAAAGTCTTTTTTTCATCCTAAGCGATGCGCTTGGAAATCGCTTTTTCCGCATGCATCGGATAGTAGTTTGAAATTACTTGGTAAGTAATTTCAGAAACCCAGTTTTTTTATTCCGATAAATGATAATTAATGAATGTATATATAGTGTAGCGCGCTTTAGTCAATATGTTGTTGTGCTGTTTGTGGGATTACGGTGTTAGGTTGTAGCGACAGCTATAACACCGTAATTTACAAAACGGAGCGAATGGTTCTAAATCATTTGTGACTCGTCACCCATATAGTTTATCATACATATATTAACCCTAAAATAAAAGAGATTATGTCAGAAGAAATCAGGTATCAAATCAACGGTCAACTGGCGGATAACACCGTGACTGTGGACAACAAAGAGGATATGATCCTCGTCCCCGTCTCCAACGGCAGTGCCGACGAGGAACGTATCATTGCCGAAATGAAAGCGGAAGACTCCGGCCTGCGGGAAGAAACCATCCGCCACGTCTTCGACCTGGAGAAGCGCGTGATCAAACGTTTGCTGATGAGTGGCGTCAGTGTGAACACAGGCTTATATTATGCCTCGGTCAATTTTCATGGTGTCATCGAGAACTCTGCTTGGAATCCGGCAAAGAACTCTATCGTGGTAAACTTCAACGTGGGTGCCGACCTTCGCGAAGCCATCAAAAATACGGTGGTGAACATTATCGGTGCAAAGGGCAGTGCCATGTACATTGCAGGCGTTCAGGATACATCCACCCGTGCGCTGGATTCCAGTGCCACAGCCGGACGTGCTTTCACCCTGAAGGGTGCAATGCTGAAAGTGACCGGTACTGACGACTCTGTAGGCATCATCTTGACTGACTCAAAAGGTACGATAACAAAAATCACCGAAGACTTGTGGGTATTGAACGAACCTTCGCGTCTCAGTTTCATCATCCCCAGCGGATTGGATAAAGGTACGTATGAATTGAAGGTGACGACACAATACGGTCAAGGCCATCTGCTGAAAACACCTCGCAGTGTCATAAAAACGATATATATCGGCATGGCACCTACCGGCGGTGGAAGTGGAGGTGACGGAGGGATAGAGGATGATCCGCTCGGTTAATTAGGAGACACAACTGGCAATGCTACCTTGCCCGACCGAGCAACGGTGTCTTGCCTGACCGAGCAATGGTACTTTGTCTGAGCAGGCAACGGTGCTTTGCCGGATTTACATCTCAATCAATTGTGATAATGATTACTTAGGAGAGAGAACATACATTTTACACATCATAATAAAAAACGAACGCAACATGAAAAGAAAATTGATTTTCATCTTGTCTTTATTGCTGGGCACGTTAGCCTTTACATCATGCGAGAAAAGTGTGTATGATGCAGACAAACAACCGCAAAAAGAAAAAACTGGCAAGGGCGGATAACGCAAACTGAGGAAGTGGCAGTATCAACTATCCCAAAAATGGATGGGGAACTGTCATGTTCGAAGATATGTTTCCGAGTTTAGGGGATTACGATTTCAATGATTTTGTTCTTGGTTACAGGGTACAAATTCCATTTCGTTCCGGTAGAAGAGGTAAGAGCGTGATTGATGAGGCCATACAGTTCGGTATTGAGTTGAGAGCTATGGGAGGCTCTTTTCCTTATGCTCCATGCGTAAGATTGAAGGACCTTAAGGCAGCAGACGTTGATGAGATTGAAGTCGTTCAGCGCTTTAATACATCCGTTGAAACTGTAGTTTGGTCCTCGGTCCTGATGGCGAAGTTATTATGGACTTCCGTAATTTGGTTGCGGCAACTTCAAAGCCTTCCGGTAGCACCTTCTTTAATACGGACAAAGAATATCTTGTTACGGAACTTCCGCAATTGAATATCGCCATTTACATGAACAAGGAGGTAAATGTAAATTCAGTTGATTTTGAAAGCTTCGACTTCTATTTGGCAAAGGCCGATCATGGCCCCGAAATCCATTTAGGAGGATACAAACCGGTATACGATACATATCCCAGTGACAATTCCGGT
>Ga0129316_1001032_pt1 | contig 11983 bp, 12 predicted proteins | sample Cm1ome_2_FD_94429 | JGI IMG/M metagenome (GOLD analysis project Ga0129316, IMG submission 94429) | Eastern black-and-white colobus group fecal microbial communities from Wisconsin, USA - Cm1022B metagenome | ecosystem: Host-associated > Mammals > Digestive system > Large intestine > Fecal...
AAACAGATTCCACACCGATAGTATCGCCATCAAAGCAACGATGGCCTGATAAGTAATTGTTAACAACATAAATTCATAGCCTCCTCTTTCAATTAAAATATCGACGCTATCTGATTAGAGAAGACGATCATCACCAGTGCATAGATAAGCGATAGAGCTGCAGGAATTGCACATTCTTTAAGCAGGCTCTTATAGTTTTCTACACCTGTAATACGAGCTGCAAAGTTGCCAGAAAGTGCCGACGGAGGAACGATATCGCCTACCGCACAGAACATCGACAAAGCAGAAGCAACTATAATTACATCGTTGCCAAGGAACGCAAGAATAAACGGAATTCCGAAAACAGTAGCTGCACCAAGCGAAGATACACCGCCGAATGCCGGAATTATAGTGATCATAGAAAGGTAACGGATAAGGCTGGGCATTATCAGGCAGTAAGTTACTATCATTCCTCGAACGCCATTCATGGTCATAATCTGAACAAACATACCAACTCCCATAAGGTTACCCAAAACCGGCAGTACATCCTGCATCGCGTCACGTGCCGAAATGAGAGGGTTGAATTTACGTCCAGTGAAGCAGCCAACGATAGCTGCGATCATAAACATTACTGGCATTCCAGTATCGGGAACAAGTCTGAACACCTTGATAATAAATACGACAACTATCAAAACAAATATGGGGGAATATATCTTCCAGCCATATTCATCAGCAGCACTGCTGTCGAGCTTATCCTTTATTTTATCGTAATCTATGTTCTTTACATATTTAAGGCCAAGGAACAGAACGGTAAAGGCTGCCAAGGGAAGAGTCAAAAGGAGAAGCGGACCTGTAAATCCCACGAAAGGTGTATCAGCACCGGCACCAATAAGCATAGCCGCAATATTTACAGGAGGAGCTACCTTACCGAAAATCGCACCCATAGCTATGATTGCTGCAGTTACAACTGCGGGAACGCCCATTGTCATTAGAACAGGGGCCATAACGCTTCCGGAAGAAAGAACTGCTGCAGTAGAAGAACCCGTTAACATGCCGGGGAACATTATTATTAGCATGATGCTTAGAAGAAGAAGAACCGGCTTGTTATAAAACTTTTTAACGATAGTAGCGCAGATCGCATCAAGTGCGCCCGAGTCCTGAACTACTTTCATAAATATTGTAGCAGTCGCAATAACGATGATGGTGCTCATATAAGAGAAAGTTCCCTCAATAAAATGTCTTAACGGGAATCCGTTTCCGCTTACCAGCGCACCTGCAACTGCTGCCGCACACATAGCAATGCTTATAGGCATTTTAACCCATTTGCTGTTTACAAGTATGAAAACAGCGACCATAACTATAAAATAAAATACTTCCTGTAACATAATTCACCTCTTAAAATCAGGCAGCTAAATATTAAAGCGATTCAATACTAAGGTTACTTTTTGAATGCAGCACCCATTACAGCAACACAATCGGTAATAGCATCTATTTCAGTGAGGGGAACTTCGTACTGGCTGCAAAGGTCGGTAAAAATACCATCCTGGTTGCCGCTTTTTACAACTATAACGTAATCGGATTCCTTAACTACAGGCTCGATATAACGATCACCAAGGGTTCCTCGTCTGCCTGCGCCACCGATGTGAGCTGAAACAATCTTCAGGCCTGCAGCTTTCGCGTCATTGATAAGCACTTCAACTCTCTTAAGTTCTTCATCAGCATCTATTCCTGCTGCACCAAGTCCCTTGGAGCTGCCACCGATAGCAATTACAAGAGTCTTCGCATCACCGAAATGCTCCTTGGTTGCAGTAATATCAGCGGTATAGGAAACGCCATTATTATCAAAAACTACCTTGAGCATTTCAAAGTCTGCGCTTTGTCCGGCTGAGGTAATAAGTGCAGGCGCTTCAGCAAAAGCCTCTGGTATTGCAGCACTTTCCGCCGAAGAAGCATCTGTAGCCGAAGATGATGCCTTAGGTGTCTCTACGGGTTTAGCTGCGGGAGCAGACTGGGCCTTTTCACCGCAAGCCGCCATGCTGCAAATCATAAGAACTGCCATAACTAGAATAATAGCCTTTTTCATTTGTTTGACCTCCTCAAATACAATGTTTTGTTCTTGGTTCAAGTATAAATCAGCATATTTGCCGACTCAATTTTTTTCCCATTCTTCTCAATAATATGGGGGAAAATTCTATCTTGTAGAAAAGTTGGGGTTATGCTAATGTTATGTTAGTATACGTTAAAGGGGAGACATATTTTGAAAAATCATAAGCATATTTTTATGCTGTTTCTTTTAATATCAGCTATTATATTGATTTCCGGATGCCAAAGTAAAGAAACAGATAAAAGTGGTGACGTTGCATCTGCTCCTATAAGCCGCCTTTCTGCTGAACTACCGTTACTGCTCACCTCCTGCGGTCAGGGGGCCGAATACCAGATAATACATTTACTGCTTGAAAACGGCAAAATCGAGCATACCGCCATCCCATTAGCTAATATTGATGACCTTAGCGGTGTAAAAACTCTGTTTATATCTGTCGGGGCAAGTTCCAAGGGTTTGGCCGCCGAAAATATAACTGCAGATGAAGAAATAGAGCGTATAGAGTCGCTGATAGAGCACGCCAAACAGAATAACATTTTGGTTGTATCTATCTATCCCCGAGGGTCTTCTACCAAAGGAAAGCTTGCAGAGCAATTCTTGTCCCCCGCCTTTTCATCTGTCGACTATGCCATTATCGACCAAGGTAGCGACGATGAGAAAAAAATATTGAATATATGCAATGAAAGTAAAGTCCCCTTGATGTATGCAGATGGTTTTGAAGAGCTTGGAAATATTCTTTCAAATGCATTTAAGTAACCATATCAAAAGCCTCGGACACGCGATTGCGGTCCGAGGCTTTGTTATATGACAAGCAGACCAAGACTTGTCAAAATGGAGGCTATTAATAAGCAAGAGCCTTGCCGTCCCTACGAGGATCAGACATGCCATAAATCATGCCATCATCACCGTACATAACTGCGCTTACTGAGCCAAAATAGTTATCCCATTCATTCAAAACAGTAGTTTCATGACCCATTGCTGCCAATTCATCAATTTCCTTCTGATCAATACGGCCTTCGCAATGCACTACACCATTGTTGTTATCCCAAATACGGGGCGACAGAACCATTTCTTCGCAGCCCATATCATAATCTATAGCCTTAACAATGCACTGAAGAACACTTGGGAATATTCTGGTAGCACCAGGAGAACCAATAATAAGGAAAGGAGTTCCATCAGGATTAAGAACAAAGCTCGGGCTCATAGAAGACAGAGGCTTTTTGCCGCCTTCAACCGAGTTGGGCAGACCCCAACCGATTCCAAAGTCAGAACAGTTGTTGTTGAGAGAGAAGCCACATCCGGTAGGTACTACGCAAGATCCAAAAGCGCCGTTAAGGGTCTGGGTCATAGATACCATGTTGCCTTCCTTATCGCCTACGGAAATATGAGTGGTCTCATCGGACTCATAGGTATCAGGTGTATTTACACCAATTACAGCACCTTCATATGTCATAGCGCCGGACTTGTAGGGGGTATCATCAAACTTCCAAGGATCACCTGCTTCGTGTGCCTTTGCTTTTTCCATATCGATTTTTTCAAACAGAGATTTTGCATATTCCTTGCTCTGAAGACCTGCAAGAGGCAGCCCGCCTTCCGCAAATGCCGGGTCACCCATATACTTAGCGCGGTCAGCAAAAGCCATTTTAAAGATTTCAGAAAGCACATGCATATACTCAGAAGAGTTTACATCGTATTTCGACATGTCGATATTCTCAAGAATATTAAGCATCTCGATAATATGAGTACCACCGGAGCTTACAGGAGGTGCAGAAATAATCTGATAACCGCGATATGTATTATATGCAGGCGTACGGACTATGGGCTGCTGAGTCATCGCAAGATCCAGATCGGCCATTTCCATAACACCGCCGGATTCCTTAACAGCTGCAACAATCTTTTCTGCTACATCGCCCTTATAGAATCCTTCAAGACCCTTATCAGCGATAATTCTTAATGTATTAGCCAAATCGGGGTTCTTAATTTTTACACCAAGCTCATAGGGGAAATTTCCGGGTGCCAGGAATACTTTTGCTGCTTCGCCTCCATTCAAAGTAGTCATCTTAGAAATGGAGCTTCCAGAATAGTTTACAAAGTCAGGAGTAGTGATATATCCCTCTTCTGCCAGACGAATAGCAGGTGCCATTACCTGCTCTCTGCTCATGGTGCCGTAGTTTTCCAAAGCATGAAGCAGCGTTGCTACCAGGGTAGGAGTACAAACCGATGTACCGCCCTGTGTTTTTACGCTGTTTATTACCTTTCCTTCGCTGTCAGTAGGCCAAAGGTCAGGAGTTGCTGCTAAAGGAGCAATTTCTCTGCCGTCGAGGAATATTGAAGTACCGTCGGCAAGGTGGATGTTCATAAATCCGCCGCCACCAATACCGGATGCCATAGGCTCAACAACACCCAATGCAAAACTAATTGCTACAGCGGCGTCAACCGCATTTCCGCCAGCCTCAATTATTTCCAATCCTGCTCTAGATGCTTCTACGTTTCCCGATGCAACAGCACCGTTCTCACCTTTTGCACCACGGTTATCACGAATTATTTCACCGTTTGCATTGGCCGGACTAAAGTCTAATTCATAAATGTCTTTTTCCTTAGTTTCTTTCTCGCCGGTTGCTTCCTTTTCAGGTGCTGCAGGTGCAGCGGAGGATACAGGTGCAACCGAAGATGCGGGTGTTGCAGGCGCTGCAGGTGCTGCAGGTTTTGCCTGTCCGCATGCTGCCATCGGCAAAACCATTGCCAACGCAAGAATCAACGCTATCAGTTTTTTCATACTTAGCTTACCTCTTTCCTATAGTTTTTTGGAGGATAATACCTTCCACATTTCCGCTCTGCCTCTTGCATTGCGGATCCTGTGATTTGATTGTAACATTGGCAATATGTTCGCTCAATTTATTCGCATTTTTCTCATTGTTGAGAAAAATTGCAGTAATTTTATTAAACATTTAAGCCCCTCCTATAACGGAGAGGCTTTTGTTAATGGATTTCTATTTACGCATCTTAAAACGGTTGGATGCTATCATAGCCACCGCCACTGCAAACGACAAAGCTATATAATGCTTAGGATAGCTTGCTGTAAAATATACCGGCGACTCGCCTGCTGACAATCTTACGGTAGCATCAAACGGCATTGAATAATCGGCAACTATCTTTTTTATATTCAAAAGATTTATGACCGGAATACCCTGAGCCAAATATCATTCCACCAATCCGGATTTTTCGCTCAATTGGTCAGGCGATAAATTTCTGTGTATTATCCCCTGCCCAAGTGTCATCGCGCTGTCTCCTACGCCCAGCGATGTGATGTTTCCACCAACCGCTACAAAGCAATCTATATCTCCGGTGTTATAAACCGTTCGGCGTGCTGCAAGATTTTTCTGAAAGTCTTCTTCACGCATAAGCGTTATTCCATATTCCTCAATGCGCTTGGCGATTGGGATAAACGCACTCTCATTAAAAGTGCCCTTACCGTTGTCATAGTCACCACCCAAAGTTACCATAGCGCTGTCATTCGAAATAAGGCCATCCAAATAAAGGCGGTGTGCCATATCCGGAAAGGTAAGCTCCAGCTGGTTTGCGCCCCATGTAGAAGCTCCCACCGACGAAATATAACATATTTCAATTTCCATTGCATCGCAGACAGATATTACAGCGATATCCAGTGAAGGAAATGATCCCGAAAACCCGGCGCAAACACGGTCTCCCTTTTGTAGACCTATTTCATTAAACATTCGTACCAGCAACGCTACCATATCCGGGTCGGCCGCTGTACGCTTTGCCTCTATGGCTCCGATAGAGGTCGTTATATCGGTAAACTCTTCTCCTATAAGCCCCGTTTCGTGTATATCTTCGGGAGATACAGACAGCCCTGCCTCCTGCTTGTATTGCTTTACCACACGCATACACAATTCCATACGGTTACGCGCTTCTATTTGCTGCTGATAATACGCCGTAGGCACAAGTGTGCCGCTTTGTGATATGATCAGCACCGATATTACAATTACCGCAAGCGCAGCCGAAAGGATTTTCAGCGGCGCTTTCTCCCTGCTCATATCAGCCCCGCCGGAAGCACCGACAGGCCGAATGCAAACATGATTAGTGCAAGCAATCCTGAAACGATACCCAGCGACAAAAGCGAAGGAATTATTCCCTGGCGTTCAAATTCCTGGGCGTTTATTCCCGGAACAAGACATCCTATCAATCCAGGCGACGCGCCAAATATACCGCTTGCTTCCAACACCATATTTACAGCGAACGACAAAAGTATCATAACGGCAAAGCGCCGTCTGCCATACAGTATAATCCAGTTGGAAAGCAGCTTTGCAATAGCCCATGTTATGAATACAACCAACAGCGTATATGCTATACGGTTTGGTGTCTGAAGGCAAAGCACTATGTATCCCGAAACTACAAGTCCGGCAGGTGAATATCCGGTAAATTCGTAGAAAAGAATGCTGATAACAACACCCAGTAAAACGATATTATGATACATATGGCTTTCCCTCCTCTCTTACCCGTTTCATAAGATGGTGTCCTTGATTTGCAATTATTGCCTGCTGCAAATATAACCGTCTCTCCGTTAGTCTCATTAAGCGGAAGTTCATCAGCTGTTTTAAAGCATCGTACAACAGACGATTTCGGCAACTTACTGATTTTCCTGCTCACTACCCTCTGAGAAGCACCAAGCAGCCACACCTCATCCGGCAAAAGCCGCTCTGTAAGCACCAACATATGCTCGGTACGGTAACCACGGTCAGGTCGGTTATTTATAAGCAGTATCAAATGTTTATCCGAAAACTTATGCTTATTTTTCAGCATATCCCATACTCCAAAGCTGGAATCGGGATCATTTATAGAAAGTCCGTTTATAAATACAGCTCCACCGCAAAGCGTATAAATTGAAAGCGCATAAGGGTCGCGTTTATAATTTGCCATCCCTCGAAGTGCAACATCGCGTTCCACTCCGAGATAACTGCACACCTCAATTGCCAGCGCAACATTTTCAGTAAAATCTATATCCTGCTCATGGCAATTTTCGGTATCTGATAGTATTGCCTTACTTGAAAGACTTTCAGCATGTTTTTTTATTGCCGCAAAGTAGTCATTATCTGCCGTAAAAACCACTCCGCTTTTGGGTACGGTATTGCAAAGCGAATTGCATATCCCATCAAGCGTAGCACCCATTTCTTCAGTGTGATCAAGCCTTACATTAGTTATGACACCGATATCAGCTTTAAGCATCTTATGTTGACAGACAAATTGCAATGCAGGGTCTACCGCCATACATTCTATAACCAAAACATCTGCGCCATCCTCAGCAGCCATCCGCATTATTCTAAGCTGTTCTTTTATATTGCTCCTTCCGCGTCTAATTATTGGGGACTCAATGCCTTTAGTATCAATAGTCATGGGGACGGTATCAGTTGTTTTACAGAATACGTTAAATCCACCTGCTCTCAGCCCAGCTTCGATAAGGCGAGAAACACTGGATTTTCCTCTTATAGCATTAACGTGTACTATATGAGAAAGCTTTTTGCGGTCAGAATCAGCATTTTTTGCTTCATTCACAAGAAACGCAAGATAAACTATCGTTAGAAAGAGTATAAGTATTTTCAACTGCGTTTCCCTCCTTATAAATATTAGCCGATTCTCCATTAATAATCGCTTTCTTAAATCATACCATATAGTCTCATTGTATACTGAATAATATCAAGATGATCTGCTATTCGCTGTTCCAATAGGTATCCTCTAAATGTTTCTACTGTTATAACAGGTATATTAAGTTCTGTAGTAACCGCATAGTTTATGCTACTTAGGTCCCGGAGAAAAGTAGTTAAACGGCTCGGAACATATCTCGCTGTTCTCGGTAGCGAGTAGAAGCTTAAAGAAAACATCCTCCATATTTTTAAGCTCTGTAAATATGAGAGAACTTCCAAGAAAATCCCTGTCATTTCTGATCGTTTTAGCCTCATGCAGGTCAAATAGAAAATCAGGATCAGCTTCCTTAATTTCTGCAAAAATTGCACCAGCGACCCTTGATGCGGAATCCCCATTTTCATGACCTGGAAAGATGCGGTTAAGGTCAAGGCTTCCCGTAACATAACGTGTGTTGTTTTTAGCTCCGTTTGCGTTAGCCGGAGAAATAATGTAAAGTGTTCCAGCATTGATAGTAGCATTCTTAACAAGATTTCCGGCACTCCACGCCGCCACTTCATCGCCATGAAGTCCGCGACGATAAACATGGCAGGTCCCGGCTTATCTCCTTTGATAATGGTCACGGAAGTCTCGAACGCAGTTCCTTCCATCAACTTTTTCTCAGTTTTTGTCACCTGATATTCAGATGTAAAAAGGTTCCAAAATCAGACAGTTCCATTTTATCAGGATCCAAATCATACGATGAATCAATTTGCATTTTAAAAAGTTCATCACGGAAGTTGCATTTTTCCTGTTCTGTTGTCCCTCGATTCTTATTAATAAACTTTTTATTCCCTAAATAGGTGGCGAGTAAAGAATCCTCAGATGTCACACTATCAGAAAACCGTCTTTCCGCTATTGCTTGTCCTGTGAGATTTTTAGCATATACCGATACGGAGATAGCAATACATAATATAAAACATATAGAGATTATTACATTTCGAAATACCATGATACCAAATACCTGTCTTTTTTAATAACTATAACATATCCTTTGGGTAGCCATGGATACCTGTCTTTAATTGATAATTATAACATAAAGATTTAACATTTCCAGAATATATTATGATTAAGAGCCCTATTCTAAAGAAGTGGATGGGAAGAGAATCCAGCTGTGTTTGTCTGGACGGAAGAACCCAAACCTCTTTAAGGTACGAGAGGAACGCAAAGATATCGCTCAAAACTACTGCGAATAAAACAAAGATGAGATGCTGCCGTTCGAATCACTTCTGACGGCAGCGTTGTTATGCCCCCCAAAAAAGTTGTTATGCAAGAATAAAAAAGAAGAATCTCGAGCGAAATATCGTTGCACCTGATTAATAGCTTTCGCTGCCTCTTTCAAGTATGCTTGTTGCCTGAAAGGAGGAGTAGCATGAAATTACTTGAAGATTTTTGGTGCGGCAACATAGACCCAAGGGAATACGACAAATCTTACTGTTCTGATGAAGCAGAGGAAGGAAAAAATATACAGCGAAAGGAGAACTGCCAATGCTAATCCTGGGAGAAAAAATTTTTTCAAATGAGTAACGCCATCTTCTGTTATGACCTGACGCCGATACAACTTGCGGTCTACAGTTACCTGAAATGCTGTGCGGGTCAGAAAGAAAAGTGTTGGCCGGGGATGAAAACGATTGCTCTCCACTATGGGTGTTCTGAAAATGCCGCAAGGGAAGCTATAAAGGTTTTACATGAGCGCAGGTTCATCAAAAAGGTTATTACATATCGAGAATCAAGAAACGGAAAGCGACATCAGGCAAACAACACATACTTCATTCTGGATCTGCCACCGTTAAAGTTGACTGGATAATAAGGACGCGGCTGTCGCCAAAGGTGTGCCGCTGTGTGGGGAGAGAAAGTACTGCAGCGAGTCGCTACACCTTGCGCAAGTAAAACGCGTTACAGGTGATTTGTCGGGGTAAATGAAAAACGGATTTTCGACACGAATTCTATGGTGAACCCAGGGGTCGAAAATCGTGCGGGATAAAACGCGGGGGTCGCAAGCGGTCCCTCCGCGCGGCTCACACCGCCCCGCAATGCGGATCGGGAAATGCGATAGTTACGCCGTTTGTTGAGACTTGCCATGCTAAAAACACGTGATGCCTAAAAATTTAGAAATTGCCTTATTGGGCATCATGGATGCAAAAATCCGCATAGTTCAGCCTTTTGTTATGGCATTTCCCATGGCATGAGCGGGATTTTTATAAGTTCAGATGTTATCAAAAAAAAGAAAGGAAGAACCAACTATGGCAGAAGAAAAAGTAAGATTCCAAATGCGTATCTCACCGGAAACGGATAAAATAATCAAATCCGCTATGCCACTTGCAAATTGTAAAAGTCAAAATGAATTTGTTGAGAAAGCACTTCTTCATTATTGCAGCTGTCTTCAATCAGAAAGCGCAGCGGCAGTCCTTGCTCCGTCATTGGTCTCTGCACTAAAAGATACTGTACATGACAGCGAATATCATATCTGCAGAATGCTTTTTAAAGTTGCCGTTGAACTCAACATAATGATGAATATAGCAGCAGCGAAAACGAATGTCACCCCTGAGATATTGGATGGACTGCGCGCGAAATGCGTTAAAGAGGTAAGCAAAACCAATGGCAACATCTCTTTTAAAGATGCTGTGAAGTATCAGAATTATATTGACTAATAATCTCTGCCTACCTCCGATGCATCCCTCCCCCTGCAAGAAATGTAGGGGAATATATAAACAATACGAATTACAACAAAATAAAAGTCTCCCCGATGGAAGGCTGAAAGGAACGATATGAAAAAATCAGTTTACAAAACTTATGATGAACTTCCGCTGATGTTATCTGTCTCTCAAGTAGCGGACGTACTTGGCATAGGTCGCACAAACGCATACGAACTGGTCAAAGAAAAAGATTTCCCCTCTCTGAAAATTGGTTCACGCATCGTTGTTCCAAAGGATAAATTCATCGCATGGATTGAAGAAAAAGTTTCAGAAAAACGATAGACTTCTGCAAAGCTTTGTGGTAGTTGTTGTGTTTAACAACAAGAAAGGAGAGTGGCAAAATGAAAAGAAAGCTGCTAACAAACGGCAGCGCCTTCAAACGCACAGATGGTCGCTGGGGCGGAGTGGTCTGGTATATGGATGAGAGTGGTGAAAGAAAGCGCAAATCCTTCTCCGGCACCTCAAAGCAGGAAGTCAATAAAAAGATGACAGCCTATGTTGCGGACTTCGAGAATCAACTTATAGAGTCGGATGAAAGTAAGAAAACTCTCAAAGAGAGTATGCAGAACTGGCTTCGGGTGTTCAAGTTTCCTTCGGTGGAACGCACCACCTACGACAGATGCGAATGTACAGCAGAGCATCAGATATATCCCATCCTCGGTGATAAGGTAGTCGGCGATATCACCTCGGCAGATATAAAGTCGCTGCTCAATCACTGGATGGATGAGGGGTACGCATACACCACCGTCAAAAAGGTTCACATCCTCCTCGGCGAATATTTCAAGTACCTCACCCAAGAGGAACACATCTACCGCAACCCAATGGTCAGCGTCCCTATGATAAAAAAGAGTAATTTCATGGCGGCGCAGCAAAAAGAATATCTCCCCGAGAATGAAACCGTTACAGTCTTCACTCCAGAGGAGATAGAAAAGTTCAAAGCAGAAGCATACAGATGTTGGGGTACAGGCAAGCGCATCTATCAGCAATCTGCTGCATACATCCTCATGCTGAACACAGGACTGAGGACAGGCGAAGTTCTCGGTCTGCTCAACAGTGATATAGACTTGGAAAACAAGGTCATACATCTGCAAAGAGGCGTCAAAGAAATAGCCAAACGAGATGGAGCTGAAGCTCAACCAGGCAGAGAAGTAAAAATTGGCAAGCTGAAAAGTGCAAGTAGCAGAAGAGATGTTCCGCTAAACAATACTGCCATCGAAATGATAAATGAATTGCGAAATGAATTCTACTTCGGAGAGGACTCCCCTCTCGTCTGTGACGAAAACGGCGACTTCACTCGTCCAGTAAACTTCCGAAAAAGATATTACAGAATACTGGAAGCAGCGGAAATTGAAAAGAAGGGTCTGCACAGCCTCAGACATACATTCGCAACCAATCTGGTAAACGGAATTAAGTTAGAAGACGGCAGTATAAAAGCCTTATCGCCAAGGCAGGTTGCGGATCTGCTTGGACACAGTACATCGCAGATCACCGAGCTATACTATGTCAAAAA
>Ga0129316_1001039_pt1 | contig 11885 bp, 9 predicted proteins | sample Cm1ome_2_FD_94429 | JGI IMG/M metagenome (GOLD analysis project Ga0129316, IMG submission 94429) | Eastern black-and-white colobus group fecal microbial communities from Wisconsin, USA - Cm1022B metagenome | ecosystem: Host-associated > Mammals > Digestive system > Large intestine > Fecal...
GCCTGCTGCTGGCGGCCTGTTCGAAGGAGGATGAACCGGCTTCGACACCGGGCGGTGAGGATGCCTTTGCCACTGTTTCCGTAGCGGTGGATGGCATTAACGGAACGAAGGCTGATGGCGCAACAACAGATCCGGGCACTGCTGCCGAGAATGAAATCTACGACTTGAATGTTGTTTTTATCGATGGTAACAACGAAGTAGCCGGTCGTGCTTATCGTATCATCAATGATGACCAGGACACCGTTCGTGTCGGCCTGAAAACCGGTACTTATCGGTTGCTGGTGATTGCAAATGCCGGGGAAATATCATCTTTCACGCCGAAAGATTATTACGATAAAACGATTTCATTAGCTGACCAGGTCGACGAATCAACCGGTCAGGTTGGTAAAAAGGGTTTTATTATGACTAATATTGCCCGGGATGTAAAGATTGAGAAGACAGCGGAGAATGCTGGTATAAATCAGATATCAGAGAAGGTTAAGCGGGTTGTCGGTCGTGTGGACTTAAGTGAACTGGCAGTTAACTGGGGTACCAAGGATCTGAAAGGAATGCAATTCCGGTTATCTCAGGTATTTCTTGCCAATGTTCGTCCTCAATCGTATTTATATGACACAAAAACAGGTTCGGTTTTATCAGAAACCGAAGGTTTGCATACGATGGAATTCATAGAAGATAATTATCTGTGTGGTATTAAGGATTATTCTCAGGGAGGAGAGATTGTCGCAGGAAATGTTCTGGCTGATTATCTGAAAAAAGATACATCTGTTATCGTAACAGGAGCGGAAGCCGAACAACCTCATACGAACATTGCCAGTTTCTATGCAATGACTAATTCGTATACAGCGGAGGGAGTCGCCCCGGTTATTCTCTATTTTAAAGGGACTATCTATGATGCAGTGAATGGGGCAGTCCTTACTGACCGCTATTATCGCATTAAGCTAAAAAAAGGCGTCCAGCGTAACACTATCTATAAGATTGTTCCCACAGTTAAAGGGAAAGGTTCCCATGACCCGGGAGAGAATCAGGATGATGCAACATTATCCGTTACTATCACCGTTAAATCGTGGGAAGGAATAACGCTTGAAGAAATCACCATAAATGAAGAAATCGAAATATAATATGAAACAGATCAATTATACCTGTCGATGGTTGGTAGCCGCCGTCTGCGCTTCAACCTTGTTACTTTCCGGCTGCATACAGGAGAATCTGGCAGCCTGTTACAAGCTGACCTTAAAGGCGGAAAATGCGAAGGGTGAAGATGTTACGCCAACTGCTCTGGCGGATGCTTCCCTCTATGTTTTCGATGAAAATTACGAATACCTCCAGACCGTCCGTATGACGGAAGGGCAAATACGCAACCGCGAAGAAATCAGACTGAATTATCCGGAAGACTGTAACCTGCATGTGATAGCCTGGGGAAATTTGGCCGGACAAAATCAGACTGTTACGGAAAGCGAGTTGATTGAAGAGCTGAAGATCAAACTCAAAAGCCGTGACGGTCTGGCTCAGAAACCCGACGACCTGTTCTACGGAAACCGCCTGGTGCAGACCAAAGCGGGAGGTAGTCTCTATGATAACGACACGATCGTGGTCCGTCCTAAACTCTCGGAGGTCAATATCGTGACACAAAACATCAAATATGCCTTGAGGAAATATGACTCACCGGCCGATGCCGATTGCAACTACTACGTCAACCGCACGTTAGATGCTTTCGACTATCAGGGACAGTTGACAGGCGACAGCGTCTATTACCATCCCGATGCCGACTGGGATAAGAACAAGGAATATTTCGCCCCCAACTACCGGATGTGTTCCGGCGAGAACCTGAACGTGCAACTGACAGCCGAAGGCAATACGTTGGCTGTGGCTACCCACGACGACGACGGCAAACCGCTCACCGCTCCCGAAGCCGCAGTGCTTTATGTCATCCTGCGTTTCGGTGAAGATGGCGCCCTGCTTTCCGTCCGCCAGGCGATCCGTCCCTGGGGTACGGTGGACGACCATATCGAATTTTAAATCAATCAACAATTAAATCAGTTCAGAAAGATGATCCGATATAAATTACTTTTATCCATAGTTGTTGCCATCATGTTGGCTTCTTGTTCGAAAGACGACGGGCCAGTCACACCGCCGGTCGAACAGGCCAAGCTTTCCGTCGGGTTGCAATTGCGCAGTCAGGCGGGAAGTAAGGCAACAGGCGACGATCCGAATGTCTTACCCGGCGAGAGTGACATTCACAACCTGAGCGCATTTGTTTTTAACAGCGACGGTTCTGCATTGATCGGCTACGGGCGTGCGGAGAATCCCGAGCCCGATAAGTTGGTCATTACCGATATAGAGACTACTCCCGAACGTGTTATGCTGGTCGTGTTGGCAAACATTCCCGGAAATATAGATCGTTCCGTCGGTAACTATGCCGGTTTGCAGTCACGTTTGGCCGACCTTTCTTCACAGACGCAGGAATCATTGACTTTCAGCACACAGGTAGTCCGTACGGAACAAGCACTGGTGAAAGGGGAGGACAACCTGATCGGCTATACAGCCGGAACGAACATTGATAATCTTTCCACCCCTCTGCTGCTCACCCGTATTGCTGCTCGTGTGGAAATGAATACGATCGAAACCCGTTTTGCCGGTTCCCTGTTGGAAGGGAAAACAGTGCGGATCGACCATATCGCCCTGGCAAACGTGAAAAGCAGTTCTTATTACTTCAGCGAAGAGGATTGGGGAAAAGTGGAAGCCCCTTCCGGACAGGCCAACCTGATCTATGGGGCGGGTGTCACGGAAGCCGCCTCCCTTTTTGCCCCCGGTTCTCATCCGTCCGATTACCTCGGAAGCGATTTCAACCTGACGGTAACCGACAATACACCGAGCCTGACCCCTGTTCTCGAAACCTATGCCTTCGAAAACAGTGCGTCCGGCAATGACCCGACACTACTGGTCGTAAAGGCGACCCTGGTGGAAACGAACCAGACCCGCATCTTCACCTCGCCGATCAACCGAAATGGTGTGTTGAACGGTTACGACCATAATTATGTGAAGCGCAATTATATCTACCGCCTCCATGTCACCTTCACGGAAACGAGTTTCGATCCCGAAGAGAACGACGATGCCTCGCTCGACGTCCGTGTCGAAGTGGCAGGCTGGGGATATGTACATCAAACCGAAGAAGTAGAATAAAAAAAGAACGATATGAAAACAATCAATATAACTCCCTTCCTGCTGGCATTAAGCCTCCTGGTATCCTGTTCGTCCGATAGCGATGACGGTCCCGAAGTGGTCGTGCCGCAGGATGCAACGCTGACAATGGCGATCGCACCGGGTTCGATACTGACGAAAGCTGCAAAGTCCGAGACTCCGGAAACAAAGAATGGCGAGAAGAAAATCAATAATATCTGTGCCGCCCTGTTCAAAGCCGACGGTAGTTTGCTTACGACCGCTTATGTGGATTATAAGGACATACCGACGGAAACTACTCCCGACACGATACGGATCAGTGCCAAAAGCGATACGCCATACACTTACGTGATTTTGGTCAACGTCGGGAATCAGAGTTTTTCAAATTTGGATGATTTGAAGTCGAAGACCTATGATTTAGAAAATATCAAGGTCGATAACCAGCCGATGTGCAGCCGTTTTATGACTATTAAAGAAGACATGCTTAAGCCGGGAGCCAACTATTGGGGACCGGATAAAGCGTTTCCCAATAAACCGTCCGGAGCCGGTTCTCTATCTGAAGAAGCGGTCAATGTCTACCGTACCGCCAGCCGTATCGACCTCGAGCAGATAAGCGTCAGTTGGAGTGGCGATAATGCCGCCGACCTGAAAGAAGCGAAAGCCCGTTTCCATCTGAAGCGGATTTATGTGATTGATGCTAAAAATGCGACCTGCCTGGCGGATCATTCAAGCACGGATGCTTCCGTGGAACTTACAGGGGAGGGACGAACTTTTCTTCACGGACGGGAGGCTGGCGAAAACTATTTTTCCGGACTCGACCTGTTTCCGGCTGTCGGTGAGAATCCTGTTGTGATCGATGCGGACAATAGTTATGTCCCAGCGAACAAATGGCAATGCTACGTAACGGAGAATACGGAAACATCGAATTCCACAACATTGATCTTGAAAGGGGATATCCTTGAAGGAGATACTCCGATCCTGTCAGACCGCTATTTCTTTATCAGGCTGGAGAATATGAAGGGGACGGATGCCAATAATACAGAACATCTCCTTGCCGGTGTCATCCGCAATTACGTGATCCGTATCAGTGCCACGATCACCGGTAAAGGCTCCGGCGATGAAGAATATAAGGAAAATGCCTATGTCAGGGTGACCGTTACTCCCGAAGAGTGGTCTGTCGAGACACAACATGAAGATGTAAACTGATAAAAACCTTTTGCAGCGCTGCAAACCTCCCATACACTCGTGTAACGGTTCTTGCAGCGCTGCAAAAGTTCCAAACACGACTGCGCGGACGTTTTGCAGTGCTACAAAAGGCAAAATACGGTTGCGCGGACAGTTTGTAGTACTGCAAAAGCCTCAAACAGGACTGTATGGACGCTGTGCAGCACTGCAAGATCAATAAATCATTAAAATCATAAATAACATGGAAATTAGCACAATCAGTGTCGGCCGTATGAATAACGGAGCACACTATCTTTACAATGTCGATTTTTATAGCCGTATCGATGCCGATACGGCAGTGAAAGGTAAACTTACGGAGGTTTTGCCCGCCTACAAACAAGCCATCGACAATGAAGATATCGCCTTGAAAATTTCGCAAAAAAGCCTGAACTCAGACAAGATAGATGAATATGATAGACAGCGTGACACCCTTTTCATGGCCATAAAAGCGGTTGTAAATGCGCAGTTGTCTGTTGCAGACCCGGACATTCATGATGCAGCCGTTAAGGTGAACCAGTTGATCAAAGATTACAAACTCAATGTAAGAGGCCAGTTGGATAAAGAGACCGGTCTGTTGATCAACATAATATATGATCTGGAAAATAAATATGCGTCAGAAGTTCATAAACTCGGACTGGACCTGTTTCTCACCCAGTTGAAAGAATCGAATCTCAATGTCCGCAATTATACCGACAGCCGTAATAAAGAATTGCTCGACAAACCGGATTATAAATTGGCCGAAGCCCGTAAAGCGACCGATGCAGTTTACCAGGAAGTAGTCCGGCAGATCAATGCGCATGCCGTATTGGAAGGAGACGCCCTTTATAAGAACCTGATCGCATTACAAAACCAGGAGATAGTACATTATAAGCAGCAAGTTTTGAAACAATCTGTTCCCCCGTCGACCGGAGGTCCGGTTCGTCCCACCGAACCTGATACTCCTACTGACCCGGAAACCCCGGGAGGCGGAGGCGACCGTCCGGAAATTGAATAGATAGTTAGTGTTGTATTTTTGAGAAGAAAAGGGGAACGCAGGTCATCAGCCGGTCGTTTCCCTTTTTTCTGTAATAAATGCCACCTTTGGGAAGGTATTCATAAAAAACATCGCTTTTCTCAGTTACCAAGGCATTTTTATCAATCTTGTGAGAATAATTTTTTATTGATTTTTTTTGATCGTTTGTTTTCGCTTAATCCCCCTGTTTGACAGGGTAAATTTATCGTTTTCATAGGGTGTTTTTATCAAAATAAAGGCTTTAAAAAATACCGTGCCCCCCTGTAATATTTGCCTATCGTCTGCTGTTTGCCGTCGCCGTACATTTGCATTGTAATCGTAAGGGTAAAATTTTAATTCGTAAATAATCATTCATTCCTATGAACGCAAAAAATATCATATCAGCAATTTTAATGGTTCTGTCATTCACAGCCTGTTCTTCAGAAATCGAAGGTATCGACGATAATATGACAAACACAGGTGCAAACAACGGCGAAACTTCTATATCTGTACGCATGATGACGGAAGGGATTAGCACGAAAGCTGACACTCAATCAGAAAAATTAATCAGTAATTATGTAATTGCAGTATTCGAAAAGAAATCCGGCGAACGTGTCGGTTATGCTTCCGGAATAGCTGATGGAGGTTCTCTGGATACTCCAATAGTCAAAGGTATTAATACAAAAGCAGGAATCGTCAAAGTGATTGTTGTAGCAAATGTTGATAATGTGAACGATTTTGATAATCTCTACACCTATGGTCAGTTCTCCACCAAAACAGTTGGAAACCTGACTAACCTGACAAAAGTCGGAATAAAAGATGATGTGACACTTTCTGCAACAGAGAACAAGCTGGAAGTTGAATTAAAGCAACTGACAGCCCGCGTAAATGTTACTTTGAATGAACCGGAGGTTACCGGAGGAAATAACGTTACAGTTAACTTTAAGGCATATCGCTATACTGCCAGTATTGCTGAAACTTCAATGATAGTATATACTCCTCAAACTGTTGAAACAAAAGAAGTATTATTAAATGAGGAAATCGAAACCTCTTTCTCTTATATCACTTATGCAGTAGCAAGCCCCGTACTGAAAGTATATGCTAAATTAGAAATATTAGTGGATGGAGTTGTAACGAAAACGATTGAAAAGGAAATCCCGGTTTCTTTCAAATCTCAAGATAAAGTACACCTGGAAGCTCTGATTGCCGGAAAATCTTACAACCAGCAAGTCAATACAAAAATAACTATTAGTCAGAATGTTGATGTTTCATTTAAATATGAAATTGTTAGTATTACAGATAACGATAACCAGGATATTACATACAACTAATCATATACACCTCCCGGAATGAAGATCTTAGTATTCACAGAAAAATAAATAAATAAAATGATGATACACTCTAATAAAAACTTAATCTGTTTATTGATCAGTTTCTTTACATGTGTTGCATGTACAAACGAAACGTTGGTTGGTCCGGCAGTGGAAGAAGATGTACCGGTAACTGCCACACTCTCTTTCCAAACAACCAATCCGGTTAAGATTGAGACCCGTGCTACGGATATTAGCACGGATAATAAGGTCAGTTCGCTTGCGATCTTTATCTTTAAGGAAAATGGGTCTCAGGTAGGGGATACTCACATTTGTACTTCAGATGAATTGAAGAGTGGAAATATAAGCATCCATACAACCTCCGGCACACGCTATATCTACGCCATAGCAAATTATGAAAACTCTCTGTTTGACTTGACGAGTGCTCTGAAGAGCGTCTCTTCTTTCGACGAATTGAAAAAACTTAATACAAAATTACTGCAAGAAAGCATCTCTGTTCTCGACGGAGAATTTCTGATGAGTGGCTGCGTAGTTCCTAATGAAGAAACTTACAATTATGAGGCCGACCAGAGTTGTTCGATCGGTACAGACGGGGTAGTCAACGGTAAGATACAGCTCAGACATGTGATGGCAGCTGTCAATTTTAAAGTAAAGTGTACAAACGGCGCGGCTACTTTTACTCCAACCAGTTGGCAGGTTAAGAAACTTTCCCTTTGTACGACTGTTTTCGAACAGAAAAATGATTATCAAACCGATGCTGCTGCGGATTATTTCAACTCTAAAGCTAATGCCGATTTCACGAAAGATGGGGAAGGTTTTGATACTTTTTCTTTCCTGATGATGGAAAACCGAAAGAAAATGAAAAATGTTGACATTTCTCTCACCGATCGCGATGACAGAGAAATGACAAACGGTACAGCAGAAAAGTTTAAAGTGGCCAACGACAATTCTACTTATCTTGTTTTACACGGAACGTATGAAGGTATGACTACAGAAGCCGTTAATCAAGTGGATGGTGAAAAATATGTGAAGGCGCAGGTTACTTATTATATTCATCTGGGCGTTTGGAAAGAAAAGGATAAAACTGATTATACGAATTTCGATATTTTCCGTAACAACCGTTACACTTATACTGTCAGTGTAGCAGGAGTGGATAATCTGATCGTCGAAGTCGAGAAAGACGGTGCAGATAATGAGATATGGGGAGGTGACGGCGATATGTTTCTCTCATTTCAAAATGTACGAACCTTTGATGCTCACTTTGAAACGGCAGTTATCTCTTTCTCGAAACAACAAATACTGGATTTAATTTCGGCATATGGAATAGAACCTGATGGGGGAGATAATGCTAAAAAAGTTTTCAAGGAAAAGTTTGTAATACAAGCCGCTACTCCCAAAAATGGTTTTGTGTCGGATGATACTGATATTAACTGGGTTAAATACAGAAGAAATCAGAAAGGGGTAACTGATTTTGCCAAATATAAAGATGCCTCGGATCCAGACTATGGAGACCCACTGGATGCGGATGGTTTTAAAGAAGATTTGTTTAAGGTGGCTTCAGATAATAAGTATCAAGATAATGACTCTATACGTTATACCTGCTTTATTGATGAATATTACTATGGAGATGAGAGTGGTAACTATAACACAAAAAAAGGTTTGCCATTGAAAGATTTTATTAATACCAAACCCCGTACGATTCAAATTTCCACCTATTTTAAAAAGAATGATCAGTCTCCTAGTACGGTAAGTATGGCTGCGTATACTTTTTCTCAACGGCCTATTTGCACAATATATGACTTGGACTATTTAGAAAAGAGTGGAAATGGGTGGGGGACGGAATGGAGCCGGGAAGGAGATAATTTGCCAGTTAAGAAACTTACTTCTAAGAATGGAACTTTTCAGGGGCGTTCTAATATGGTAGGATTTTTGAATTTGAATAAGCCAAATACAGGAGGAAAGTGGTCTTGGAATTCATATATCAATTTTGAAAATAATGAACTTAGTATAAAATATGCCGAATATGCCTGCCTGTCACGAAATCGGGATTTGAATGGTGATGGTGTTATCGATGATAATGAATTACGATGGTATCTTCCTTCAGTGAAACAATATTTGGGATTTGTAATGGGAGAAGATGCTTTACCGAAAGAAGTACGATTGTATAATCAGGAACAGGAGAATCGCAGTGGCAATTCTGATTATTCTTATGCCAGTAGTTCGGCATACGTTAGCGGTTATTATGTCTTGCTGGCCTATGAAGGAGCTGCAGTTGAATTTCATAAAGAAAAAAATGCTTATTCATACCGTTGTATACGCAATTTGAGAAATGTTAGTCAGAATACAGTAAATTTTGTAGCAACCTCAAATGACTATTATAGTGATCGCACTGCTTATTTATATTCTTTTGAACGTTTAAATTCAAAGGCTAAGCGTAGTAGTGTGAGTGGCGCGTTGACCTTTGATCACAATGTTTTTGATGAAGAAAATCGTTTGTCGAAGGCTTTCAGTGTTGATAAGGAGTGGGTAGAGAATAAAGAGGGTAGTGTTAATGCAGGTTTAGCAAGTTCTAGTAATCCGTGTGCTGAAAAAGGTAAAGGTTGGCGCCTCCCGAATCAAAAGGAATTGGCTGTTATTATTTATAATAGGGTTAATGATGAAGAAGGTATGGAAATCAGTAAAAGCTATTTTAGTTGTACAAAATCAATAACAGACGGTTTGTATTGTGGCTATGACCATTCAAAATGGAGTTTGGTAGAGTGGGGAAGCACTACAACGGCTGTTTCTGAAGGAACCATAGGATATCGTTGTATAAAGGATAAAAATTAATCATATGAACCGAACAAGATTAGTCAAAAGAATAGCCAGCCGGCTTCTCATAGAAGAGGAGGAAGCTGCCTTGTTTATCAGAGTGTGGGAAGAAGAAGTGGAGAGGGCATTGATCCGGGAAGGCGAAGTGGGGTTGATGGGATTTGGAGCATTCACTTTATGGAAACAGGTCGGAAGGCCAGGACGTAATCCTAGGGATAATACATCCTGTATGATCGCTCCGCGTAACAGCGTGAAGTTCAGACCGGGAAAGTTTCTTCTGGAGCATCTGAACAACCGGACAAAGACTCCGGGTGAAGACAATAAGGAAAAATAGATAGCAAACAACAGGAATATGGAAACCGGAAATAGTATTATAACTCAACTTCATATTATGAAACAAGCATCTGACGTAGAATCGATTTTATTGAATGAAGTAGATAATGAGAAGTACGTTTATCTCTATCTTGAAGGAGATACCTGGTGTGCTTATGAACGTTCGGCTTATTATCTGGCAATGGAATTTCCAGTCGTTCTCGATAAGGAAATTGTGCACGATGGTTACGAAGTCATTCTGATGAAGGCTTCTTTCAACGTGGATAAAATACAGCTACCCCTGTTCCGCACGGCTGTCCTGCGAATGGTGGCAGACGACCGCCTTCTTTTTCAGATCTCCCGTACCGTCGAGGGATTCGTGGAATGGAAAGAACAACAATTAAAGGGATTGCCGGCTTAATCGGCCGCCGGCTTTTCCTTGGGGATCGTTGAGGCATTCCCGTTCCTGAACGCCGTATAGTGGGGGGACAGAATCTCGACGCCGGCTTTATCGAAATAGTCCTGGATATTCTGATGCAGGTCCGAATAGATGCTTGTCATCTTGTCCGCATCCTGAATATAAGCGTTGATCTGATAAACGGGGTAGAAGTCGCTCAGGGAAGTTTCGAGGACGAAAGGAGTCGGCTCGGGCATCACTCCGGACGTTGCCTTGGCTGCATCGATCAAAAGCTGGTGCACTTGCCGCCACGGTGTGTCATAGCCGATCGTCACTTCGGAATGGATGATAAGTCCGTAACTTCTTGCCGACGAACTGTAATTTACTGTCTGTGAAGACATGATGAATGAGTTCGGTATCGTCACGATCTCGTTCTTTATCGTGCGGAGGCGGGTGACGAAAGCTGTCTTTTCGATCACATTTCCCACCGTATCGTTCAGTTTTATGCGGTCGCCTTGTTTGAAAGCGCGCATATAAGTGATAACGAATCCGGCAATAATATTTCCGATCACCGTACTCGACCCCAATGAAACAATCAGTCCGACAAAGACCGATACTCCCTGGAACACGCCCGAATTGGCGCCCGGCAAATAAGGATAAATCATAGCGATCATAAACGCATACAGCAGGAATCGGACGATATGGTAGGTCGGCATCGCCCAGTCCGCATAAAAACCGTTAATCTTCAACCTTCCCGCATCTATTTCCGTTGCCAGGTAACGGATTCCCCGGATAATGTATTTTATAGCGAGGCAGATCACGATGATTGTGAACAGGTTGGGGATATAATCCAGAATACCTACCAGGATGCTTTTTACCGGGTTCCAGATGTAATAAGCGATCTTGTAGGCAAGTTCTTTGGTCTGCGGGAAGATCGAGAAGAGGATCGGGATCGTCAGTACCAGCAGGATGAAAAGCAGCAGGTAGCGTATGATGCTTGCCATGAAGACCAGTAGTTTGACCTGCTTTTGCGTATCCAGTATCTCGTAGTTTTGGATGGAGATTGGTTTCAACTTGGTATCTTTCAGTTGTTGGATACGTGCTTTGGCTTTCTGGTAGAGCCAGGAAGAAAGGCGGAACAGCAGGTATTGGCCCAGCAGCACCAGCATGAAATAGAGGGCGTGTTTTCCCGTTTCCCACCAATTTTCATGGAGTTTACTACCCCTTAATTGCGCAACCGTTTCCTGATGCAACGAATCCAGTTTCTGGATTTGTCCGGCTTTCAGTTTGAAGGCGGCGTCTGTCTTTTGTATGGCGGACGAGTCGGTATGCGTCAGAGCCGTATCGGTCGAGAAAATATCCTTGATTACTTTTTGCAGTTGGGCGTTTGCCGTTGTGTGCAGGAATAATAAGAGCAGGAAAATGTATAAAGTTTTGTGCCGTTTCATTTTGACGTTCATTTTTATTGTTGATTTACATACAACAAAAAGAAACGGGATAGGTTAAGTGAAAAAAAATTATAAAAGGCGGCTGCCGGAGATTAGAATCTTCCAGGCAGCCGCCTTCCGCGTCATCAGATTATCTAATTTATTATGATTTTACCAGGGAGTGATCGTCACATTGCGGAACTCCACTTCCTTAC
>Ga0129316_1001041_pt1 | contig 11855 bp, 18 predicted proteins | sample Cm1ome_2_FD_94429 | JGI IMG/M metagenome (GOLD analysis project Ga0129316, IMG submission 94429) | Eastern black-and-white colobus group fecal microbial communities from Wisconsin, USA - Cm1022B metagenome | ecosystem: Host-associated > Mammals > Digestive system > Large intestine > Fecal...
ACTTAGTGCCACTGATTTTGTCCTCAAAAATCCGCTCACATCCCGCGCAGTTCAGTGCATTACGTTGCAAATCGGTGTTCTGGTCATTTGTTGACACGCGTACATAGCCAATAAGCATGATCAATCCCCTGAATAAAAACCGGGGATGATGCCAGTTAGTCGTAATCGCTGCATTTTCTTAAACGTTGGTTTGGGAGAAGGTTCAGCATTACCCGTTGGCGTGCCTGTTCCGTGGCCTTCCGCCACTCCGCCAACAGGCTGGCTGAAATGCAACGGTGCGGCTTTTTCTGCTGAAGAATACCCGGAACTGGCAAAGGCTTACCCGACAAATAAATTGCCTGATTTACGTGGTGAGTTCATTCGTGGCTGGGATGACGGAAGAGGAATAGATACTAACCGTAGCTTGCTTTCGTCACAGGGAGATGCCATTCGAAATATAATTGGTGCATTAGTGGATGTCAGGTTTAATACCTACCCTTCTGATTCTGGCGTTTTTACAACCAGCGTCATCGGAGATGCTTCATCTGATTCAATTAAAGGTGGTTATGCAAAGCGAGTAACATTCGATGCTTCCAGAGTTGTTCCAACTGCAAACGAAAACCGACCTCGTAACATTGCCTTTAATTATATCGTGAGGGCTGCCTGATGAATAAAGCCGTATTAAATAACGAACTCATTGCCATAAAAGCGGGAGACATTACCATTTATAATTATGATGGTGAAACGCGGGAATATATTTCCACATCAACTGAATATCTTGCGGTTGGCGTCGGTATCCCGGCATGTTCTTGTTTAGATGCACCAGTTACACATAAAGCTGGTTATGCAATCTGCCGTTCTGCAGATTTTAACTCATGGGAATATGTGCCAGACCATCGCGGTGAAATCATCTATAGCACTGAAACAGGAGAATCGAAAGAAATCACAGCTCCGGGTGATTACCCTGAAAATACAACCACTATCGCCCCGTTAACGCCATATGATAAATGGGATGGTGAGAAATGGGTGACGGATACTGAGGCACAGCATAGTGCCGCAGTAGACGCAGCAGAAGCACAGCGCCAGTCACTGATTGATGCAGCAATGGCTTCCATTAGTCTGATTCAGCTGAAATTACAGGCCGGACGGAAACTGACGCAGGCAGAAACAACCCGACTTAACGCCGTGCTGGATTACATTGACGCGGTGACGGCAACAGATACCAGCACAGCGCCGGACGTCATCTGGCCTGAACTGCCGGAGGCGTAGGCCATTCAATATCTGGAGCACTGGAGGGATCAACCAGTTCCAGTGCGTCCAGATAATCCAGCCATAAATTATATTGCTCCAGCTCGTTACCTTTCAGACGACCAATAGCAGCTTTGCCAGGCCACTGATGGGTATTGATGTAAGTATTGGCTTCTGAAACCAAAGATATTTTTTTCATTTCAGCCATCAACACCTCATCCTCTTTTGAAGGCGGTGGGGAATTAATCCATATTGGCCGTCCTGAACTGTCAGCGCCAATTTCTTTCCCTTCTGGATGCAGCCCAAGAAATTGCTCATATGTTTCTCGGGTAATTTCAATAACATCATCTGGAAGCGTTCCCGCATCCTCATATTCTGGAAACAATTCTTGTAGATAAAAACTTTTACTTCCGGGTGAAAAGAATACTGAGTTCATTATTACCGTCCAATGATTAACGCTGAGACGCTGGTATCTGAAGGAAAGGCTGCATTCAGTGGTTTGTCGACTTTGAATACAATCGTATTATTCCCCCGGACAGCGGCAAAAGAACAAACCGCCGTCGCGTATGAACCTGTAATATTACTGGATACACCACCATAGGCTGTTGTTGATACCAGAGGGATAACGCCCAGCACCTTATTAGGAAATACAAAGGGCAATGTGGCTGTGGCAATATAAGACTTATTAGAACCTGTAATGGCATAAGCATTATCAGTCATTCCATTCATCGCCACTGGACCGCTTATACTTACAGTAACCATCTGAGTGATTAGCCCGTCAGGTTGACGAATCACAAAATTTCCATTGCCACCAGTAACCGTCCAGAAAGACATATCAGGGATTTGGTTTTCCCCGTTGCCCACATTCCGTTTTGCCGCTTCTCCCAAACCAAGGTATGCGAGAAGACCAGCTACATCCTTTCCACTCAAATTGGTAAGCGTATTGTCCAGCGGTTGTTTACCTGCCAGCGCATTAAGCATTGTCGTGGCAAAGTTCGGATCATTCCCCAGTGCCGCCGCCAGTTCGTTCAGTGTATCCAGTGCCGCAGGTGCAGAACCCACCATTGCTGCAATCGCTGATTTCACAAAAGCTGTAGTGGCAATCTGTGTATTGTTGACCGACTGTGCCGCAGTAGGTGCTGTTGGCGTTCCGGTGAGTGCCGGACTCGACAGCGGTGCTTTTAGTGCCAGCGTATTGTTAATGGTGGTACTGAATTTCGGGTCATTGTTAATGGCTGCGGCAATTTCTTTCAGTGTGTCCAGCGTGGCTGGCGCACCGTTAATCAGAGCAGTAATAGCGGCCTGAACAAACTCAGTGGTCGCAATCCGCGTGGTGTTATTTCCTGCTGCAGGCGTCGGCGCTTTTGGTTCTCCGGTAAATGTCGGATTATGTTTCTGCGCATACTGGGTATGAGGATCTTGTGCGGCAATGTGGTTTCTCATCTGGTCATCCACATACAGCTTTAATTCCAGGACTTCATCATCCACATATTTACGGGTTGCCAGCACTACAGCAGGGTCGATTTTCAGGGTGATTTTGTCCGTACTGCTGGTAATCAGCACCATGCGCACGGTCTGGGTGCGCCCGCTGCCTTCAGCCAGTTGCGGCTTATAGCTTTCCGGGCAGTTGCCCACGGCAATCAATGCCCCGGACTCATCAAACAGGCCCACTTCACGTATCCACCAACCGCCCTCGTTTTCAGGGATCACCTGTTCAGCAATAATCTGGCTGCTGTTCTGCGGGTCGATATAAAGCATATTCAGCGCAGCCCGGCGTTTCTCATTTACCAGTGCCGTCTGCTTTGCGTCCGGCGTTGGCAATACTCCGCCGCCATCGCCCACCGCCATATGGGTAATTTTTAGCGGCACACCGAGCGCGGCGGCGCTGGCAAGTTTCGCCGCGCCAATATCCGTCAGCAGGGTATAAAATTTTGTGCTCATGGATTCACTCTCATTGTGTCAATAACATGGACCGCCCCGCCTTCATGCGCGGTGCCACCGGAAATAATCGTTTCGTTGATATACGGATAGATCGTGATTTCTTCGCCAAGATAGCTGGCGGCTCCCACCCAATGCGGGCCGCTGGTCTGCAGATTGATGGACATGCCGATCATGTGGCGGCTACATGGTTTGGCATCGCTTATCAGTCGCTCAAGTTCCAGATAGGTATCTTCAGTGATGCCCTGGTCCTGCACGCCGATATCCAGGCGAAACGTGCCCGGTGCCTCTCCGGTCTGCCACCACTCAATAATGCGGATCAGAAAGCCGAACGGCTCCACCACCCGCCGCACGGCACTGGTGGTCCCTTTATGCTGATGAATATAAAAAGCATCCTTCACCACCTGGCGCTTGACGCTTTCTGTCCAGCCCTCGTCCCAGCGATCCACAGAGAACGCCCAGGCGAGATAAGGCAGGAAACTGACCGGACAGGTTGCCGGATTCCACAAGTCACGAAGCGGCACCTGCAGATCAGAAATCCCGCTGCAGGTTTGCGCCAGTCGGCGCTCCAGTGGTGTTGAACCCGGTGGCAGCAGACTATTCATCCGTTCCTCCGTTGGTTACGCTCCACTGCGTACATGATGCCGCCTGTGTTTTGTTCAGGACCACATCCGCCAGAGGAGAAGCCAGCTCCACACGCTGCACACCCTCAACATGCAGGGAGGCAAAGATGGCGCTACGGCGAATATCCCGACCAAGACGCGTCTGACTGGCGATGTACTTCTGCAGGCTGGCTTTTGCCGCTGCCATTACCGGCTCTGCTTCCGGTCCAGGATAGAGAAAAATGGTGGCTTCCACGCGATACGGGATGATTTCTGCGCTGCGAACCGTAAGACGGTCAGCCACCGGGCGGACGTTCTCACTGTTCAGAGCTTTTTCCACCACGTCCAGCAGGTCTTTTTCTGCGGTTCCATCGCCTTCGCGGCTAAGGACAGTCAGCACCACCTCTGCAGGTGCCGGGCTGGTTGCACTGACATCCGCCACCCGACCGTCGGCGCTTCGGGCATGAAATTCATAAGCTGCAGTTGGCCCCGCAACTGAAAGCCCTTCAAAGGCTGCAGGCACACGCAGGCGTAACGCTTCATCGCTTTCCATCACAGCTGCAACGGGCGGCACAGCGTCATTATCAGCAGGCGTCACCGTCAGGCGTTTCACGTTGTAGTTGGCAGCGAGCTGGTCAAGATCGCTGCCCATCGCGTAAGCCACCATCACAGCCTGCGCGGCTTCGTTAATGCGCTGGCGCAGAAGCAACTCACGGTAAGCGTTCTCCTGCAGCAATTTGGTGACGGGTTCAGATTCCAGTTCCAGCGTACGGATCACTGCTTCCTGCTCATCTTTCGGATGAAGCGCCACAAATTCGGCCTTGCGTTCGGCAAGCAGCGTCTCAAAGTCCGGCACATCCACAATCTGCGGCGCAGGCAACTGCGAAAGGTCAATCACTGCCATTCTCTGCTCCTGTTGATACGGAAAGGGAAACGGGCACACCGTTATTACGCCGCCCGCTCAGCGCCACCACCATTGAACCGTCAAAATTGCTGTTGATGGTGATGGAATCCAGCGTCATCCGTGGCTCCCAGCGACTCAGCGCCACATACACTGCCGACATGACCTGCAGGCGTAATGCCGGATTTTGTGGCTGGTCTATTAGCGACGACAGCAGGGAACCATATTCACGACGAGCAATGCGGCTACCCTGCGGCGTCAGCAGAATGTCCCGCACCGACTGGCGCAGATGGTCAATATCAGTAATGACTTTGCCGCTGGTATTGTTCATCCCGCTATAAAGCGTCATACCGGGCCTCCGGTTGTATCGCCGCCTTTCAGGACGCCAGTATGCTGATGCGCATCAACCACGATCCCGTTAGAACTCATCGCTCCGCCTCCCTGGGTAACGCCACCATTGATCACCACTTCGCTGTTAATGCGCGTGCGGTCAGCCTCCAGTACAAACTCACTGGTTTTCATGGTGATGTTGTCAGCGGCCTCAATGACCATTGATTTGATGCCCCTGACATACCAGCGCCCGGTGGCGGGTTCGTATTCAAACCAGCCACCGTCAGGATGTTCTGTCACGCAGGCGTCCGCCGACGTCGACGGTGGCGCGAACTGATTCGAATAGATGGCGGGTAACGCAAAGGCGGTTTCCAGATTGCCGCCCAGACTCAGCAGCACCACCTGCTCACCTTCCGATGGTCGCCACCATGTGCGGGCATTCCCGGCACGCAGCGTCAGCCAGCTGATCCAGTTGGTTTCAAGCTCGCCCGTTTTCACCCGGCAAAGCCAGTTTTCCCTGTCCACTTCGGTGACTACCCCTGTGCGGATCAGGTTGGTGATAAGGCGCATGATTTCGGTTAATTGTGCGTTCATAGGGAAAGGTTGCCATCAGGGGAAGAAAGGCGGCAGTGCTGCAACTTGTATCAGTGCTGATACAAAGATCACCCCGCCAGCCATTGCAGAATCATGTCGCGGGTCATTGCCTCAACATCATCATTTACACCCAGCAGGCGGCGCTCTGCGTAACGGACCTCCGGTCCTTTGCGACTGACGCGATCACGCAGGCCGTAATGGTGAACACGGGCAATACGCTGCACCTTGCCTTCAAACTGTACGCTGGCAGAGTCGGCGCTGGCGGCAGTTTTCAGGTATTTTGTGGTGCGCAGCTTTGCAAACATCTGACGTTTGATGCGCCCCTTCTTGCTGCGTGCTGTTACCCTGCGCGGTTCATAACTGCTGCCATCTGGATTGCGCTGCATCCTGATATTCTGCTGCTGTGTCCGGCGCAGTTCCTGCGCCAGCTGGCGCATCATGCGGCTTCTCGTGTCTGGTTCCAGATTCGCCAGCAAGGCACTCAGCCAGTCGTCCACCTTCTGCAGTTCAGCCACGTTTCACCGTCCACATTTCTTCAGGTTCATCGGGTTCTGCTACAGCTTCAACGCTCGACACACTGCCGTCAGTGCTGACCAGCACACGTTCCGTCAGTTGCAGGTTAAGGCTGATATCACAGACATCGTTGCGCAAAATATCCACATCAAAGGTGAATAGCTTTTCCCGTAACGCCGGGTTATTGATGGCATCGGGCTGGTTATCCCGAAGCCACAGTAAAACCGGGGCCATCAGCAGATTCTGGTCGCCGCTGAAATCCTCTATCACCACGTTCAGGGTATAGCGGTACTCCCATGACATGGAGCTGGCCCCCGTGGCAACCAGCGAACCGTTATCCACAAACAGATGCAGTTTGTCCGGGTTATTGCGGACATAAGGCACCGCTTTATTGAGGGCGTGGCGAAGGGATTGTGGTTTGTTCACTGTTTCGCTCCTGACACGCAATAATCATGTCCACTTTGTCTGCACAGACCGCCCAGGCGGCCTCCGTTTCATCCAGCAACGCGTTCAGGTCACCGTTAGTGCGCGGCGCTGCCTGCCCCAGCCGACACGGCGTCACTCGCGGACAACCACTGACGGTAAGCTGCACCTCCGGTGAGTGTGGGGCGTTCCCGCAGCCGGATAATGTCAGCAGGCAAAGGAGTATCAGCCCAGCGGCGTAAATCCTCGTTCTCACGTTTCAGTTCCTCAATCCGGTGTTGTCGTTGTCTCAGTAGTGCGCTGGTCTGTTCTGCGTCGGCATAGAGTAGCGCCTGCTCCCGGTTGTTGGTTTCTGTCAGAATGGACAGGCTGATAAGCTGGCTGTTGCTCTTTGCCAGTGCCTGGCTTTTGCTCCGAAGCTCGTCTGCCTGCGTGCTGATGGTCTGGCTGGCATCAGCCAGCCGCCACGTCTGCCAGCCCAGCGCCGCCAGTAATAACGCCAGCACAACCAGCAGCAACCGGTTCATGCTGCTACCTGTTGCGCCATCTGATTACGGGTGATCCAGAAGGCAATAACGGTCAGTAGATAAAAGACCAGGGTAATAGCCCACCCCGTCCAGGCGAGACTGACGACAATCAGCAATCGCATCATCCAGCTGATAAATACGTTTTCTTTTCGGGTAATTGTCTTCAGCAAAGATGCCCTCAACTCCTGCCAGAGCGGGCCATTCTTAATTAACGCAGCCAGTGCTACCGGAATTACCGCCCATGTCAGCAAACAGGCTACCCAAACGCCGGACGCTGCCAGTACCGGAAAAATCCCCTGCGGATACACCATTGCGGCGATTAACAGCGCCATCCATAACATCAGAAACAGCCCGCTGATTAATTTCTTTTTCATTTCAGTTTGCTCCCTGTAAACACCAGGCCATCTCCCGCGCACGGCGGTTATCCAGCCCCTGATTAAACACACCTTTTACATAAACCCAGCGCGGCAACTGTCGGCACGCATCCGCCCAGCGCCGCTGATTGAGTAATTTCACCAGCGTGGAACTGCAGGCATTGCCCGTACCCACGTTGAAGGCAAACGACACCGCAGCGTCATACACCTTCTGCGGCGGCTGTTGCTTCACACACCTTTCCAGCGCCCGCTCCACACGCAGCACGTTGGAGATCAGCCCTTCCGCTGCCTGTCGTTCCGTAATGGTTTTGCCTGGAATGACGCCAGATGTATTACCAATGCCGTCGGTCCAGACACCCGCGCTGCACTGATACGGCTGCAGACGACAGCCTTCGTAATCGGCAATCAGTTTCAGTCCCTCCACGGAGGTGTGAAGCTGCTGAAAACCCGGCAGCGTGGCAGCAATAGCCAGCACGGCCCCGACAAGGCAGCGTTTAACGATTGATGGATTCATAGTCCTCCCGCGAGATCTGCCCGTCGCGCAGAAGCTGGTAGGCTTTGTGTTTGTAGTACCAGTTGATAGCCAGCATCAGCACACCAATCATCAGGCCGCCCAGCGTTGAGGCATCCTTGATGGACAAATCGCCCAGCCAGGCCAGCACAACGGCGATGCAGTACGTGATAAAGGCGCTGATTCGCTCAAGCGTCATAATTCAGTCCCATAGCTGGACGGTCTGCACGGTGGTGGTGGGCGGAATGTCCGGCAGCTCCACCGGCAGCCCGTGAGGTAAAAAGGGGCCATATTCGGCAAGCCCCGGATTTGCCTTCAGTACCTGCTCCGTGACCCCCTGCGTGCGCCCGTAATGACGCCAGCAAAGCGCGTCCACCGTGTCATACTGATGCGCACGCACTTTCATCAGATAAGCTCCACTGTGCAGTGCGGCGCATCCTGCACCCGGCTGATGGCCCAGCGGGCGTCACGCCACAAATCACCGCTGGATTCCGCCAGTTCCTCGCCTCGCTTCACACCGGATGCCGTGGCGTCATAGTCCTGGTATCGTTCGTTGAGCATGGCGCGTGCCCAGCAGTAAACTGCGTTGAAATAGTGCTGAATGCGCTCACTTTTGCCGTCCAGCTGTTCCGCCGGAACCTCAGCCAGCGACGCATACCCCAGCATCTGCTGACGTCTGCGAAACTCATACAGCTCTGCGTTGACCTCCGAAATTGCCGACAGCGCAACCTGCTTTAAACGCGGCTGCGTCACCGTGCCGTCAGTGCGCATGACACTGCGAAACTCCGACAGGTCCACATCAGGCCAGAACGGCGTATTTCTGATGATTTCCGCCTGTTCCGGTGCCTGTTCTGGCGCAACAAACTTCATGCTGCTTTCTCCTGAAATAGAGGGCGGTGGACGGGGTTTTGATGTGGCAGTGCCTTTCGCCACCCCGTGCCGCCCGTGCGCGGGGGCACGTTCTGTCAGCGGCTGTCATTGCGCAGTCTGCGCTCCAGCTGCTGTTTGTCTTTTTTCACGCCACAGCGGGGATCGAGCTGTAACGCATGGTTGAGATGATTAAGGGCGGAAGCCGGGTTGCTTTCACTCAGGACAGCGCCAATCGCTTTATGCAGACGCGCCCGTGACTGGTCCGGCATATCCATACCGTCTGTCAGCTCCAGGGTCTGCAGCAACAGATCGGCATCAAAGCCGGTGGCGGCAAGCATTGCGCTCTGGGCTGCATCTGCCATTTCCTCTGCCAGCACGGTCTGCACGTTGCGGTTACCTAACGGCATCACCCAGCCATGACGCAGGGCGTGACGCCCGATCTCCAGCGCCCCGGCATAATCTCCGGCATCAATGCGCCACAGCATCACGTACATCAGCACGTCATCCTGCTGTGCGCCTCCGGCAGTCAGGACACCCTCTGCCCAGGCGGCGTACTTCGGCAGCAGTTCCACCTTAATCTCCGCTTTTTTGACCGTGGACTGAACGCCCTTGAGACGGCGGCGGTCTTCCGCCAGTTGCAGCAGCATCAGGTCATAGCCCGACGCGTGGCGAACGCTGCCGCCCTCACGGGCGGCCTGTTCAGCCTGAACGCGCAGGCGATGCTGCCGTGCGGGACTCAGGCTCATGGGTTACGCTCCGGCTTCTGCTGCAGCGGCGCTGAAATCGCCAATCTGGATGTTTTCCACCAGTGCGGCGCAGCGGTAGTCCTCAACCACATAGGCTTCGTTAACGGATTCAAAGTTTTCAATCCGGTCACGTTTCGGGTTGTCGATAACTGAACGGCGGCGGGTGTCTTCCTGCCAGTAGATGGACAGGTTATCCAGACGGGTGATCAGCAGCGCATTCGGCGGGAAGAACGGCGCACGCACGGCCTGCAGGCCACCCATGCGTTTCTGGCTGATGATCATATCGGCAGCCAGTTTTTCACTGTTTTCCTGCTCTTTGTTGACCAGCGGGAAATACTTGTCAGACAGCAGTTCACGACCGCAAATCACCACCAGATCGTCATCGTCCTGGTAGACCACGTCGATAAGCTCATTGACGGCATCCATCACCACTGCGTCCAGGTTGGCATATTCGCCACCTTTACCGACTTTCACCGCACCCGGTGTGGTTTCACCGCCCGTGGTGGTGCTGCCCATGACGTGATCCGGTGCATCCTCACGGATTTTCTGCAGCCAGCCTTTGTTCACATCCTGCAGTAGCGGGTTTTCACTACGGTTGGAGGTTTTCGCACGCTTCACGCCGTTAAAGCCGATCATGATGCGGTCCAGTGCCTGACGTTTCACGATGGCGTCACGGATACGCACCTGGAAATCCTGAAACTTCGCCCACAGGTCCAGCTTCGCGTAGGTCAGCACCGTGTCAAAGTTGGTCTGCTCGCATTTATATTCCACATCGACCATCAGCGTCGGATCGACAGGTTCACGCTCTTTCGCGGTGGTGTCAGTGGTTCCGGCAATGGTGCTGCCAACACCCAGCCCCAGCAGCTGACCGGACTGCTCAGTCACTGGCGTGACGTTAATCAGCGTCAGGAAAGCGGCGGACTGCTGGATCTGGTCTTCCAGCGTCTGCTGTACAGACGGCTCCACGGTGAACTTGCTGGACAGTTCTTCAACTGCCACACCGTTCAGACGCGCCAGCTGCTGCAGGTAAGCGTTAAAAGCAAAGCGGGTATTCTTCTTCATCAGGTTTTGTGCTCCATCAGCAATTGGTCAGAGTGTCAGCGGGGGCGTTACCGCCTGTTGCACGCTGGCGGTAGTCCTGGCGGCTGTCTTCATGGCTCAGCTTGTCCACCAGTTCGTTAAAGGCGGTCTGCTGTGCCTGCAGGGCAGTCTCCAGCTCAGACAGGCGTTCTTCCTGCTCAGACAGGGATTTTTCGGTGCGCGCACTCAGGTTCTGCTGCTCAGTGGCGACCAGTTCCACGGCCTTATGCACATCAGAGAACCGGGCGTCATCGGACTGCTCTTTTTTGGTGAACAGCGCCGTGACACGGGCAAACAGGGACGGTTTGTCATCCTGGATTTCTTCCAGTTCGATCACCGTTTCCTCTGCAGCGGTAAAGAGATTGGCAGGATTCTGCTTCCGGTTTGCCAGCGGGTTATGGGCCGCACTGGCGCTGAATGTCAGCATTTCAGTGCCCAGACTGGCAGGGTCATCAGTGGCAGCCAGGCCGACCAGGTAGGCTTTGCCCGTATCAGCAAACTTCGGGCTGACTTCCATAGAGGTGAATAATTTCTGGCCTTTTTTCACCAGTTCCACCAGGGACTCCGTTGGCTCAACGTCGGCATACAGCGCCATCTTGCCTGCCAGCGGACCTTCCGTGATTTCTTCAGCAAACAGCGCAGTCACCTTGCCGTAGCGGTTAAAGGTGCTGTCCGGCAGATAAGACTTGATGTGCTCAAGGTTAATCAGCGCGGTATACACCGCCGGGTTGTAGCTGGCTGCCATCTGTTCCAGCCATTCACGCTGGATTTCGCGTCCGTCGGTGGTGGCACCTTCCACCCCGATGCGAAAACGCTTTGCTTTCACTGTCATGAGCCGTGCTCCGTTAGAAAAAACTTACTGGAGCCTTATGGTTGCGGTGATGGGGGCAGTGAAACAATGCGCGGTATTTGTACCGACAACCACACAAACCGCAGGCGGGGAAAGCCTTCATTCAAGGCTGTAGGTTTGTGCCATGAACACCACACTGACACCCGCAGATCTCGATCCCCGTCGGCAGGCCATGCTGCTGTACTTTCAGGGATACCGCGTCGCCCGCATTGCTGAAATGCTGGGCGAGAAAGTTGCAACCGTTCACAGCTGGAAAAAACGCGACAAGTGGGGTGACTATGGGCCGCTGGATCAGATGCAGCTCACCACCGCCGCACGCTACTGCCAGCTCATTATGAAGGAGCACAAAGAAGGGAAAGATTTCAAAGA
>Ga0129316_1001043_pt1 | contig 11854 bp, 6 predicted proteins | sample Cm1ome_2_FD_94429 | JGI IMG/M metagenome (GOLD analysis project Ga0129316, IMG submission 94429) | Eastern black-and-white colobus group fecal microbial communities from Wisconsin, USA - Cm1022B metagenome | ecosystem: Host-associated > Mammals > Digestive system > Large intestine > Fecal...
AAGAAACACTACGTTCAATAATTTCTGCTACCTTTGCGATAACGGCTATTCCACATCCCGGATTAGGAGAAGCCATTGTGCTACTGATGGAAAAGACGGCAGACATTGAAGGCCTTTCTGATAGAATAGCCTCTCTCCTGCCTAAATACCAACAGCCTAAATATATCCGGCAGGTCGATGCCATCCCACTCACCGGCAGTGGTAAAACAGACCGGACAGCCTGTCGTTTATTGGCGGCAAAGCTAATCTGATTATCATTTAAAACACTATACTTATGAGGTATTTTGCACTTACCGTATTATCATTCCTAACCCTTTCGCCCGCCTACGGACAGAGTGGGGAAAGTTGCCGGTTCGCACCGGACCCGACGCTTCAGAAGCCGGAAGTCTATGCCGGATATGATTGCGTCAATCTGTTGGACAGCACGTCCGTAACCGTACAACCGACCGGTTCCGGTTCATTTTCTGTCTGCAAGACTATCAAAATTCAGACTCCCCGGGGAGCAGTGAGTAACCGTATCATCAAATATGATTACGACCCGCTGACGGCTTTCGCACAATTCAAGAGAGCGACCGTCTACCGTGCCAACGGCGATGTAATCAACCTGGACGTTACACAAGCCTGCGACTATGCGGCTCCGGCCCGCGCCATCTATTGGGGCGCCCGCCAGATCATGCTTGAAGTAGGCCAGCTGAATCCGGGAGATATCATCGAATATGAAATCGACAAGAAAGGTTTCACCTACGCCCTGCTGGCCGACGGCAGCGATGACGAATCCCGCTTCATCCCTCCCATGCGCGGACAATTCTATGACATCGTTCCTTTCTGGGTGACGGAACCGACCGTACGTAAAGTATATAAAGTATCCATTCCGATGGAGAAAGAAATGCAGTTCCAGTTCTATCAAGGCGACTGCGCCTCTTCCATGCGCTATGAAGATGGTCGGAAAGCCTATACCTTCTCCACCAACAATGTGATGCCGACCAAACGTGAACCTAACATGGTCGACCTGTTCGATGCCGCTCCGAAACTGATGATGTCGTCCACTCCTAAATGGCAGGATAAATCATTATGGTTCAATAAGGTTAACGAAGATTACGGAAGTTTTGCTCCACTGCCGGAAGCACAGAAAAAGGTAGACGAGCTTATCAAAGGGAAGAAAACAGAAATGGAAAAGATAGCCGTCCTCACCCACTGGGTTGCCGACAATATCCGTTACTCCGGCATCTCGATGGGCAAAGGCGAAGGTTATACCCTTCACAATACCAAGATGAATTATACCGACCGTTGCGGTGTCTGTAAAGATATTGCCGGAACGCTGATATCCTTCCTCCGTATGGCAGGTTTCGAAGCCTATCCCGCTATGACAATGGCAGGCAGCCGTGTGGAAAGTATTCCGGCCGACCACTTCAACCATTGTGTAGCCGTCGTTAAATTATCCAGCGGTACATATATGCCGCTCGACCCGACCTGGGTTCCTTTCTGCCGCGAACTATGGAGCAGCGCCGAACAACAACAGAACTACCTGCCGGGAGTTCCCGAAGGTTCCGACCTTTGCCTGACTCCCGTTTCCGCTCCGGAAAACCATTATGTACGTATCAAAGCAAACAATAAACTGGATGCCAAAGGCACACTGACCGGACAATTCACCATCACGGCCGAAGGACAATCGGACAGCAATATCCGCGGCATGTTTACCCGTGGCTGGCAGTCACAATGGAAGAACATGCTTGAAAGCCAGTTGCTAAACGTATCCCCGAAAGCCCGTCTGCTTAGCGTGGATTATGGAAAAGATCCGAAAGACTATCAAGCGGCTCCCATCAAAATCACTTTCCGCTATGAAATACCGGAATATGCTATCCCAGGTAAAGAGGAACTGGTCTTCAAACCGATGGTAATGAACAACCTGTACAATCAGGTAAAGAGTTATCTGCGCATCAATACCGACCTGCCCGAACGCCAGTATGGTTTCAAGGATGGCTGTTCACGTCTGGTGGAACTGGACGAAACCATCCAGCTACCGAAAGGATACACTTTGTTAAATGAGGCAAAGAACGAAAGCAAGCAAAGCGATGCCGCCGACTTCGAAGGCTCATTGAGCCAGGACGGCGATAAAATAACGCTTCACCAGAAGCTGGCTCTAAAGAAACGTGTATATGAAGCAGCCGACTGGGACGGTTTCCGTTCTGCCGTTAATGCACACAAAAGTTTCGGTGATTATTTAATTATTAAAAAATAAAAGACAATGACTAATATACTACATAAACTGGCACTGCTTCTCTGCCTGCTGGCTATTACAGCATCCGCATTTGCCGGCCCGGAAGCTGAATATAAGAAGCTGTCGAAAGCATATACATTGAATGCAGACGGAAGCCAGGAGTTCCGCTACAACATGGAACTTACGCTTTTCACACATACGGCCATGAACGGTACTTACGGGGAAAGTTTCATCGTTTACAATCCGCAATACCAGGAACTAAAAATTAATTCCTCTTATACCAAACAGAAAGACGGCAACATTGTCAAAACGCCCGACAATGCTTTTGTGGAAGTACTTCCCCGGACAGCAGCCGATGCTCCGGCTTACAACCATCTGAAAGAAATGGTCGTTGTCCATACCGGTCTGGAACTGGGAGCAACCATCTATCTGGATTATACGCTGACTTCCAAACCGGGGTATCTGCCGGAGCTGGATATTTATAACGAGCTATTACAAACCTCTCCGGTAAAAGAATATACCATCAGTCTGTCTGCACCGGAAAGCAAACCGTTATCCTACACTTTGCAGTATAACAATGCCAAGCCGGCCGTCACAACAGCCAACGGCATGAAAACCGTTACCTGGAAATTACAGAACCTGCCGGCTTCTTCCCGCGACCCGTTCGTTTCGGCTGCCAATGGCGACGTTCCTTTCCTGACTGCAACCACTTATGCTTCGAACGGAGACGCATTGAAAGCATTGTATGCACAGTTCACTCCCGCCAGCGACGTCCAGTTGACTGCCATTGCCGAAAACCTGACAGAAGGTAAAAAGAACGATACGGAAAAACTACAGGCCATCCTGAAACACGTAACGGAAAACCTGGGTTACAGTCGCCTTTCGTTGCCGGATGCAGGATATAAAATCCGTTCGGCAAGCGATGTAATCTATTCCGCCTACGGAACCGAAGCTGAAAAGACAAACCTGCTGAACGGCCTGTTAAATGCAGCAGGCATCAAAGCCGAAACAGCAGCATCCTACAGTGTGAATGCCGAACCGGCCAGTTGCGGGTTGAGTGCCATAAAAGAACTGGTCGTTATTGCCAATGCAGACGGTAAACAGTATATCATGTCTCCATCATCCAATAAAATGGCAGCTGCGGGTTCGAATAACCTGACACCAGTCATCAGCCTGACCAAAGCAGGTACGCCTGTAACAATCAGCACACCGTCTACCGACCTCACTTATAAGGTTACCCTTTCCGTCTCTCCGGAAAAAGCAGATGCAAAAGTAGATGCAACTATCGGCAACGCTTACCTCCCCTATTACGGAGCTTATCTGTCTACCTATGCCGGTGCTGATAAGGAAGCAAAAGAATCGAAGACCGGCAACGGAACGACAATCTCCTATACTGCATCCCAACCTTTAAAAGCGAACAACGGATATGTTATGGTTTCACTGCCCGATGCCCCGGTCAGCCTGGCACATAGTTACTACTGCAATATGAACAGTAGCCGCAAGGAAAACCTGCTGTTGCCCTGCAAAGCAAACGAACGGTATACCTATACCGTTCAAGTACCGGAAGGGATGAAACTAGCTACTCCGGAAGCAGTTAAAACAATTGAAAACGCTGCCGGTAAGGTAGTCATCTCCGTTAAGCAAAACGGAAACAACGCAGAGGTAGAACGCTCTTTGCTACTGAACAAACAGCTCTATACTCCCGCTGAATTCGGCAACTTGCGCTCCCTGTTGACCGAATGGGGAAATCAGTCCGGCAAAACATTGTTATTGTCAATTAACTAAGCGAATACAATCAGTAATTTAAACAAGGATGAAACGAGATAATTCTACTGTTCCATCCTTGTTTTTTTGTTGAATAATAATAACTTTACAGTCAAATATTAATATCTTAAACCGTTGATCTATGCAAATACTAGCAAATCTACTCCTGACACTATTATTATGTTGTATTCCGGGATTTACTTACGCGCAAAGCTTATCTCTCGAGTTATATCCCCAACCACAACAAATTGTTATATCCAACCAGCAATATGTGCCGTCTCATGGATATACATTACAAGGTATCAGCAATCCGGACGCCGACGCAGTGAAAATACTGAAAGAAGCATTGCCTTTCGTCCAATCAGGCAAGTCATTACCGCTGGAAGTCAAAAAGCTGAAAGCCAGAACACCCGAAATGGAACGTTCAGGTGCTTATATCCTGGATATTTCAAAGAAGAAAATCACTATCGAAATTGTGGACGACCGTTCATTATTCTATGCCGCCCAAACACTCAAACAACTGGTCGGCTACAATGAAGCAGGCAAACGCACACTTCCGTTATGTACGATTACCGACTATCCTGACGTACTCCATCGGGGAACTGTCGAAGGCTTCTACGGTACTCCCTGGAGCCATGACGACCGTATCAGCCAACTTCGTTTCTACGGCCAGTTTAAGATGAATACTTACATCTATGGTCCGAAAGACGATCCTTTCCACAGTGCCAGCTGGCGTGAACCCTATCCTGCCGACCAGGCAAAGCAGATTAAAGAACTGACAACCGAAGCTGCCCGCAACAAGGTAGACTTCGTCTGGGCAATCCATCCGGGACAGGATATCAAATGGAATGCAACCGACAGTAACAACGTGATCACCAAGTTCGAACAAATGTACGACCTCGGTGTACGTGCTTTCGCTGTCTTCTTTGACGACATTTCCGGTGAAGGAACAAACGCAGCCAAACAAGCTGGCCTGATGAACTTCATCCAGAAAGAATTTATTGAAAAGAAAAGCGACATACAGCCATTAATCATGTGTCCGACCGAATACAACCGTTCATGGGCACGGACCGATTATCTCGATATCCTGGGCGAACAACTTCACCCGGCTATCCATATCATGTGGACCGGGAATCGTGTTGTAGACGATATTACCCTGGAAGGTCTTGAATGGGTCAACAAGCGTATCCGCCGTCCCGCCTATATCTGGTGGAACTTCCCGGTAAGCGATTACTGCCGTGACCACCTTTTGATGGGACCCGCTTATGGTCTGGACACTCAGGCTTCCAATGCGATGTCCGGTTTCGTTGCTAACCCGATGGAACGCGCTGAAGCCTCCAAAGTCGCCTTGTTCGGTGTTGCCATGTATAGCTGGAATATACACAGTTACGACCCGCAACTGGCTTGGGAAAAGGCTTGCGAATATTTAGTACCCAAAGCAGCCATCGCCTTCAAGACATTCTGTGAGAATAATAGCGATCCGGGACCTAACGGTCATTTATATCGCCGTGAGGAATCTACCCGCTACCAGGCACAGGCCGACAAATTCCTTACCGGTTACCGCAACGGACAGTTCGGCGAAAGAGATGCAAACCAACTGGGTGCCTTATTCGCACAGATACAGGCTGCTCCCGAGTTGATATACAATCAGGGAGACAATAAAGCACTGATTAAAGAAATCAATCCCTGGCTTATGCAGTTCGAGTTACTCGGAAGATGCGGTTCCAATGCTCTGCGTATGGCTCACGCCTGGTATGAAAAAGACCGCCAGAACACCTGGTAACGTTTCCTCGAAGTATCTGCCGTTATGGACAGTATGAAACTGGTTAACCGTACTTTCAACCAGAATCCGTATCAGAAAGGTGTAAAAGTAGGTTCAAGAGTCCTGATGCCGCTTATTGAAGGTTTATACAGACAGACCAGCCGCAACCTACTTTCGACAGCCGATACACCTTCCAACGAAATCAGAGTTAGCACAGCTTCTACCATTACTAATATAGATCAGCTGAAGAATCAACCCTGGTCGGAAGACGAGAATCTGATAGCCTATGTCCCCATGCTTGAAGTGGTAAAAGTCGAACCTAACCAGTATCTCGGCCTCGGATGGGAAATACAAAAGGACGCCGAATCTTTCACGTTCAACTTACCTCAAAGTAATGTGGACGGACGTGTATTCGAATGGTCGGAAGACGGTAAGACATGGACTATCCTTTCTGATATTCCTGCCGACCGGACAAAGTTCACCGTTACTACAATTCCTCTGAACGCTCATTTTGTCCGGATGCGCAACAATTCCGGCAAACAGATGGAACTGAAGGTTGCCGCTTTTTCCGTAAAGACAAAGGAAGCACCAGAAATCAACGAAGAATTGATGATGTACGATCTCAATCTGAGTACTTATAAAACGTTGAAACCGGGCGAAAAGGTTGAAGTGAAATGTAACGGTGTAGACAAGTATATCGAATTCTTCTTGTCCGGCAATAACGATAGTATGGTTTCCATCTCCGGTGTCAACAATGACGGCGAAAACAATATGCTATATTGTGGCTACGTCGGCTATGTGAAGCTGAACAAAATTTCATTTGATGATATGCAAACGCTGATAATCACCCCGGCAGGTAAAACTCCGGTACAAATTCACCAGATTGTCAGGGAGTAAATCATAAATTTCTTCCGGAAATAGCGTCGCTTCGTTATTCCTTCATTTAACCGACAACATATTAACACATTACAGGTGACGCAGATATAGCAATCGGCGTCACCTGTTTCATTTGAGAACATTTATATCTTGTCCTAAAGAATACAAACCGGACATTTTGGCTGGTAATAACAGAGACCACAGACCTTAAATAGCATGAAAGAAAAAAAAGGATAACTGGCTAATTTCCAGTCCATCGCAGTTTCCTATTTTTTTTTAATAAGGAAACGCCAGTTCCCCTATAAGGAAACTGGCTCCAGACAATATGTCATAAATCTTTCGTATTCATTCCTCTTCGGTATTTCATGCAGGTGTTGTACATTCACATTTTACTCCATAATAATCACGACCGGATTATCTTCTTCGCCTACTTTTCTTAAAGCTGTGACTTCCTCCGGTAAATCATTTTTATCTCCATTCTCTTCAAACCATGAAACGACCTGATCTGCCGAAATGATCTGAGCAAACTCGCCATCGGGAGAAACTGATTCAGGTTGTAAAGAAAGGAAACCGTCCAGATCGTTTTCAAAAGCGGTGTCATATTTAGCGACTTTGACTATTCCACTTTTCTTATCGAACATAGCATTATAAATAAGCTTATCCTTATACAGATCCACAATGAAACGTAAAAGAAAAACATCTTTCCCTTCCAACATTTCTGTCGGATAAGCTACATGAGTCTTTTCCTTATTGAAACGTTCCTTTGGATTCCAATAATAAGATGCCATATCCAAACGACGGACAGGTAATAAAGCATCTGCCGTTACCTGATAAATTGTATCATTGAATTGTTCCATAAAGAACAAATCTTTCCCCTGGTGCCAGAAGAAACGGTCACTTACCGGATAAGCAGCCATTTTTCCATCCTTATAACTTATAATAATCATACCACCGCCAAAACCTTTACTATGAGTGACACTGAGTGATTCTATATCATCTGGATTCACCTTCAATGACATCGTATCTTTGCCGGATGGTAAAAACTGATTAATGATCATTGTATCACGGAATACAATCACCCGGTCGGGATCACCGTTACCTGCCGTAGAATGAGCGACAAGTGTCTGATTATCTAAATAATTAAAGACTGTAAAGGCAGGAAATACAGAAGTATTAACCGGAGTTTTCTTTTCTCCGTAATAAGAACCATCAGCATTATAAATAATAAGTTTCTCATTCCAACCGCTAAAATAAATCCGGTTATTCGGATAGTCCAGCCAACACCCTCTCACATCGCTATATCCTTCCGGATCATTGCCAACATGCCCCACAGAGGTTAAGAAGCGACCGGTTGCCCTGTCAAACAGAAAACATTGTTTTTGAGCAGTTGTCACCAACAATTTGTCATGTAGGATCTTCACGGATGGATTCTGCCCTACCAGACAACTGTCATTCGTTTCCAACGCCACATAAGATACTTGTTTGAAATAGTCGGAAGCTTTCAATCCGGAAGGAGCGTCGAGAGCGGCTCCTACAGGGATTACGGTTATTTCTCCATCCGTTGTCTTACTTTCATTGCAGGCGGTAAGAAAAAGACAGGCGGCAAAAGCTGCCTGATATAAATAGGTCTTCATCATTTCACTTCTTCTTTGTGGATGCATTTTTCGTTGTTATCAGAATAACACCGTCTTTTCCTCTCTCTCCATATAATTTTACTGAAGATTCATCCTTCAACACAGATATAGATTCAATAATATTAGGATTCAACTTATCTATAGCATCATCCTTTATTTGTTCTACTCCGTCAATAATTATGAGAGGCTTCTCTTTTCCGATCTGTCCGTCCCTGATACGGATTTTTACGTCCCCAGGCAGACGATCAGACAAACGACCATAACCGACCACCTTTACATCGTCCTCTTTTATTTTACCGGAAGCAATAGCACCCTTAGTAACGACCGAGATCACACCTTGCTTGTCCGAAGCATTATATTTAGTCAGGATTTCTTCACTCTTATCTTTTGGACTCATACTAAAACTATGAATGTTCTCCGGACTCACTTTATCCAGCTCCTCATAAGTAGCTACTTCATTATCAATCAGGATCAGGTTACGAGACATCTCTACTCTCTGTTTGATATTTCTCATCCGATCTTCGGCGTCTTTCGAGAAATTATCCAGTTGTTGTTGCATAACCTCCAGCGGATTTTCCGTTTTCTCTTTTTCCTGTGTAACAGAGTCCTTATTTGCCTTCGCTTCCGTCTTTATTACTTTTACTACTTGAGGGGCAGATGCCACCACCTCTTTTACGGCAGGTTTCTCTACAGGGGCAGGGACAGCCTCGACTACCGGTTCAGCTTTTTTAGGCTCGATAACTTCCTTAACCGGAACAATTTCGCTAATTTTGGCACTTGAAATCTTTCCCAGTTCACGAGAGATTTCGGGACGGGCAAAAGCTACAACCGCTACAGCTGTCAGCGGAAGTACATAGAGATACTTTAATCTCGCCCACGGATTCGATTTTCGTTTTAACATCATAGTAATTCGTTTTTTTAGTTTACTGTGATTAAAGCTGTTGGCCATAGAAGTGAAGCGCTGTGAACCAACAGCTTTTTTTATTAATAATAATTGATATTGCTTCGCATCGACGCCGTGATTGATCACACTTTCATCAGCCTCGTATTCATGAATATTCTCCAATTCCTGTTTTAGTAACCAGACAGCAGGATTGAACCATTGAAGAATGACGCAAAAACTACAGATCAGCATATCGACAGAATGACGGGCACGGATATGCGCCATCTCATGCGTCAATATCTCTTCACCGCTTTCTTCCATATCTTTTTGCGAAATGACAATGTAGCCCATCCAACTAAACGGACATACAGTCTCATCTGTAACCACCAGTTTGCTACTGTCGGGAAGCACCTGCTTCTCTCCCATCCCGATCATCCGGCATATGCGGATTGTCGAATAAAGGAAGCGGGCAAAAAAGAAAACACAGCCTACCAGATAAGCTACAAACAGTAACGGAAGCCAGAATGACTGGGAGGTCTGTACCTGTATCTCTGTCTGCATTTGTGCCATCTGTAAGAGATATTCCAGATTCTGCAAGGGGCGCTGTATGGCAACCGGTTCATCGGTCATAATACGGATAAATGGAATGGCAACGGAAAGAATGATTACCCCTAACAAGGCAATCCGGTTAAAGCGGTGAAACGTTTCACGGCTTAACAACAGTCTGTAGAACAGATAAAAAGCTGCCAGACATACAGACGATTTAAGGATATAAACAAAGAAGTCTCCCATAATTGTCAGTTTTTATTTCCTTGTTCCACTTCGTCCAACAACTTCCGAAGTTCATCCACAGAGATATCTTCCTCCTTAATCAGGGAAGAAACAACGCCCAGATAAGAGTTATTGAAATATTTGGCAATAACATTCTTCAATGTACCTTTGCTGTACTCTGTCTCACTAACGGCGGCATAATACTGATAAGTATTGCCGAAAGTGTTATGTGAAAGGAATCCTTTATCCTCCAATCCCCGGACAATCGTCGATAATGTATTGAAATGAGGTTTAGGTTCCTCATAATATTCCAGCAGTTGTTTTACAAAAAGAGGACCTTTCTCCCAGAAATAGCCCATGATCTCTTCTTCTTTTGCAGTCAGTCGTTTCATAATTCCTGTTGTTTCGGGCAAAGTAACTAAATGTTTTAGTTTGGAAACTAAATTACTTAGTTAATAAACTAAAAGAGGTCGTTTTTCTTCCTCTTCTTCCTTTTTATTGGATTATTTTTCTCTATCTATGTTCCATTTTTGTGGTCGGAGACCTGTACCCCCTTCTGTTATTTCATCCGCGAGGAACCAAATAACAATGTCTATTTATGTAAAAAGAGGCTCCTGCATTCTATACAGGAGCCTCTTGGTTTTTTATCGTTTCGGAATGTCCACCGACTTATCCGATTTTCCCAGCAAATGTTCTGAGAAGTAATCGACCATACGCCAATAGAAGTATTCATCCATATCACCGAAACCATGACGCTGTTGCGGCAACAGCAACATATCGAAACGTTTATTGGCACGGATCAGTCCGTCTACCACACGCATCGTGTTACCCGGATGCACGTTGTTGTCGATATCTCCGTGAACCAGTAACAGATGTCCTTTCAACTGTTTGGCCAGTTCGGGATTGCTCTTGATACTATAGGTAAATGTCGTATCGCCTTTTTCAGATACCACTTCTTTTACGCCATGATGCGTTTCACTCCACCAACGGTTGTAAATCTTATTATCATGATTACCGGCACAAGATACGGCCACCTTGAAGAAATCAGGATATTGCAGGATAGCTGCAGTCGACATAAAACCACCACCCGAGTGTCCGTGAATACCGACACGGTGGATATCAATGTACTTATGTTTATCCGCCAACTGGATAATAGCAGCTTTCTGATCAGCCAGTCCATAATCACGCAGATTTCCGTATCCGAAGTTATGATACCATTTCGAACGGCTCGGATGGCCGCCGCGGTTACCGACTGATACGACAATAAAGCCAGCCTGTGCCAAACGGTCGGTACGGACGCTCATACGGGTAAACGGATAGCGTGTCGCTTCAACCTGCGGACCTGGATAAACGTAGTCGATAATAGGATATACTGCTGTCGAATCGAAATTGAAAGGCTTATACATGACACCGTAAAGATCCGTTACACCATCGGCTGCTTTTACCTTGAACGGTTCCGGGAACTGGTAACCGGCAGCAAACAGTTGCGAGAAATCGCTCTCTTCCAGTTCCATCACTTTACGACCGGTGTTATCCAACAAATCCGATTTCGGAACAGTGTTGATACGGGAATAATTATGGACGATGAATTGGGCGTTATCATCTACACGGACATCATGGAAATAATCGCCGGCAGAAACCATCTGTAAACCGCTTCCGTCGAGGTTAGCCCGGTAGAGATGTTCGTAGTACGGATTCTCCCCTTTTTCTCTTCCGTTGGCAAGGAAATAGACAACGCGTTTGGCTTCGTCAACCTTCACGATCTGGTCTACATGCCAGGGGCCTGATGTGATGCGGTTCTTCAGATTACCTTTGTCGTCATAAAGATACAGATGCGCCCAACCGTCGCGTTCGCTCCAATGGATCAGTTCTTTTCCGTTATTAACAGCAGCCAGTGGACGGAGTTCGATATACGTATTCATACGTTCTTCGATAATCGGACGGAT
>Ga0129316_1001045_pt1 | contig 11851 bp, 10 predicted proteins | sample Cm1ome_2_FD_94429 | JGI IMG/M metagenome (GOLD analysis project Ga0129316, IMG submission 94429) | Eastern black-and-white colobus group fecal microbial communities from Wisconsin, USA - Cm1022B metagenome | ecosystem: Host-associated > Mammals > Digestive system > Large intestine > Fecal...
GACCCACTTCACCCACTGGTTCCAGCCCCTGACCGGGATCACGGCGGAAAAGCATGACAGCTTCATCACCCCGGCGCCAGATGGCAGAGTGATTATGGAATTCTCCGGAAAGGAACTGATCCGAGGGGAGCCAGATGCTTCGTCTTTTCCGTCTGGTGGCCTGCGCGCTACCTTTGAGGCACGCGGTTACACCGCCTGGGATCCCACCAGCTATGCCTTCATCAAGGGAAAAACGCTTTGTATCCCTACCGCATTTTGCTCCTATGGCGGGGAGGCGCTGGATAAGAAAACACCCCTTCTGCGCAGCATGGAGGCGCTGAACCGTCAGGCCCTTCGGGTGTTGAAGCTGTTCGGCCATGATGAGGTCAGACGCGTGGTGCCCGCCGTCGGTGCGGAGCAGGAATATTTCCTGATCGACAGGGCGTTGTACGAGCGGCGCATGGACTTGCTCTACACCGGCAGGACGCTATTCGGCGCCAAGCCCCCCAAGGGTCAGGAACTGGACGACCATTACTTTGGCTCCATCAAGCCGCGCGTGGCCGCGTTCATGGAGGAGCTGAATACCGAGCTGTGGAAGTTGGGAGTCCTTGCCAAAACGGAGCACAATGAGGTGGCGCCTGCCCAGCATGAGCTTGCTCCCATCTATACCACCGTCAACCTGGCGACCGATCAGAATCAGCTGACCATGGAGATCATGCAGCGTGTGGCGGCTAAGCACGGCATGGTATGCCTGCTCCACGAAAAGCCCTTTGCCGGGGTCAACGGCAGCGGCAAACATAACAACTGGTCCCTTTCCACCGATACCGGCGTCAACCTGCTCTCTCCCGGCGAGACCCCACACGAAAATGCCCAGTTCCTGCTGTTTCTGGCGGCTGTCATTCAGGCGGTGGACGACTATCAGGGGCTGCTGAGAGCCTCTGTCGCAACGGCCGGAAACGACCACCGATTGGGAGCCAATGAAGCGCCTCCCGCCGTGATCTCGATCTTTCTGGGCGATGAGCTGACCGCTGTGCTGAATGCCATTGAGACCGATTCCGCCTACGTCGATGTAGAAAGAAAGAAGATGAAGCTGGGGGTCGATGTGCTGCCCCGTTTTGTCCGGGACACCACGGACCGCAATCGTACCTCTCCCTTTGCCTTCACTGGCAACAAATTCGAATTCCGAATGGTGGGTTCTTCCGATTCCATTGCCTGCGCCAATATCATGCTCAATGCTGCGGTGGCACAGTCCCTGAAACGCTATGCGGACGAACTGGAACAGGCAGAGGACTTCAATACCGCCCTGCATGAGCGAATCAAGCGCACCATCAAGGAGCATAAGAGAATTATCTTTAACGGAAATGGTTACGATGATGCATGGATTCGGGAGGCCACAGAGGAACGCGGACTGCTCAATCTGCGTACCACGCCGGACGCGATCCCGGAGCTCTTGAAAGCGAAGAACGTCGAGATGCTGACGGCCCACGGGGTGTACACGGAAGCGGAGCTGCGCTCCCGGTACGAGATCATGCTGGAAAACTACTGCAAAACCGTGTGCATCGAGGCTCAGACCATGAGCGACATGGCGCGAAAGCAGATCCTTCCGGCCGTTGCTCGCTATGCCGCAGACGTAGCCCGGGCTGCCGCCGACAAAAAATCCTTAGATGGCGAAATCAGCTGCGGCTATGAAACAAAGCTCGTCAAAAAGCTGACGGCGGTGACCGAGAGCATCGACGCAAGGGTCGACGCAATGGACAGCGCGATTGCCAGATTCAAAACCATTTGTGACGTGACCGAGGGTGCAAACTTTATTCGGGACGAGATGCTCTCCCGAATGACAGTGCTGCGCTCTGCCGCAGACGAAGCAGAGACGCTGACCGCGGAAAGCGCGTGGCCGTTCCCCACTTACGGAGAGCTGCTGTTCAGCGTCAGGTGAACAAGATGAAAAAAAGGCGGCGCCGCGAAAGCGGCGCTTGCCTTGCGAATGATGAAATGATATGATGCAGGAGGTCAATTTATGAAAACTTGTGCCATTGTTGGCATCAACTGGGGCGATGAGGGAAAGGGTCGCATGGTCGATCTGCTCACGCGGGACTATGATATTGTGGTGCGCTATCAGGGCGGCGGGAACGCGGGGCACACCGTCATCAACGAATATGGGAAATTTGCGCTGCATCTGCTTCCATCGGGGATCTTCCGGCCGAATGTGGTCAATATTTTAGGAAATGGCGTTGCGCTGGATATGAAGAGTCTTTGCGGCGAGATGGAAAGCGTTGCTGCAAAGGGCGTGAGCGTGACGCCAGATAACCTGAAGATCAGCGACCGGGCCTCACTGGTGCTGCCGTGGCACATTCTACTGGATGAACTGGAGGAAGAGCGCCTGAAGGATAAAAAATACGGCTCTACCAAGCAGGGAATCGCCCCCTTCTACTCTGACAAATATCAGAAAAAGACGATTCAGGCTGGCGAGCTCTTCTATCCGGAATACCTGATCCGCCACCTGGAGGACCTGCTGGAATGGAAGAACCTGACCCTGACCAGGGTCTACGGCGCAAAGCCCTATACCGTGGCGCAGCTGTGTGATTATCTGCATACCTATGGGCAGAAGCTAAAGCCCTTCATCTGCGATACCGGCAGCTGGCTGCGCAAGGCGCAGCAGGACGGGAAGAGCATTCTCTTTGAGGCACAGCTGGGGGCTCTGCGGGATCTGGATTACGGCATCTACCCTTACACCACCTCGTCCAACGCAGTGGCGGCTTACGCGCCGGTCGGGTCCGGCCTTCCCTCTGCCAAACTGGATGAAGTGGTTGGCGTGGTGAAAGCCTACTCTACCTGCGTGGGCGAGGGGCCGTTCGTCTGTGAGTGGTTCGGCCCTGAGGCCGACCGGCTGCGGGAGGCCGGCTTTGAGTACGGCGCAAAAACGGGGCGGCCCCGCCGCGTCGGCCCGCTGGATATCGTCGCCACCCGCTACGGCGTACAGACCCAAGGCGCCACGACCATCGCACTGACCAAGCTGGACGTTCTCAGCTATATGGACAAGATCCCTGTCTGCACCAAATATGTAGTCAACGGGGCGGAAACGGATGCGTTTCCCTTCCCCGCGGCGCTGGAAACGGCGAAGCCCGTTACGGAATATCTGGACGGCTGGGGCTGCGACATCTCCGGCGCTCGCACGTGGGAAGAACTTCCCAAGCAGGCGCAGGCTTATGTGGAGTATATCGAAAAGGCCATCGGCTGCCACATCGGATATGTATCCGTCGGGGCGGAGCGAGATGCGTACATCAAGCGGTGAGTGGCGCATGGCACAGGATCGACAAAGAAAAAATACGACAGCGTTTGCCGCTGAGAAAACCAAATGGAGAAAAGTGTCCATGATGTACGAAAAATATGAATCGCCCCTCTCGTCCCGTTATGCTTCCGAAGAGATGCTGCATCTGTTCTCCCAGAGAAAGCGTATTCAGGTCTGGCGAAAGCTCTGGACTGCGCTGGCCCGGGCGGAGCATGACCTTGGCCTGCCCATTACGGCAGAGCAGGTGGCGGAGCTGGAAGCGCACATCGATGATATTGATTTTGAATGTGCCGCGCAGCGGGAAAAGGAAGTGCGGCATGACGTGATGGCACATGTCTATGCCTACGGAAAAGCGGCGCCCGGTGCCGCGGGTGTGATCCACTTGGGGGCCACGAGCTGCTATGTGACCGACAACGGGGATCTGATCCTTTATCGGGACGGTTTGCGTTATCTCCGCGGAGAACTGCTGGGTGTGCTGAAAAATCTTGCCGCCTTCGCAGAAAAATACAAGTCGCTGCCCACCCTCGGATATACCCACTATCAGCCTGCTCAACTTGTCACTGTGGGGAAACGGGCAACCCTCTGGATGCAGGATTTTCTCTCCGATCTGGAGGAACTGGACCATGTGTTGGCGCATATGAAATTTCTTGGCTGCCGCGGGACCACCGGAACCGAGGCGAGCTTTCTGGACCTCTTTGACGGTGACACCGACAAGATCGACCAGATGAACCGCCAGATCAGTGCGGAATTTGGATTTGCGCACTGCTTTGACGTCTGTGGGCAGACGTATCCCCGGAAGGTAGACAGCCGTATCTTAAACTGTCTGTCTTCCATGACCCAGAGTGCCTATCGCATGGCAAATGACATTCGCCTGCTGCAGCACGACCGGCAGCTGGAGGAGCCTTTTGAAAAAGAGCAGATCGGTTCCTCCGCCATGGCATATAAACGAAATCCCATGCGGAGCGAACGAATCTGCTCTTTGGCGCGATATCTTATTTTGGACGCTGCAAATGCCCCCATGACGGCATCTGTTCAATGGCTGGAGCGCACACTCGATGACTCCGCCAACCGCCGCATCTCCATGCCGGAAGGGTTCCTCTGCGCCGACGCGATTCTGCGCCTTTGCAAAAATGTGACCCGCGGGCTTGTAGTAAACGAGAAGATCATCGACAAGGCCGTTCGGGAATACCTGCCTTTTATCGCTACGGAAAACCTGATGATGGAAGCCGTCAAGCGCGGCGGAGACCGGCAGGAGCTGCATGAGGTGATCCGCCGCTGCTCGCATGCGGCTTCCGCAAAAATGAAGGAAGGGGAGCCCTGTGACCTTCTGCATCAGCTGGCGGCAGAGCCGGCCTTTTCCATGAATGAGGAGGATCTTACCGCCCTGCTGAAGCCGGAGGATTATATTGGCCGCTGCCCGGAACAGGTGGATACGTTCCTGCGCAAGGTAAGGCCTGTACTCGAAGGGATACCCGAGGAATCTGCCGACATTGCCTTGTAGGGGAACCTTCTCTTAAAATGTTCCGCCATGCGGGATTATAACACAACGCAGGGAGCATCGATCTCTCGGCAGCAGGAATGCCGCGGGGAGTACCGGTAGGGAGGCGTTGTGCGGCTTTGCCAGGTGCAGTTTTGCTGGGTGGGGAACGTTTTACTTCGCCAACGCCTTGCCAAGTGCGCGGCAGGCCTCAAGCACCGCGTCGTCTGGCGTCTCCGTGCAGATCACGCTCTCGCACACAAGATTAATTCCCACGTCATCACAGTCCTTCTCCCAGCTGCGCATCCACTCGCCATCACCCCAGCCGTAGGAGCCGAACAGCGCCACGCGCTTGCCGCCGAGGCTGCGCTTGCAGGCATCGAACATCGGCTGGAACTCCATTTCCTCCAGCACCTCGCTGCCCATGGCGGGGCAGCCGAAGGCGATGGCATCATAGGCGTTCAGATCGCCGGGGGCGACCTCGGCGGGCGTGAGCAGCACAGCCTCTGCGCCCGCGGCGGTCATGCCCTCGGCAACGGCTCGTGCCATCGCCTCCGTATTGCCTGTGCCGCTCCAATAAACAACAGCAGTTTTCATGTTTGTTAGTTCCTTTCTTTTGATGAGTTTATATGATCAAACCGCGACGGCAAGCTGCTCGAGCTTCGAGCCGCTTTGCCAGAGTGCGCAGTAGATCTCCGTGCATTTTTTGTATTTTGCGAACAGTGAGCGCGCCTTTTCCTCGTCGCCGTAGACCTTCCAAAGCCCCGCGCATTTGAAATTGTTTGCGCGGTGATCGATGAAGCCCTTCACGTCCTCCGGCGGGTAGCTGAGAAACAGCCCTACCTCGTGCGGAAACTCACCGCTCTCGCGGAAGCGGCGGGCAAGGCGCGCTACGCAGTGCGCGCAGCTTTCGTTGCCGTAACCTGCCTGATGCAGCAGCTCGGACGCCTGCGCGTCGCGCAGATCCCGCCGCAGCTCGGCGGGGCGGTAGAGGTAAAGAAGTGCCTGCCCTGCCAGAAAGCGGATCGGCAGCAGGCAGAGCCCCTTTGGCGACAGCCGCCGGTTCAGCTGCCGGATATCGGACAGCAGGGCCTCACGGTTCTCGCAGGGACAGGGAAACAGGCTCCCTGTCTTGATGCCCGCAAGCGTCGGCGCGCCCTGACGGATCAAAATTTCTTCAGACATTTGCTTTCGCCTCCTTGTTTCCTTGTTACTGTAGTTAGACTCGTCTAACTACAGGGCCTTTCAAAAGCCGCTCAAAAGCGGCTTTTTGGGGTTAACTGCCTGCTTTCGCGGTTGCGTGGTAAGGATTGTTAGCCGTACGGCGAAAAGCAGGCCGCGCCCGAACGATTTACCTGCGCGCAAGGGCAGAACTCCAACGCAAAAAGAGTACCGCGTTCGAACATAACGGTTAGACAACTCTAACTACCTTGCATTTAAATTACCACATGTTTGCAGGAAATGCAAGCACGTTTTTTCCGCCTTGTCCTGATTTTACTCTTTGGATTTGTTGCGCTTAGCAGGGCGGGCAGCCCCTCGAAAGGAAGGCTTGTTTTTGAACACAGAAAACGATATACTGAAAATGGGAGGGATCAACTATAAAACGTATTTCAATAAAAAAGATGGCGGTGCTGTTGTTCTGCACGGCATTGTTGACCGGCTGCGGCTCCAAAAGCGAGGTGTCCCTGCCGGACGATTTCCCAATGGATCTTGAATTCTCCAGCGGCGTGGGCGGCTGGGGAACGTCCTTGACGCTGGAGCAGGACGGAACGTTTTCAGGACAGTTTCACGATTCCGACATGGGAGCCATTGGTGAGGACTATCCAAACGGAACGGTCTATCTCTGCCATTTTTCCGGACGGTTTTCGGACATTGAAAAAGTGGACGAATACAGCTATTCCATGACGCTATCAGAGTTGAACTGCGATGACGAGGGCGGGGAAGAATGGATCGAGGACGGTATTTGCTATGTGCCCGCTGCGCCGTACGGCATGGAGGACGGAGAGACGTTCGTTTTGTATTTGCCCGATACACCCACGGACGGGCTGGACGAGGATTTCCTGAGCTGGTGGCCGGGGTGCTATGCGCCGGAAGGAGCGCCGGAAACACTGGAAACGTATGGGCTGTTGAATGCCAAAATGGGATATGGGTTCTTCTCTGATCCGATGTAGACTGTTTCTGCCGATGTGTCTACTGTATAAGAGCGCGCAAGGCCGTGCAAACTTGTAGCGCAAGACGATCATTTACAGGAAAGGCAAAACGATTGATGAATATGAAAAAACAGCTGCTTCCTGCTTTTTTGGTTCTTGGCATTCTCCTTGCAGGACTTTCCGGCTGCGGCGAGCAAACAAAACCAGACACAGACAATGCACAGCCTCCGCTGGAAACGGTCACGTACGCGAACCTGACGGACGGGGATTCGCGCGCGCTGCTCACCGCTGCGCTTGCGAACGCCGGCGTGGACGAAAGCCGGGTCAGCGCTTTTTTTGAAAAGGTCGATCTTTTCAACCGGAGCGTCAAGAGCGAATGGCTGACGGACGGCTTTGAGAGTGCCGCGCCGACCGCCACCAAGTACGACCCCTATGAGATGCAGGATCTGTGGGCAGAGAAAAACGGCAGTTTCCCCGGCTACAACTGCCGTATTACGGCGTTCTCGCTGTTTGGTGGATTTCTCACCGCCGGAGCGGATCAGCCCGATACGCAGGGCGAGGACACCCTTTTTCTGGATCTTGAAACGTTGAGCGCCGACCCGAACGCCCTCTGCGGCGGCAGCAGCGCTGCGTTCTGCGCGTTGTTCGCCCCGGTGGCGGCTGCGGACAGCACAGAGGTTACCGCGCAGGTCGAGGCGCTTCAAGCGGGCTGGGCGGCGCGCGGCATCGCCTTCTCAGACAGCACTGCACGGCTGATCTCCGTCGTCCTGCACGATAAGTTCTCCGATACCGACAACACGCTCTTCATCGGGCATGTGGGCGTGCTGCTGCCGGCAGAGGACGGAAGCCTCTACTTTGTCGAAAAGGTGGCCTTTCAGGAGCCGTACCGTCTGGTGAAGCTCCGGAACCGCACAGAACTGAGCGACTATCTGATGGAAAAATACGATACCGCGTGGGATCAGGATACGACGCGCCCGTTCATCATGGAAAACGATAGCCTCATGGAGGGATACCGTGCCAACCCGCTGGACAGCCTGCCCTGAAAGAGAGACGCTGGGGAAGCTTAAAAGGAAGAAAGCCGGCATTCCGCTGCAAGCGGAATGCCGGCTTTTGCCTGTTCAATGATCCAAAAAGTACATATTCACCTCTGCGCGGGCGATGAGTGCACCTGAGTCGTCGGTGATATCGACCTCGAAAAAGCCAATGTGGCCGCCGACCTTCACCTCGCGGCCAACCGCGGTGAGCGATTTGGAATGCGTTGTCGGGCGGAGGTAGCTGATCGTAGCGCTGAGTGTCACGTTGCGCTGGGCATATTTGATGCGCGCAAACGCGCCCGCGGCGGTGTCCGCCATTGCGTAGAGAAAGCCGCCGTGTACGCCGCCCCAGACATTGCGGCTTGCGTCGGTAACCGCCGCTTCGAGCACGCTTTTCTCTTCGTCGACCGAAACGATGCGAATGCCGTTGTGACGGATAAAACCGTTGGATTCCCGATCAAGCATTTCCTGATAGTTTTCGACCATGATGCATCAGTCTCCTTTATATTGACGGATCAGATGAGCCAAGCATAGCAGAATTGCCGCGGGTGCGCAAGAGAAAGACCTGTACGGCGAGCCTTTTTTCATTCTGAAACGATTTACAAGCGGCGCAAAGTCTGCTACATTAAAAAGCATCGAAGTAAGGAGAATTTCTCTTATGAATGACTATCAGACAAAGTTTGTCACGCCGGAGCAGGCCGTCAAGGCGGTGCAGTCCGGCGACTGGGTGGATTACGGCTTCGGCGCGGGCTTTCCCGAACTGCTCGACCGCGCGCTCGCTGCGCGTAAGGGAGAAGTCAAGGACGTCAAGGTGCGCGGCGGCCTTGTGATCCGTCCGCGCATTGAGATCGTCGAAAGCGACCCCGAGCAGGAGAGCTTCACCTACTATAGCTGGCACATCGGCGACTATGAGCGGAAGCTCCAAGCGCGCGGGCTCGTGAAATTCATGCCGGTCATGCTGCGCTCGCTGCCGTATCTCTACCGCGACAAGCATATCCGCTGCGACGTGGCGTTCGTGCCGGTCTCCAAGCCGGACGCGGAGGGCTACTGCGGCCTCGGCATCTCGCCGTATGCGTGGCGCACGATCTTCGAGAGCGCGAGGACGGTCATTTTTGAAATCAACGAGCACTATCCGAGGCTGCACGGCTTCGAAAACTCGATCCGCGTCCACCTCTCCGAGGCGGACTATGTTGTCGAGGGTGAGCATGAGCCGCTGCCGCTTCGCTCCTACCGCGAGCCGAGCGAAACGGACATCGCCATCGCCAAGCTGGTGGTCGAGCAGATTCCGGACGGCGCGGTGCTGTCGCTCGGCGTGGGCGGCGTACCCTATACGGTCGCCAAGATGCTCGCGGAGTCCGATAAGCGCGACCTCGGCTGCCACACCGGCACCATTTCCGACGCCTTCCTTGAGCTTTACAAGGCGGGCAAGCTGACGAACGCCCGCAAGGAGCTCGATACCGGCCTTTCCGCGTGGAACCTTGCCATGGGCTCGCAGGAGCTTTACGACTGGCTCGATGCCGAGCCGAACATCTTCCGCCCCGGTGACCTCGACTACATTCACTCGGTCGAACGTATCTCGAAGCTGAGCAACGTCATCAGCATCAACGGCGGTGTGCAGCTCGACCTGATGGGGCAGGAGAACGCCGAGAGCGCGCTTACGCGCCAGCTCTCGGGCACCGGCGGACAGATGGACTTCCTCGAGGGTGCCTACCGCTCGAAGGGCGGCAAGGGCTTCATCTGCATCAACTCTTCGCGCCTTACGAAGGACGGCGAGCGCAAGAGCAACATTCTCGCAACGATCCCTGGCGGCAGCACGATCTCCGCCCCGCGCACGATGATCCAGTATGTTGCGACTGAGTACGGCATTGCAGAGCTTTCCGGCAAGAGTCTGCGCGAGCGCGCTGAGGCCATGGCGGCCATCGCGCACCCGGATTTCCGCGAGGAACTGATGAAATACGCGCGGGAAAACTTCAAGTAATGAAACCAAAGATAAAGGACGATGTAGGGTAACATGGCACAGACGGTTTTGCAGCAGGTTTTGATTCTCTCGGCAATGATGATGCTCGGCTTTTTGCTGGGAAAGCTGGGCAAAGTGGATCGCAAGGGGGCAGACCTCCTTTCCATGCTGCTGCTGGACGTGTTTTTTCCCTGCAACGTGCTCGCCGCGGCGAGCGGCGACTTCGGCGATATGCCGTTTTCACAGGTCATCAAGATCGTGCTGGCCTACCTGTCCTGCTTTATCCTGTTTACGATTCTGGCAAAGCCGATCGCAAAGCTGATTGGGCTGAATGAGGACGAGACACTTGTTTTCACCCGCAGCGTTGCCTACCCGAATAACGGATTTGTCGGTATTCCGCTCTGCTCGGCAGTGTTCGGCACGGAGGGAACGGTGCTCGGCTCACTTTCCGTGCCCTGCGCCACGATCTACATGTTCCTTTTCGTCATGCAGAGCTTCCGGCGGGAGCCTGAGCACGCCGCCTGCTGCGAAAAAGAGCGGCAAAAGAAAAATGACTGCGGAGGGAAACCATGGAGATCAACGACTATCAAAAGCGCGCGATGGCGACGCTTAACCCGGAGCTTGCGTGGAAGGACGTTCTGCTCAACAGTGTGATGGGGCTGTGCGGCGAATCCGGCGAGGCCATCGACATTGTGAAAAAATGGCTTTCGCAGGGGCACGCGCTTGACCGCGCACACCTTGCCGAGGAACTGGGCGATATCGCGTGGTACCTTGCAGAGGCGGCCACAGCGCTGGAGATCCCGTTGGAGGAAATCCTGCAAAGCAACCTCGATAAGCTGCAAAAACGCTATCCGGACGGCTTCGATGCGCAAAAGTCCATCGACCGCGCGGAAAACGGGCAATAAAAAAGGACGCATAAAGCGTCCTTTTTTGCTATTTACGATTCCCGGCGGGGTGCCTGCGATAGGCCTTGAGCGCGCGAAGCGAGAACACGAGGCACAAAAACTCGGAGAAGATCGGCGTGAACCACACCGCGTCGCCGCCAAAGCTCACGGCGAGTGCGAAGAGCACGGCGCTTTGCAGCACGAGCCCGCGGCCGACGGAAATGCAGATGGCGGGCACGGGGCGCTCATTGGCTGTCATAAAGCCGCCGATGACGATGTTGAAGCCCAGCAGCAGATACGAGATGCTGTACTTCCGGAAAGCCTGAATGGAGTATGCGATCAGCTCATCCGTTGCATGCGAGAGGTAGGCGCGCACGATCTGCGGCGCGAAGAGGAAAATGAGCACGAACAGCACCGGCGCAAGCACACACACGGTCGTGAGCGCGTAGCGCAGGAGCTTGCGGCAGGAAGTATAGTCCTCCTTGCCGTACTGGTAGCTCACGAGCGGCTGCGTGCCCTGCGACACGCCGACCATCAGATTGATGATGATGGTCGTGGCATAGGCAATGACCGTATAGGTCACAACACCGTCCGTGCCGATGCACTTGAGCACCGTGCGGTTGAAGAGGAAGATCATCAGTCCCGTGCAGAGCTCCGTCACGCCATCGGACAGGCCGATGGGCAGAATGCGCGCGTAGAGGCGCGGATCGAAGCGGAACTTCCGCAGACGGAACGTGCACTTTTTGCTGAAGAAGTGGACAAAGTAAGAGATACAGGTGACGAGCTGAGAGATGCCCGTGGCGACCGCCGCACCAAAAACACCCATATCAAGGTGGAAGATGGCGATATAGTCGAGCACACAGTTCGTCAGGCACCCGCCGATCACCGTAAAGAGCGCATAGCGCGGGCAGCCGTCCGTTTTGACGAGCACCTCGAGATTGTAGGATACGAGGTAGCACACGCTGAACGGCGCGATGCCGAGGAGATAGTGCTTGACATAGTCGAGCGTGATCTCATCTGCGCCGAGGAGCCTTGCGAACGGATCCAGGAAGAGCAGTACCAGCGCGGTGATGACTGCACC
>Ga0129316_1001046_pt1 | contig 11822 bp, 13 predicted proteins | sample Cm1ome_2_FD_94429 | JGI IMG/M metagenome (GOLD analysis project Ga0129316, IMG submission 94429) | Eastern black-and-white colobus group fecal microbial communities from Wisconsin, USA - Cm1022B metagenome | ecosystem: Host-associated > Mammals > Digestive system > Large intestine > Fecal...
CAAGCACATAGATCGCCGGTTTTGGACACGTTGGTTTTTCTTCCAATACTCTCATAGTACGCAGCAGGAGTAAGGATTTTTCTTGTATGGAGTTTCTTTGCGATCTGCGTAGGTCCAAAACCGTCCATCACGTAGAGGCCGATTTCATAGACCACCTGGGCCGCTTCTTCATCCCGAATCCATTGTTTCTTGTTATCGGGAGATTTCATATAGCCGTAGGGCGGCATAGTCGCCAAATGTTCGCCAGCATTTCCCTTCACCTTCATAACGGCACGGATTTTCTTACTCGTATCTTTCGCATACCACTCATTGATGATATTGCGGAAGGGGGTAAACTCGTTGTCTCCTTGGGAACTATCAACTCCGTCATTGACTGCTATGAAATGAATGTCATGTTCGGGGAACATGATTTCTGTGTACATACCGACTTGCAGATAATCACGACCGAAACGGGACATATCCTTGATGATGACCCGTTTGACCAGTCCTGCTTCAATATCCGAGATCATTTCCTGGAAGCCTGGGCGGTTGAACGTCGTGCCGGAAATACCGTCGTCGATGTAAAACTTAAAGTTCTTGTATCCGTGTTCCAGGGCGTACTTTTGCAGGATTTTCTTCTGAGATTTGATTTGTCAAGGATAGATTCTGCAAATCAGCATAAAAACGTTTAAGGGCGGCAGATTGATGTCTGTCGCCCTTAGAATATACGGAGAAAGGGTGTGCGTCAATGCTTTTCAGGTCACCCGTTTCGCCACGACCACGAACCTACCATTTGCAGTATGATAATTGCAGGTGGAGAGCACCAGCAGCTCGTCGCCGTATTCGGCGTCGATCCCAGTGTCGTAGAGCGCGGCGGCTTTGACCTGCTGAACATATTCGTTGAATATAGCTTCATCGGAGAGATCGAAGTACTCATAGTACCGGAATACTCCCTGCTCGTTTTTGTCGTATATCCGGCTGAGGAACGCCGCTATTACGATATATTCGCGCTGCTCATACAGGGTGTCGAAGCGGATCACTGGGTGCTCTGCCAAAAAATCTTTATTGGCGTACCTGGGAAGCTGCCCGAACATGGTCTCATTCTTCATGTGGTGACCGTAGATCAGATAATAGTTCCCATCAGCTGCGCAATTTCCATCCAAAAACGGGACTCCGCTGCCGGAATAGGAACCGTCAAAAGCGCGGCGCAGATAATATTCCGTCTCGTCTGGCGTATACATCACCGGGTAATCAATCTCCGTGCCCTCGATGGATAACCAGCCGAAGAAATCATGGTTCATCTCAACGAGGGGTGCGTATTGGGGAAGCGGAACCGGTTCGGTTTTTAGATCCGGCTCTGTCAATTCCGTTTCAACCGGAAGATCATTGCTCATAACCTCGTCACTTGTACTGCCTATAGTCTCCTGTGCCGAGTGAATGGATTGCGGTGCCGGTGTTGTACTGTTCTCCGCCACTATATCGTATAACTTCTTAAAGGCTGCCTGCTCCCGCTCCTCGCTTATGGATCCAATAATTACCTTGTAGGCAGAGAAGCAAAAGAGCAATGCCAGCAAAACGCCGATCACAAGCCTGATCCTGCTGTGACTGCTCGCTTTTTCCCTTGGTTTGTCAAAAGAAAAATGAGGTGGCTGCATCATGCGGTCACCTCACTTTCCCTTTAACTGAATTCTTATGTTCTTGCTTTTCTTTTTCTGCTGCTTATGACCAATGCAGTGATCCCCACACCGGAAGTGCACAGAAGGGCGATCCACAACGCCATATGGCTTTCATCACCGGTCTTCGGGGAAGACGTTGGCGGGATCGTCACATACTTTACTTCGCCGCAGCGGGTGCAGGTATACTTGATCTGCCCGGATTCGGTTGCAGTGGCCTGCTTGATGACCACACCGCTGTCCCATGCATGGCCCAGCGCCGAGATCACGGTGCTGTCCTTTACGGCGTCGCAGTGCTTGCAGTGAATGGATTTACTGCCGTCTGCTGTGCAGGTCGCTTCCTTATCCACGGTGAAATCGTCCGCCCACTCATGCCCGGTAGGATCGACGTTCCGCGTCTCGGTGAAGCCACAGACGGAGCAGACACGTTTTTCGCTGCCGGAGTCAGTGCAGGTGGGTGAGGTCACAGTCTCCCATTCACCAAAGGTATGCCCCTTGGCCGGGATCGGCGTTACATCCTTTACCTCGTCACAGCCCTTGCAGTGGATGGATTTACTTCCTTCCTCCGTGCAGGTCGGCTCTTTATCTACGGTATAATCATCCTCCCACTCATGTACATGGCTGGAGGAGGCAAACAACACCGTAAGCGTGACATTTCCCGTCAGCGCCGGAGCAGTATATACACCATCCGAAACAGAAGAGGTAACGTTCTCCCCGTTATACAGGACACTGTTCATCTCGTATCCGCTGTCCGGTGTGATGGTATAGGCCACAACCGTATCAGGATCCTTCTGGAAAGATACGTCTCCGGTATACTTGGTTCCATCCACTGTAACGGACCCGTTTTCACCGATACTGAGCGTGACGGTACAAGGCACTTTAGCTGTCAGAGTTGTATTTCCGCCGTCAGCGAAGGCGGTGGTGCCAAAGGCCGTGATGAGCAGCATAACCGCAAGGAAAGCAGAAAAGAACTTCGCTTTTCTTTTCATACGGTTATCCCTCCGATGTTTATTTTCTTACGAGCTTTATCTCAGCAGGCTCAATATAAGGCCACAGTCCCGGAGGAAAGTCATTGGGATTCTCAGGATCGACCTTGCCCACCTTTACCAGGATAGCGCCCAACCTTCCTTTGACACGGACATACGGCCACAACGGACGGGGAATATCGTGGAAATCTTCCGGATCCACGTCACCGTACTGATTCATTTTCTTTGAATCCAGAGCTGTCTTTACAAGCTCAAAATAATTCTCAGGAAGCTCCGCCAGCTTAACATTCGGGAATGCAATTCCTGCCTTCTGTATGACGCCGATGACAGGAAGCGGATAATCATTAATATCCGCTTTGGCGGGAACAGCCAATTTTTTCGAACGCCTGTTAAAGGTCAGCTTGCCGGCCTTTACAGCTCTTTGAATGTACGGCCAGATCCAGCTCGGAAAATCATATGTCGGGTCCTGCGGAAGAAGGGCTCCTCCACCAATAAGGATCGGCTTTAATTCAGCAATTGTAATTCTTTCAGGAATTCTTTCATACTTTATTCGGCTTGCCATATTATGCCTCCCTTATTCATCAGCTAATCGAAAAATTAAATGTAATTGTAGCAGTGTAGGTACCAGGAGCAGCGGAATCCCAATAGGTAACTTGTGCATAAAGATGGTTATTATTGATCCCAGGAATATAATGATCAAACACAGTAAAATCGTCGTATAATTCATCTACTTCGCGTCCGTCAACAGTATATTTCACAGAAATTGTTCCCGCCGCAGATGTTAAGTCTGTGACACTGATATGGCATACAATATCTCTGTCGGTAATACCAACTATATCAGAAACGCAAAAAACTCCGATCTCCTGCGCTTCAGTATTCCCATACTCCAACGTCATATCAGCGGGAATTACCATGGTATAGGTAGGCTCCGGCACTTCCGCAGTTATGGTCGTGGTGCCGGTCTGCTCTCCGGCAGCAAAGGCGGTGGTGGACATGCTGAGGATCAGCACCAGTCCGAGCATTAAAGCAATCAGTTTTTTCATAGTTTTTGTCCTTTCTTTTTTTATTTGACCTTGATAGTCAGGTTTGTGGTGGCGCCGTTGAGTGGCGTCAGGGCTTCGTCCATCCGGAAGCATTCATACTTCAGAACGGCATTTTTGTACTCGCCTGCGGCGAGCGGGGTACTCAATACGATGGGAGCGGAGCTTTCTCCCGGCGCGATCAGGTCGGATACCCAGAGAAGGGTTCCGTCCTCCAGATACAACGAGATCTTGATCCAACAGAAGTTCCGCTCCGGGTTGGGCAGCGTGACATCCTGCTCTAAAACATCAGCTTTGAAATTCAGCGCTCCGTAGCCGGGAAGATCGATGGAGTCGGTCAGTTTTTCCACAGGCTCTGTGGTATCTGCCGTGCTCTGCGTTTCGTTTCCGGGCGGAGCATCGCGGTTTCGGGTGGCGATCGCCCACACCGCCACAAGCACTGCAACGACGGCGATCACCGCAAAGACGATGAGCAGAATATCCCGTCCGTCCCGTTTTCGTCTGCGCCTCTTAGGCGCTACATGATTTCCAGCGATAAGCGTCACCTCCTTTGTATGTCCTGCTGCGGTTCTGCACCACCGGAAACGTCAGCAGTATTTGTTTGGTCACCCTCATGTACGACCAGGCCCAAAACTCTGGCATTTACCGCCAGATCCACGCGGCTTTTGTAGCCTGTCTTGGCCAGCATGTTTTCTACATGCCGCTTGACCGTGTGCGGGGAGATATGCAAATTTTCTGCTATCTCCTCATTGGTTAGGTTGAGGGTCAGCTCACGCAGAACTTCCAGTTCCCGTTCCGACAGGTCATACTTCGTGATCTCCCCAAAATTGGGGTTGGGCGGTGAACTCGGATAGACGGATTCGCCGTTCATGGTTCGGTCCATCACTTCAGTCAGGGGTATCTCAGAATACTCCTTAAACCAGAAGCTGTCTATCTTTGCTTTTTTTGCCTTCTCAATCCATCTGGCTTCCGCCATGGATGTTGTCAAAATGATCTTGATCTGCGGGCGATCCTTTTTGATCGCTCTTGCGCAGGTGAGCCCATCCAGCCCGTATTTCATCACCACGTCCATAATCACCAGGTCGACCGGATGCTCCAGACACCAGGAGACGGCCTGTTCGGCATTCGGAAGAGAGGCTGCCAGCTCATAGCGTGTCGTCATGCCTACATGCAGCTCAAAGAAGCTCCTCGCCACATATTGGTCGTCCACCACCAGGACCCTGATCTTTTCACTCACATGGAACCACCCCACCTTCGGTCAACGCAAAAAGGCGCACTCCGTCCCGCGAAAAGGACAGAATACGCCTCATTTTTTGAATTTTGGACTTGACAGGATATACGGGCAGAATTAGCCTTAGCTGTGCTGTGCTGTGCTGTGCTGTGCTGTAAAAGCGTAGCCCTTTGACATTATCCCGTCAACCCCTCTCCGCTGGTTTTTCCCGAAAAAGGGTATAGTTACCCTTTCCCGAAATTATACATAGTTATTATACAGAGTTGATGACTGTTCTGTCATGGGCCGATCGGCCCATTTTTGCCAACTATTTTGGTGGAAGGGAGTCTGGGACGGGTTCAGTGTGTTTTCGGAAGGCGAATTGTCAGAGCAAAGCACGGCGCAGTTTCTGCCAGCATTGTCCCGCCCTCTTTTTCCACGAGCGAGCGCAGGGACAAAAGGCCGCCGGACTCCCGGATCGGCTCCTTCGGCTCGTCTCCATTGCTATACAGAATATATGTGATCTCTGTATCTGTATGCTGAATCTCCACGGTCAGCTGATCGCCGTTCGCGTGCTTGACCGTGTTGCTGGCACATTCGCCTATGGCAGCCGCCAGGAGCGGACGATAGGGCTCCTCTGCGGGGATTGGCCCGGAAATGACCACGTCCACGCCGATGGCTTCAGCCGTCTCCACGGCGTCAGTTAAGGGTTCACGCGCAGTATCGTCTTCTTCGTACTCCCGCAGCAGATAGGTATTGGTGTATTTCAGTGCCTGCAGGAGCTTTTCCTCGTCGAAGGACGCAGGATCCCTGAGATACTGCCGGCTTTCCAGAAGCACATTGCCGACCTCGCTGTGGACCGTCATCCGGGCCGTCAGCAGCTCTTGGGCGATGATGATCCGATCGGCCTGTTTGCTGTAGATATCCAGACGCCTATGAAGGTCCCGGAGCTTTTTGTTCTTTTTCTCCAGCTCTCGAGTGATCGCCGCCTGCTCCGTAATGTCCGTGGCGATCAGCTGAGTATAGGTCTCGCCGTCCACCTGTGTTTCCTTCGCGGTGAGCTGCCAGACCGTGCTGTCCGGCAGCGTGACCTGCGCGCTTCTTTCCGCGCTGTTCACCGCCTCCGGGAAGACGGCCTTTTCGAAAGCGCTCAGGTCATCCATGTGTCTTCCGATCAGAGAGCGGGACAGGCGGTTCATCGTGAGATTGCGGAACACCACTGTCCCGTCCGCCCTGCCGAACGCGATCCCCGCCGGGAGCAGATCCATCGTCTCCTTGATGCTCCCAAAGGTCGGGTGGTCCCTCCGGTAGCGGATCTGATCCTGGAATGCGGCAGCCAGAACAAGCGCGGTCAGGACTTCATACAGGACAAGCACCCAGACCGGCAGCAGGGTGAACGACGATCGCGCAGCAGGCAACGGAATAGGCGCATTCGTTTGGAAATAGTTTGAGTCGATATCCATAAACGGGAACCAGAGGCAAACAAAACTGAGCAGAAGATGCGCAAGCAGGAAAAGACGAAGCCTGCCGCTCCTCTTATCCCGGCAGGATGCCAGGAAAAGCGCCATCTGCAGGGTTAAAAGGAGATAAAGCACGGTCAAAAGCGGCTGTCGGAGCGTGGAAAACAGGGCCTCATGGATCGTCATATCGCATCACCCGTCCTTTCTGCCGAAACCGTGATATAAAGGATACCTTCGCTTTCCAGGCAGCGCACCGGCAGCCGGATCTCCGACGTCTCCGGGCGCCGGTCCGTTTTTGCCGAGATCCGGAGACCGCGGCCGCTCAACGATACCATCATGGAAGGCGCTGCCCCCAGCAGCTGCTCCGCCAGTTGCTCAAAGGCATCATACAGCGCGAGGACCCGGTCCGCGCCCAGTTCTTGATTCTCCTGCATATCCGCCGTCGTCTGCATCCCGGCCAGCGTCAGATACCCCGCGGATTCCTGCAGGGCCAGGAGAAGCTCTCTCAGGCTTAGACTTTCCCTTTCCGAAGCCAGAAGAAGCAGGTTGGTCTTTCGCTTCACATAGGCGTTCAGAACAGAGACCTGGGCGATCTTGTCCCGAAAGCTTTCCGTGCCCGGGATCGCTTCGCTCAGAAGCCCGGCGATCCGTTTCTGGACCGGATAGAGCTCCGCCGCGATCTCGTGATAGATCCGGTGCTTCGACTGCAGATAGGCGTCTTTTTCCTTTTGCTCCGTCTCCGCGCGGATCAGCTCGTTTTCCTGCGCGATGGTCTCGTTTGCGTCCTCAAGTCTGGCCTGCGCCCGACGGACGGCGCTTTCATCTTCCGTCCAGAAGGCGTATCCTCCGCGGATCTCTTTTCCGAAAAGCTTCTGGTCTCCCGGCAGCTCCACCCGACTCTCCAGAGCGACTTTTAGCTCACTCTGCCCGGCCGACAGCGAGGTCTTCGTGCGGTAGACAGGATCTAGCTGCCTGTCCGTAACGAGGACGGGCGACCCAATCGCTTGGAAGAACCCGGAATACTCTTCGTTGTAGGGGATCATACGGTACCGGATGCAGACTTCAAAGACGCCGAGCAGCCCGAAGATGTGGGTCTCCGGCATATTGAACGGCCGAAGGCTGTGCGGCATCCGGTCGAACACCAGAGAGAACAAAGTGAGATAGCCGAACCACAGCAATATCACCGTCAGGAGCTGCCGGACGGCCCCTTTCGGAAAGCGCCCGACCCAGCGGAGCAGAAGCACCAGTCCGAGGCCGACCGCAAGGATCATCCAGACGTACAGAAAATAAAAGATGACGCCATAGGAATAGGTCCCGTTATCCACAGCAAAACTCGACAGGCTGATCTTCGGAACATAGACAAGAGCGTGCAGATCGTTGGTCATGACCGCAAGAGCGAGGAGACAGGCGGGGATCAAAAGGAGCGATTCGTTCTTTTTTCCGCGTTCGCTGTCCCCGCGCCGGATGCGGATGCAGGCCATTAGAAACAGCGCCGGGATCAGCAGCTGCGGGAAAAAGTAAGCGTACACGGCATAGCGCATCACCACCGGCTCCACCGCAAAACGGTACCTGAAGATCCGCAGCAGCATGAACAGCAACATCAGAAAGGCCGCGCTGAGTATGTATGTTCTGACGGCGGAGGGAAGCAGCCTTGTCCGGACGGACTGAATCCAGAACAGCAGAAGACCGGTCAGGATCACATAGTTCAGGGCGGTCATCAGGCTGGCCGCTTCGGGATTGAACACTCTGGAAAGGACGTTGGCAGCCCCGGCCAGGAGCAGAAAGCCGATGAACAGCCAGGTGTTTCGGGTTTGTTTATGCATGGGCATGGCCGTCTGCCTCCTTTTTCCTGGCTTTATCCCGCCGGGGATCTTCGGGCTTTTCAGCTTCCTCCGGGATCGCCCAGGAACGCCCGAAACGCTCCACACCGGGGATTCGTCCCTCAGTAACATACTGATTGACGCGGCGCTCAGATACGCCCCATTTATACGATGTTTCCCGGATGGAAAGATAGCCTTTCATACTTGAACCTCACTGACAGATTTCTATAATAAGACATTATACATTCTATACGAATATCCGTAGTATTTCAAGAGGGCAGGAGCGGAAATTACCGCTCCCACCCACGATCTTTTTGCTTTTTTCTTTCCGGCTGCCTTGCTAGATTGATCCGTTCCTTCTCCAGCTCTTTTCGTCTGAGCCGCTCACGGATGGATCTGGGCTCTTCCTCGCCCAGCAGTTCCGAAACTTCCCGCTTAGCGCCGATCATCGTCCAGAAGTCATACTTGTCCCCGTAAGCAGTCTGCAGCCGGCTTTCAGCGGAGGCTTCCTTTTGAGGGCGTATTTCAAGCTGCGCCACAGCAAGCTCGTCTGGATCAAAATCGGCAGATTGTGCTTTCAGCTCCTTGTACTCCGCAAGGGCGGCGTTCAGCTCGGCGGTGTATTTCTGCTCCTGCTGTTCCAACCTTGCGAGGTTGCTCTCCATAGCGGAGATATCTTTCTTCACCGTGGAAAGCCCGGTATCCTCTGCATAGTCCAGAGAGGCAAGAAGCTGTTTCTTCTCGGAGCGAAGCTCTTCCAGTTCCTCCGTCAGCTCGGCGATACGGCGGGAGAGATCACGGTGCTTTAAGATATTGAGCACCGACGTTGCTTTCTTCTCGGCAAGCAGCATGTTTCGCTCTTTGCCCTTTTCCTTGATCTGTCCGACAATCCGGGTATAGCGCTCCAGCTCCGGCTGCATCACATCAAGGCTCTTTGTCAGCCTGCGCTTACCCGTCAAGATATAGCCAAGCTGATACTGGAAAACGATCATCTTTTCCCGCACGGACTCCATGGCCTCCGCAAGCGCCGGGATCGTGTTCTTGACCACCTGCATCAGTTTTTTGACCTGCGCTTTGATTTCCCGCAGCAGCGCATTGTCCCGCTTGATCTGCCGGTTCAGCTCGCAGCGGTAAGAGATGACGCCTTTTGCCTCCAGCGCACGGGCAGCCACGCCTTCGTGTACCGTAGGCTGCTCGTCAAGGCCGCGTGCGGTATGGCTCCTGTGATCCACACGCTCGTAAAAGCCGTACCGTTCAAGGGAGCGGTTGACCGCGTTTGCCCAGGCCTCCCGCCAAAGAACAAGCTGCTCCTCGCTGTTCCAGCGCTCAGAGATCGGATTCTGCCTGCCGTATTTGGTGCTTTTGGGATGCTTGGAGATACGCTCATATCCTTTTGCCTCAGCTTCCGAAGGAGCCATATATTCCTTCTTCCTGCCGACCTTGTATTGATACTGCTTTTCCCATCCTTCGGCCTGTGCCGCCTTGAACTCGGCGGCGGTGAAACCGCGCTCTTCTCCGTCTCGGACACAGAGGTATTCCTTCTCAGTCTTATACTGCCATGTGCCGTCGGGGTTCAGCGGACGGACCGTCAGCAGGATATGAGCATGGGGATTGTGACCGGGCGGATCGGGATCATGGATTGCTACGTCCGCGCACATGCCGTCGGATACGAAGCTCTCCTGAATGAAATCAGTCAGCAGTTCTTTCCATTGCTCCGAAGTCAGTTCGACAGGCAAAGCCGGGACAAATTCTCGGGCCAGGCGGCTGTCCTTCGTCTTTTCGTTTTCCTCCACGGCGTTCCAGAGAACGCTACGATCCTGCCACTCTTGGGGAGCATATTCCGGCAGAAATATCTGCTCCCAGACAAGGCCGCCCTTCCTGGTGTAATCATGCTGTACGCCGTCATAATCGTTGTAGATGGAGGAACAGCTCAGATAAGCGGAAGCCGCACAGGCGGAACGGCCTGTACCACGGCTCACGACCTTCGCTTCCAGATGATAGATCGCCATAATCATTCACTTCCTTTCTGCCCCCTGCAAGGGGCGGTTTTGTTTCTTTTGTCGGGACAAAAGAAAATGGACGGTGCTGGGGATGCATCGTCCATAACTGCGACAAAGCTGCCGCACCCGAAGGGTGTGCCTTGTGCTGTGGCAGGTTTTCGCAGGCGGATGGCAGGTTGTCCCGACAGAGGACAACAGTTTGCGGCAAAGCTGCAAACCGGGCGAAGAGCCCTCTGACAGCCGCACAGGCAATGACGACCGACGCCCGCAGGCTCGGCGGCATTGCCTGGCGCTCTCCGAAGAGAGCGCAATCCGCCTCGCAGAGCGCACGACTGATGCGTAGCAGCAGTACCACCGCCGGGCCTGCAGCCCGGTGGTGAGTAAGTGCGCTCTTCACAGAGAAAAAAGAAAGGCTCCGGTCTCCCGAAGCCCTCCGCATTACATCGTCTTTCTTGCCAGCTCATATAAATAGCCCTCCAGTTCCTCCAAACTCATGCCGTTTGTCTTAGGCATGGTCTTTTCCAAGATCGCGCCTTTCTGGATCAACGTTCTTGTCCGGGCTTTTCGTTCCTTTACTCTGTCCCGCGCCTGCGCTTCTTCCAGTCTGTGCTGTGCCTGAATCAGTTTCTTTTCGTTTTCGTCCATCGTAAAAAACCTCCTGATAGTAAAAATCCGGCGAATTGATACCAGCTTTTCTTTCGCTGATACCAAAACGCCGGATATTTGGTGTTACCTGATTTCGTCTTATTTTTCTGATACTAAAATAAGCCGGAAGTGATACTGCATCAGTACCAATCCCGGCGTAAAGTGGTATCAAAGGCTGTTGATGAAGTCCATTGCCGTGTCAAAGTTCTCGTCGTCCTCCGGTGACGTTTCCTGCGGTGCTGCTTGCGTCTGCACATTCTGAAAGAACTGTGCAAGCTGCAAGGCGGGAGCAGTGGACAGGCTCTTTTCAATGGTTTCCTGTACCCGCTGAAGAAAAGCATCTTCCTTTTCTGTTGTTTCCAGATACGGGTCATCTTTCAGTTTTTCTCTGCGGGAAAAGTGATCGTTGACGGCAGCGATCACAGCACGGCTGTAGGAGCTGTAACCGTCTGCACTTCTGAGATATTCCAGCGCTCTGCGATCATCCTCCCGGTTCAGATTGAAACGGAGCGTGGTCGTGAAGAGGTTGCTCATACCGGATCACCTGCCTTGCGGAGGCTGTGAGCGGCAAGGGCTTCATAGCCTTTTGCTGTGGCGCAGATGTCGTCATTGATCGTCGCACGGTCTTTGTCATACTCTCCGAAGTTGCGGACAAGGCAACTCCCGCCGCCCATGACATACAGGCGCATCAGTTCAGGATTGTACTCATGCTCGCGGAGCCTGCGCATAATGCCGGACACATATTCTGCGGCTGTGCTGCGGATCACGGCAAGATACTTTTCTCCGATGTCAGCCGTACCGAAGCGGAGAACGTTTTCAATCACCGAATCATCCACGGCAGTACCGAACTTCTGCATCAGGCTTTCCCGGACGGCAAGCATACACTGGTGCGTGCCGTATTTCTCAGTAAAGCACTTGCTGGGAACAGGCTTTCCGTTATTGATATACATGACGTTCATGGTGCCGTTTCCGATGTCACAGAGCATATTAACGCCCTTGAAGTCCCGGA
>Ga0129316_1001051_pt1 | contig 11802 bp, 8 predicted proteins | sample Cm1ome_2_FD_94429 | JGI IMG/M metagenome (GOLD analysis project Ga0129316, IMG submission 94429) | Eastern black-and-white colobus group fecal microbial communities from Wisconsin, USA - Cm1022B metagenome | ecosystem: Host-associated > Mammals > Digestive system > Large intestine > Fecal...
CTATCAAGTGATTCATAATCGTGTAGCCCGTCAAGTGAAAACGGGCTACCGAATTTATGAGAGCGAATGGAACGGCAGTTTGTCAGATATCGTAATGCCCCGTTTTGATGAAACGAGAAGGGATTGTTTGTCGGAGATAAGGGATAAAGTGGCGAGTGATACACGTAAGTTCCAACGGATCATAGTATCGTTGGAACGCAGTGGCAACCCCTACACCGCCGATGATGTGGTATCGGCATTTGTTTCCCTCAATCCTCAAAACTCCTTCTTCTCCTTCATGGAAGAAGTGATTGCAAACCTCAAAAAGTTGGGTAAGGTCAGGACTGCCGAAGCATACACCACAACGCTCAACAGTTTTCGCCGTTTCCGTGAGGACAGGGATATGCCGTTGGATATGGTGGATTCCGATATGGTATTGGCTTATGAAGCCTACCTGAAAGCAAACGGAGTAAGCCCCAATAGTTCATCGTTCTATATGCGTAACCTCCGAGCCGTATATAACAGAGCCGTTGAAAAGGAACTGACTCCGCAGCGATTTCCGTTCAAGCACGTCTATACGGGAGTGGACAAGACCGTAAAGAGAGCCGTACCGTTAAAGGTTATCAGGAAGATTAAGGAAATGGATTTGGAACTCAATCCGTCAGCCGACTTTGCAAGGGATATGTTTCTATTTTCGTTCTACACTCGTGGAATGTCGCTTGTGGATATGGCGTATTTGAGGAAGAAAGACCTTGCAAACGGTATCTTATCCTATCGCCGCCGCAAGACAGGGCAGCAGCTTTTCATCAAGTGGGAGAAATGTATGCAGGAGATTGTAGATAAATACGATACGGAAAACTCCGTTTATCTGCTCCCGATTATCAAGCCGTACTCAAAGACAGATGAACGGACACAGTACATCTATGCAGGGCATAACATAAACAGAAGCCTGAAAGCCATCGGCAAGGAGTTGAAGTTGTCGCTGCCTTTGACAATGTATTCCGCAAGGCATTCATGGGCGAGTATTGCCAAAAGCAAGAATGTTCCGCTATCGGTCATCAGTGAGGGTATGGGGCACGATTCGGAGGCTACCACCCGAATTTATCTTGCCTCATTGGATAATCTGGCAATAGACAAGGCAAACAGCCTGATATTGAAATCTCTGTAAGGAAAGGATTGTTGAGCGAATGGACAATCTCTTTGGAAGAGTTTATTATCTCTTTGGAATAGAAGTGATTAACTGTGCAAAAGTACGAAAAATATTGCATATCAGCCTATAAATGAATAAAAAAAGTTATGGGAGTGAACAATTTTGTTAAGCGTGATAAGGCAATTGTTGAGCGAACAGCATAAAGGAGGAAAATCAAAGCCCTCGTTTTCAGGCTTCAAGTCCTGCATTACCCACTCTTCCAAAGAGAAGGTTATCAAAAGCAGGACTTATGTGGATAAATAGATATTGTATAATACTGATTCTTATGCTGTTGGGATGTACCGCCGCCTACTCCCAAGAGAATCGCTCGGAAGTTTTCGTTGACTTCCGTGTGAATAGCACGCAGATAGAATCGGGATATAAGGATAACGCCACCCGAATATCGGAGCTTATCAATTTCTTGCGGCAAGTACAGGCAGACAGTACAATAAATATCGTCAATATCTCTTTTTGCGGTGCGGCATCGCCAGAAGGCAGTTACGAACTTAACAGGATGCTTGCAAAGGGGCGTATGGAATCCCTTGAAAAGTTGGTACGCAGCAGGGTGGAGATTCCCGACAGTGTAGTTACACACAATGACAGCTATATCCCGTGGGAATATTTCTCTTCTTTGGTGGAAACATCCGACATATCCTATAAGGACGAGATTCTCAATATCATAAACGAGGAAGCAAGAATTGTTGATTATATCGGTGACAGAAGCATTGACAACCGTGTACTTCGTTTGAAAGCATTGGACGGTGGCAAGGTATGGAAAGAATTGAATCGTCGCTATTTCAGCCGTATGCGAAACGCATGTGTGGTATTTGTCACATTCCAGAAGGAGGTATCTCCAAGTATCACACCTGTTGTAGAGGAAACCGATTCCGTATATACGATAGACACATCAGCCATTATGCCTGTTCTGTTGGACTCCATACAACCTGTTCAGCAAACCCCGATAGCGGAGCAATGGCATCGCACACTTTCTGTCAAGACAAACGCACTTGGCTTGGGCTTGGCAATCGCCAACGCCGCCGTTGAAATAGACCTCTGCAAGCATTGGTCATTCAATCTGCCTGTATATTATTCCGCATGGGATTATTTCTCTGAAACAATAAAATTCCGCACACTCGCCGTCCAACCAGAAATACGCTACTGGTTCTCTGAAAAGAATATGAGAAATGACGGTTGGTATTTGGGGGCGCACTTCGGGCTTGCCTATTACAACATCGCCACCAATGGCGAATACCGTACACAAGACCATGATGGAACTTCCCCTGCATTGGGTGGAGGCTTGGCAGTCGGCTACCGTATGCCTATAAGCAAGAACAACCGTTGGAAGATGGAGTTCTCCATCGGTGCAGGTGCGTACAAGCTGCACCACGACAAGTTCCGCAACTATCACAACGGACTGTTGGTCTATACCGAAAAGAAAACCTATATCGGCATAGACCAGGCATCGGTATCGTTCTCCTATACATTTGACCTGAAAAGAAAAGGAGGTGCAAGATGAAGCGTAACAGTATAATAATTCTTATGCTTGCTCTCTTGTCTTGCACTATAGGCATTACAAGTTGCGATGTGCATGAGTTCCCCGACATTCCTGAAAGAGTGCCGTTTACACTGCATCTGAATTGTAAGACCCAACTTCCTATCCATGAGGAAATAAACTATACTACACGTTCTGACAATCGTATGGCAGAACATGATATGCGTTACATCATCAATATTTACAGAAGCGAGGATGGAGAAAACTTCACACGTCAGGCAGATACGACTGTAGTCTATACCAAACATCTTGATGAAGCGCAAGACCATAGCATACAGTTGAATCTGAAACAAGGTTTCTACAATTTCATCGTGTGGAGTGACCATGTGAATAAGGGTGCTGTAAGTGATAAATACTACAACACGAGCAATTTCGCTGAAATTACCTATTCAGACCGAGAGAATTACGAGGGCTGCAATGATTTTCAGGATGCTTTTCGTGGAACAGTACAAGCTGCCGTTCTATATGACCAATATTCTGATGGCAGTATTGTAGAGCAGAAAGCAAGCGTACAATTGGAAAGACCGCTTGCCAAATTCAAATTCATATCCACTGACTTGGAGGAGTTTATCGGACAGGTTTTGGAAAGTGCTGCATCTAAAGGCAAAACAGTTTCACGCACCATCAATACCGATGACTATAGAGTAGTATTCCGATACACGGGCTTTATGCCATGTTCATTTAATATGTTCACCAACAAGCCCAATGATAGTTGGACGGGAGTTTTCTTTGACGGAAAAATGATACCTCTTGACGAACACGAAATAGAATTGGGCTTCGATTATGTCTTTGTGAACGGCACGGAATCCAAAACCCATGTGGCAGTAGAGGTCTATGATAAGGACGGAGAACTTTTGAGCAGCACCAATGTCGTGGAAGTGCCGCTTGTTCGAAGCAAGCTGACCATCGTGAGAGGTAATTTCCTTACCTCAAAGGCTACTGGCAGTGTGGGTATAAACTCCGACTATAACGGAGATTTCAATATAGAGATTAAATAAATTATGTATAACCCCTAAAACGAGAACAAAAAGCAGAAAGAAAAAGGAACAAGACAAAACCGAATTACACCGTCTTTGAATGAGGATGGTACACAACAAAATGATTTGACCCTCCATTTTTAGGGGGGGGGTAAATTAACAACAGCATCCGCAATAAAATGCGGAATTATAAATGAACAAATTAACACTAATTATTTAAGTTAAAAACAAAATGAACAAAAAATTATTTTTAGGAATGTTTGCCGCAGCAACGATGCTGTTCGCAACATCGTGCCAGAATGATGAACTGGATGCAGTTCAGTCGGGCAAAGAAAGTGTTGTTTCCTTTACTTTGGAACAGCCTGGTATCGCAACTCGTGCCGAGTATTCAGACGGTACCAAAGCTACTACGCTGACTTATGCTGTTTACGAGACAGGCGTAACTCCAATTAAACCTATCATCGTAAGTAAAGATGAGGTTTCGTTTAGTGGCAAAACCGCAACCGTAAACCTTCGCCTTGTGACAGGAAAGACTTATGACATTCTTTTCTGGGCCGATTCGTATACTGAAGAAACAAATGCTCCTTATATATTCAATGAAAATACACAGGAAATCACTGTGACTTATACTGGTACAACAAGTCAAGATGAAAATCGTGATGCTTTCTTTGCTGCTAAGCCGTCTCTGAAAGTTGACGGCGCAATCAATGAGACAATTACTTTGTACCGTCCTTTCGCACAGTTGAATATAGCCACTACTGACCACACTGAAAAAGCTGTTACAGATTTTGGACCGTCGCAAACAAAAGTGAAGGTGAGCAACGTTTATAATACACTCAACTTGCTTACTGGTATAGCAACAGGAGAAGTCAAGAACTTGGAATATGGTTTTGCAGCAATTCCTGAAGGGGAAACATTCCCTGTTGAAGGTGTTGCCGCACAATATCTGTCAATGAACTATCTGCTTGTGCAGGATGAGAAAGAATTGGTTACTATTGATTTCACCGTTGCAAATGCAAGCGGAACTGAACTCCCTGTGAAGAACTATGTAGATGTTCCCGTTCAGCGTAACTACCGTACCAATATCTACGGAAAACTTCTGACTGATCCTACCGATTTTAATATCACAATTAATCCTGATTATGAAACTCCTGATTATGAAGTGAATGTATGGGACGGAAAAACTACCTCTACGCCAGCTGCTGATGCTAATGGTGTATTTCAAATTACCTCTGCGGCAGAACTCATGTTTGTTATGAACAGCACTGGTACCTCATGGGGAAATTTCTATACAAAAGAGTTTATCCTGATGACTGACATTGATTTGAACGGTCGTACCATTACTGGATTTGGTAACGAGGGCTCTGCTTTCGCAGGTAAGTTTGACGGTAATGGTCACACCATCAGTAATTACTACATTGACAGACAGGGCAAAGATTACTACGCTGGTTTGTTCAACTACTGTGGTATCAATGGAGAGGCTTATGTTAAGAATCTGACTGTTAAGAAAGCTACCGTACTTGGCGACAATCAGGTAGGCGCTATTGTAGGTGGTGCAAACGACGGCTTCGTTGTCGACAACTGTAAAGCTATTGCTTGCACGGTAAGCGGCTTTGAACAGGTAGGTGGCGTTGTTGGTTATCAAGTCGGCGGTAAAGTTACAAATTGCTATGCAGAAGACTGCTTGATTTCTTACAATGAAGCTGCTGAATATCAGGACGAAAACTGTCAGGTTCTCGGATTTGACAACACATTGGGTGGTCAGACTCCTACTGGCGAAGGCAACACATATAAGAATGTGACTATTGTTAAGAACGCTGCTCCGGCAGGAACTCCTGAAGATTTGAAAAATGCATTATCTAAACTTTCTACGGAAGGTACGGTAGTGCTGACTAAGGACATCGACTTGAGCGGTTCTGAATGGGATGTTACTATGCCTTGGTCTGCAAGTGGTACAACTGTTACTATTGACGGTCAAAACCATACTATCAAAGGCTTGAATACTAATGGTGAAAAGGGAGGTTTGCTTGGAGAACTTTCTACAAACGGAAATGTTGTAATCAAGAACTTAAAGATTGAAAGTGCAACCTTGACCGGACAAGCAGGTGATGTAGAAGATGCCGGTGGTGCATTGATTGGCTGGTATGAAAACCACGGCGGTAAAGTGATAATAGAAAATGTCCATGTGAAAGGAGTAACCATTTCTAACTTCAAGTATTCAGGTGGTTTAGTAGGCTATACTTCTACAGAGGGACTTTCCATTGAAAACTGTTCTGTTGATGGAACATCGGTTAGCTCCATTAACCATGTTGGAGGTTTGGTTGGCTATCTGTCTAATGCTGCAAACGGATCTGAAAGTAAAATTGTGAATTGTAAAGTAAGTAATTTGTCTGTAAATTCAGTGAATTCTTCAAAAGGTCGTGAAGGTGCCATAGTTGGTACACTCCAAAAGGGTTGTTCTATTGACAATGTTGAGTTGACTAATGTTACAGTTATGGGAATTGCTGCAACCGTCGAAAAAGCTGTTGGTGCTATCAATGAAGGCACTGTAACAAACATAACAGTTATGTAACTCAACTCATTTCAGATAAAAGAAAGTCTGAATGTTGTAAAAAACGAGCAGAGTGTGTATTAGTCCATGCTTTGATATTCTAAAAGTCTTAGTCCTTTTGATAAGGATTAAGACTTTTATTCAAACAGACTTACATTTTACGCTTACTATTGCCTATCTCTCTCTCCTTTCAAATATAATAATCTCAATTCATATATGATTGATAAGACCTTGATAACCATAAACGAATGCATGAACGATGGGGCTGTGATTCATCTGTATTACAATGATAAGAGTGATACTTGGATGGCTTACGGCTTGTCGGCTTACATGCTATGTCATATCGGGGAAAAATCATATCTGAGTATCCTATGCGGTTTTTCTGATGAGATTCAAATGCCTTATGCAGAAGCGGATAAGAGGATGACAAATAAGTTGTTCTGCAATTATTCAGACGAGTGTGGTAAAGATATGTCGCATCTGAAGTTTTGGCTATCCGAACCTATAAATCTTGACAGTTATGTCAGATGGGCTAAACTGGTAAAACAATTCTGACGACTATGACAAAGAACAAGAAGCTGAAACTGGAATATGCGGAGGCGTTATTGCTGTATGCCACCACAACGGAGCAGTTGAAATCAATCACAGACCGTCTGGGATTGAATTATATGAATGTAGGGCATTACATGAGAAACAACTATCCCGCAGTCATTACACAGCACAAGGCTTTGTTGTTGTCAAAGGAGAAAGAATGTTTTGAAGAAGGGATAAAGTTGCTTCAAACAACGAATCTTTCTCCTTATCAAGTAAGGAAGCAATTGGACTATAACGGTAAGTTCATCAAATTCGTCAGGGAACATCATCCCGAACTCCAACGGGAAAGAGTGTTCAATAACAGTGCAAAGAGCCGACCTTCAAAAGTTGCCAAATATGCCGAAGCAGTAGCCATGCTAACGGAACTGAAGAGCAAACAGTATAACATCGTCAAGAAAGCCGCCGAAGCAGCAGGGGTGAATTACCATGCTTTACGCTTGCACATTTATACCTACCATCGGGAACTGATAGGGCTTGACTCGACAAAGAACAGAACTAATTGCGCCCCACGCTATGTAGCCAAATATGCAAAGGCTGTTGCCCTGCTTGCGGCAGAACCCAAACAGCAGGAGAACTTTATCCTGTATGTAGCGGAAAAGTTGGGGTTGAGTTATCACGCCCTTCGTACATACGTATATACCCATCATCCTGAATTGGCACAAAGGAGTAGAAGAAAGTGAATTTAATCCATATTTTCTGGATAGATGAACAATTGGGGCAGAGCATTCCAAATGAACACTCTGCCCTAACTATTCTGTCGTAGTTGTTTTTTGACATGGTAGCCAAGCTCTTTTTATACATATTAAATGGCAAACCTTTCACTGACTCTGTTCTCAAACATGGATATGTCATGTTCAAGTTTAGTATTGGTCACCTTCGCATAAATTTGCGTTGTGGTAATGTTCGTATGTCCGAGAATCTTGCTAACGCTCTCTATAGGCATTCCGTAGTTCAAGGCAAGGACTGCAAATGTATGCCTACTTAGGTGGAATGAGGTTCGCTTCTCGATTCCACATATTTTGGCTACCTCCTTGATGTGTCTGTTTATCACATCGTGACTGCCGATGTTGAAAAGGCTGTTGCTGATTCGGTATGGCTCGTATCGTCTGATAATCTGCAATGGAATATCCATCAGCTTGATTTGAAACGGTACACCTGTCTTTTGCCTCTTTGATACTATCCATGGAGAGCCACCCAACATCGTAATGTTATCCGTTGTCAGGTTCTTTATATCAATGAATGATATGCCAGTCCAACATCCGAACACGAATAAATCCCTTGCCAATTCCAATTTGCGATTGTTCAGCTCAACCATCGCAAAGGCTTGCAGTTCATCCTCTGTCAGAAAGCCTCTCTCCTTATGGTCGGGGTCAACCTTGTATTGGGCAAATGGATTTCTCGCAATCTTGCCATTATAATGAGCAGTCGTTACTATATGCTTTAAAGGTATGGAATATATCCACACGGAAGATTGGGCAAGCCCGACCTCATTTCTCAAATACAGGCAGTAATCACGGATAAAGTCCTCTGTAAGTTCATTCATTGCAATATCGCTTCGCTTGTAGTGTACCCTGATAAACTCTGCAAGATATTGCCTTACCGTCAGATACTTTTTATAGGTACTGACAGAACGGTCTTTGCCCACACGCTTGGCAAAGGCTTCATTCTCCTTGTCGAAAGCACGCAACAATGTTTCATACTCCGTTCCGATGCCTTGATAGGCATTGCGTACCATTTCAGCAGTAACAAATGCTTCCCGATCTGAAATGCGTTGATAGTGCTTGATGATTTGAGCCTTGATATTATCCAATGAGAGGTTAATATCACGAGCCTCCTTACTCTTTCCTTTAGCTCTATTGCCCTTTACATCCCAAAGTTCCTTTGGGATAGAACATTTGCAGCTGAATTGAGCTACAGAACCGTTGATTGTCACTCTTCCCATAATGGGGACAATGCCGTTTTTCTCCTTGCTTCCGTTCACGTAGAACAGCACCTTAAATGTACTTCGCATAATCTAATTCTTTTTGGTTACAAAATTAGGTATCAGCGAGTTACACACCGCTACGCAAAATAATGCAGAAGATAGAAACATTCTCTAACGACCAAGAAAATCACTCAATCATCGGGTAATGATTTAGCAACCGTTCCGCTTCATTACCTTTCATTTCCTTGCGTTATTGCCATTCTCCCCATTTCTGTGTTTTGCTCTTTAATGCATTATCAGTCAGTTCTTAATACATCAATTCACTTTTTTTGCTCCGAGAACCGTAATTTTTTGAAAGACAAAGCGAAGTAGGATTAAAATTAAATCGTAAAGTACATGAAAAAGAACTTCTTCATCATTACTGCTGTAGTATGCGGAATGAGTTGTACCACCACTGCCTATGCGCAGTTCAAAATCGGTGGAAAGAAAATCAATGTGACCAAAGTTGTCCAAGCCGGTACAGATGCCGTCAAGGCCATTTCATTGTCCGATGCTGACATTGCAGCGATGAGCAAGGAATATATGGAATGGATGGATACGCACAATCCGCTGACAAAGCCCGATACGGATTACGGCAAGCGTCTGGAGAAGCTGACCGGAAATATCAAGGAAGTGGACGGCTTGAAGGTGAACTTCGGTGTTTATGAAGTAATAGATGTGAATGCCTTTGCGTGCGGTGATGGTAGTGTACGCATCTGTGCCGGACTGATGGACATCATGACGGATGATGAAGTGATGGCAGTTGTCGGCCACGAGATAGGTCACGTCATCCATACGGATTCCAAAGATGCGATGAAGAATGCTTACCTTCGTTCGGCTGTGAAGAATGCTGCCGGTGCGGCAAGTTCTACGGTATCCAAATTGAGTGATTCTGAACTGGGTGCCATGGCCGAGGCATTGGCAGGTGCTCAATACTCCCAGAAGCAGGAGACGGAAGCGGATGATTATGGCTTTGAATTCTGCATCAAGAATAATCTCGATCCGTATGCCATGTACAATGCTTTGAACAAATTGCTTGAACTTTCAGCGGAAGCACCGAAGGAATCCAAGTTCCAGAAGATGTTCTCTTCTCATCCGGATACAGCCAAGCGTGTGGCCCGGGCCAAGGAGAAAGCGGATGAATATATGAAGGATAAGAAATAACTATCCGTTGCTTACTATGATGAAGTGGGATCAGAGGTTTCTCTGAATCCCACTTTTTTTGTGCCGAGACTATGATATGGGCTTCTGAGGGAGCTAATGGGATAGTTCGTTAGTTCACAGTGCTGAACACTTTGTTTTAGCTATAGAAAACAAAGTGTTTTTCTATTTGAAACAAACTGTTCTTTTAAGGGAAACGAAGTGTTCTCTTTAATGAAACACACTGTTCGGTTAAGGGAAACACTTTGTTCTGTTTGGTAAAACTTCTTTTATTTACTTATTTGCTTTTAAATTAGAATAATTTTAGTATGTTTGCCACATTATTTATGAAAAACATGACTTTTGTATGAAAAAGCAAGACTTCCTCTTTATTTTTGTTCTGGTGATAATATTCCTGCCATTCTTTGTGAGTGAATCCATCTACAATTGGTATAAGTCTTTCAACGCTGCACATGGCATGGTAATGAGTTTCGTTAAATTCGGAATTCTTGCTACACTGGGTGAGATGCTGGGACTTCGTATCAGTGCCGGAGTCTATAACCGAAAAGGATTTGGCGTACTGCCGCGTGCCGTAGTGTGGGGACTGCTGGGAATGGGTATCAATGCGGCCATGATAATCTTCTCCAAAGGTGTGCCGCAATTTATGGAATATATGGGAATGGCAAATGCCGCCGCCATTATAAACGGAGAATTCTGCCTGGACAAATTATGGATAGCCCTCGCCATTTCAGTTGCTATGAATACCATTTTCGCTCCGGTATTCATGACATTCCATAAGATTACGGATACGCATATCCTGGATTGTGGCGGTTCGCCTCGCAGCCTCCTCACTCCTATCCCGATGACCCGCATCATTACGCATCTGAATTGGGATGCACAATGGAATTTTGTCTTCAAGAAAACAATTCCTTTCTTCTGGTATCCGGCACACACCATCACATTCCTCCTGCCGGGAGAAATGCGGGTGCTGTTTGCAGCGATATTGGGTGTGGTGCTCGGGGTATTGCTGGCTATTGCGGCTCGGATGAAATAATCCGGCCTATATATTCTCGAATGATTTCAAGCAAGTCTTGCGGATAAGGTATAAAGAACTTCTCTATCATTTTCGGATACTGAGGTACAAAGGGTTTGGGTATCATTGTGACAAGGGCATCCAATTCTGCCTTCCGTTGCTCTTCAGTCTCTGAGACGGCGTAGCGGATAGTCCACCAGAACAAGAAAGTCTGGTTAAGATACCCTTTGGGGGTGATGACTTGCAGTTGCTTGTAGCGCTCGGACTGTAACATGATTTTAATTCTTTTCTCCTGCTCTTTCTCACTGATGGAACATAGAATGTCATACCATTCATCAAACTCCTGACGCAAGCAGGCGACAAATGCCCATTCGGCAATTCTATATTTGGCAAATTCTGGAATCTTCTTTAGAAGTACGAAGATATGTCCTATATTCAATTCGCCTTTATATAAACCTTTGACTTTTGTATAGTCTTCAATGGAAGTGATTGTGTGTAAAAGGGAGTAATATATTTCCGGACTCATCGGCACATGGTGTTCATCGATGAATTTCAGAGTATTCTGAAGCACCAGTTTTTTGTTTGTTCTGTTGTTGGCCATGCGGCTGATGACATTGTTCCAGTAGATTTGTGTGCGTGCAATGGAAATATGTAAATCATCTTCCATCTCTTTTATACGGCTTTCGGCTTCTTCGAAGGTCATGCCGCGTTCCCGCATTTGATAGCATATGTCCTTCATAATTGGGTAATGTTCGACAAATAGGTAGGGTTTAGGAATGACGGCTCCTACCTTTTTCAACATACAATATGAATCGTAATTGATA
>Ga0129316_1001053_pt1 | contig 11793 bp, 8 predicted proteins | sample Cm1ome_2_FD_94429 | JGI IMG/M metagenome (GOLD analysis project Ga0129316, IMG submission 94429) | Eastern black-and-white colobus group fecal microbial communities from Wisconsin, USA - Cm1022B metagenome | ecosystem: Host-associated > Mammals > Digestive system > Large intestine > Fecal...
CCCAGACATGCAAGTTATTGACAAACTTTTCAAAGAACTCATTTTATTTACTGCCAGAGCCGCTTAGGCGTGGCGAATTTTTAACGAACTATTGCGTTATTTAAACATTCATTTTTTACTTGTTTATATTTAGTATTTAACCGGAGTCATATAATCACCGTACATTTGAGTTAAATATCTATCATAATTTTTAGGGATATATGCTTCAAAATCTTCGAACTGAGTTTTAATTCGTTCTTCATATATTTCTTTTTTTATACATTCACGTGCCATACCCTCATTAGCAATAGGCACTAAATAATCAGAAGATTCAAAAGGATAACGAGTCTCAATAGAGGCATATATTTTATCAATACAAGAATCACTAATAAAAAAATCTATAATCTTGGCTACACGAACATACTTTTTGTTCTTTGGCAAGCACATATTAATATCTACATACTTAGATTTTAAAAGTTTTCGCAAAAAACAAGTCATACATGTAAACTTTGTTTGCTCAGACACCGTCTTTGGAGCTCCAATCAAAGGATATATATCTAAATGAGCACCCTTGATTTTTTTTGATTTAATAATATCATGAGAAGCACTGTACTTTTTAGTTACTCCCCGTGCACAATACTGACTATTACTGGAGAGTTCCATATTCATAGCATTACGAATTTTAGGTATATCCGGCAATCTAACAGACACATCCACATCTCTATCCCAAGGGATCAAACCCTTATGCCTGACAGCTCCCAATTGAGTGCCATAAGCCAATACATACCATATATCATATTTTTCGCAAACACCTATAAATTCTTTTAAGAGTCGAAGATTCTCATTTTGCAAATCCTCCATATTGACCCCATTCACAATTTCGCCCATATTAAATTTTATCAACTAATGATTTAAATAAATTCTCCATAGTGTTTATATTCTTTTCCCAATCATATTCTTTTAATACCTTTTGACGTCCATTCTTGCCCATTTCTTCACATTTCTTTTTATCATGTAACAATTTAGCTATTTCAATTGCCATAGTCTCAGGTTCCCTATCCCTTAATATAATACCAGAAATTCTATCATCGACCACTTCCCTAAAACCTGGAGCATCTGTGGCTACAACCGGCAATCCACATGACATGGCTTCCACGATAGCAACACCAAAACTTTCTGTTATGGAGCAATTCACAAAAACATCAAAGGAATTTAACACTGCAGGAATTTGATTATTGGGAATTGTTCCAAAGAAACAAACATCATCTGAAATATTTAATTTAACACATAATGTTTTTAGTTCTTCCAAAAGTGTTCCTCCACCATATATATGGAGTAGAGGTTTTATACTTTCTTTTGAATGCACAATCGCAAACGCTCTTATTAGTAATTGGATATCATATATTGGTTCCAAATATTTTACAATACCAACAATCGGTCTCGGACTAGGCTTTGATTTTATGGGTATAAATTTTCGTGTATCAACACCAAAAGGTGTAACTGTTACATCTATATTTTTATTGAGGATTTTTTTAACCTGTTGTGCCATAGCTATACTGGTAGATGCAATAGCGTTGGCATACTTAAGATTTTTTCGAATCACCCAATAATTAAACTTATTCAAATAAGGGAAATCATATACATCACTTCCAAAAACTGAAATTACAAGAGGTTTTAATCTGGCTAGTCTAGCCATCGTTCCATACCCCGACGCATATTGTACATTCACTATATCAGGCTTAAACTCTTTAAATATCTTTCGCGCACTAATAACATTTAAATAATAATAATAAGATTTTCCTGGAAATTTCAAATATTTTACAGCAATCTCTGATGATAAATCATTCATATCATCTTTTTGATTTAAACAAGTGACAAGAAGTACTTGATATCCCCTATCGATTAGCGCTTTCGCCCATCGTTTAGTATGATTGCTAGACGCAGCACCTATTAACATTACTTTCATGATGACAATAAAAAAAATTTTAATTAGTGATATTCAAAATTTGATGAAATAAACATTTAGGAACTTCATACAAGGTGGATGATTCTGTATTTATTGTATTCAACAATTTCCACGAAGTATTTACTGAAAATCCTTGTCGATAAAGTAACTGAAAAATATATGGAAAATAAATAAATTTCCATATTTTATATTCCCACTTACCCATATGATTTTTCATATTTACAAACCTGTTTAAATAGTGAAGATGAGTAGTATTTATATTACTGATATTAGATTTTGAAGCACTGACTTTATGGTAGACTATTGCAGAAGTAACACATGCCATTTTTACATTCTGTTTTTTCATTCTCATCGAAAACTCAAAATCTTCTTCTCCAAAGAAAAAAATTTCTGTAAGTAATTTGTGATTATGAACTAAATCCGAAGATACTAATAATGCACATCCTGTAACAAACGACACATCCATAATATTTTTTTTAATCATAGACTCATTTTTCTTTGCATAATAGTATTTTCTGAACCCCCAAAACAATTTTCCGCCACAATTCCAAACAACTTTATTGTTATAAAAATAATTTATTCTTGGAATAACCACTTTATACGCTTTATTTTGCGTAATAAAAGAATTTAATATCGAGATACATGAAGGATCTATCACCGTATCATTATTTAACAAAAAATAATAATTTGGATTATATTTTTCAGAAAATTCAATCATTAAATTGTTTCCTCTAGAGAAGCCATTATTCTCTTTTAAATCTAATAGTATAACCTGTCTTTCTTGCAGATTAATAGCTGTATAATTTATATTCTCAACAACATCTATTTTGATACTCTGTTTATTGCAAAATTCCTCTATTTCTATCATAGATTTATTTGTAGATCCATTATCACCCACAACAACAAAATAGTCAGAATAGTTCATTTTATTTAAAGAATCTAGACACTCTATAGTGTCCTGAAATCCATTCCAGTTTAATATAGTTATGCAAATCATATTTATTATTTAGAAAGAGTAAACAATTTCAATGTACAACATATAAACAAAATCAATTCCGATAAACACATGGCTATTGAGCCAGCTACGACACCCAATAAATTCACGGCCACAATAAGAAAGCCTATACTCATAATACCGGCAATAAACACATACTTCAAAAAATATCTCTGAAAACCTAAATTCACTAATCCTACTATACCTAAAATATAATTTAACCCTCCAAATAGTATTACAGGTGTCATCATACGAATTAAAACTATAGCTTGAGGTTCAGCAGCACTAAGCAGAATATTATTTATTGGAGTAGCAAGAAGCAAAACGATTAAAAGGATTGATATCAAAAATAGAGACATTATTAACGACACTCGCTTAAGTTTGTAAACATTAGCCGATATTGTGTTATCCTTAAAATTATTTGCCAAATGAGGAAATAGTGCATTAGATATAGGAGATGCAACAGATTGCGCAGCTTTAACAACCTTTTCTGCTCCAGCATATATGCCGACCATTGTATTACTGGTGAACAATCCTAAAACAAAGACATTAGAATTACGGTATAATTCCATACAGACTGTTGAAAGGAAGATATACCAGCCAGCTTTCAATTGAAAGGTCACATCATTCAATTTAGGAATAGTGATCGATATTTTGAATACTCTATAGGCTATAAGCAAACTTATTATACCTGAAAACAAATAACCTGCCGAATTCAACAATGGTATTTTGACATAATCAGACTCATGTTTGATACATACAAAAATTAATATCGTAAAAATTGTCTTGCAGGTTATATTAACCATTGTCATGTACTTCATCCTCTCCATACCTTGAAAAAGCCATATAGGGTTCATTGCATCCCCCATTACAACCCCTAATCCAAGTATGAACATAAAAACATGGGTCCATGAAAAAAGTAGGATTGCCACACTGATAAAAATCACAAAAGCTATAACCATAAGGATTATTTTTGCCCCCAAAGTCGCATTAACTATTCCATTCACGACATCGTGATTATCTCTATTCTGAGCAATTTGTCGGGTTACCGAAAGGTTAAAACCGTATGAACTCAATAACAGCATATACTGTATTAATGCATAAACAATAGAATAGATACCATAATTTTCCATACCTATCACCTTTATCATATAAGGCAATGTAACCAACGGAAGTACCATATTTAGTACATTTAATATGGATAAAGACAAGACACTCTCCAACAAGCGACTATTTATATGCATAACTAACTTTAAACCTTGTGATATAACTAAACATTATAAAAAGTACTGGGATTTCATAAGGACTTAGATTTAGCCAATAAAATTCAAAAAACCCCAAAGCTAAAAAGGTTAAAACGCTACAGTTAGCAAGAAGTAAAAAAACGTTCTGAGATTTCACCGAAACATAATACAAAAAGTAAACAATGAATGCGAAATTTAAAACAAATACAATAAAAAAAAGAGAGTCATGACTATAACACCAAATAGTACCAATAAAAGTCCTAACATTGGTATCTCCTAATTCCCCAATTGATAAAAATACGGGATTAATGCCATCAATATACCGTCCATCACCAAACAAGGCTATAAAAAAATTTATAATCGGTCTTACTAACGCTAATTTCATTTCTGGTTCTAAAATACCCTGCTGATAGTCCAAACTAAACGATAAAGACCCACCTATCAGGTAATCCATAAAATGATTAACCACAAAATTCATCCACGAATCGGTAATATCATTTCCTTCACTTAAAATCATTATAAGATAATAACTAAGAAAAAAAACTCCACTACAAATGAATACCGGAAATAATAAATTTTTTAAATTCAAGATAGATTTATTTGAGAAAAGTCTCGCTAGATAACCTATTAAGACAGGTGCTATAATCCAGCTTTTCACCCCCACGGCATACATGCCAATCAATAACAATCCAATAATTACATAAGCAGACTTATGCTTACTGTCGCTCTTATATATCATATATGAAAATATGGCAGACAATAAGACATTTAAATGTGCAAAAAAACCACTTACTTCATATTGCTCCGAAAACTCATCTCCACCAAAAGAAAATCCATCGGATATAGTATTTCTAATTCTCAGCAACGAGATTATAATGCCAATAATACCCAATATTTTTAATAAGTTATAAGAATCATCCCGTTTTAATGTAACATATCTGTTTATTCGATCTTTTTTCACTAAAGTGGAAAAAAACAAACTAGGAATAAAAAACAAGAATAGACCTAAACAAGGTATAACTAAACTTGGTAAATAAAAATTCGGAACTTCAGTTACACAATTCGAGTATAATACCGCAATAAGGGTAACTATAGCGTATGGAATAGAAAGAACATTCACCGGTGTAATTATTATACCCCACAATTTTTTTTCTATTAGACACAAAAGAGAAACCTCAAATATGAATATTAGCAAATATATCATTCAAGTGACTATTAACGCTCAAATTGGGGTATTCTCTCGTTAAAGGGCACTTTTCAGTGCTCCAATCTGAGTATGTTAAATGTTAGTTGACTAAATTAACTATTGGTTATTGGAAAGCATTGGCTTCTTTTTCAAAGTCAGCTTCACCTATAATCAGAAACGTCTTAATATCTCAATCAAACGTACATTATCTTTGCGACCACGAACAGCCAGACGTATCAGATTACGACCGGCCATATTGGATTTCAATCCGCAATTACTTACTATCACATCGTTTTCTATCAATTTCTGTGTGAGTTCCGCTGATGTATATTTATCTGTCACTTCACAAAGAAAATAATTGGCTTGCGAAGGGATAACCCGCAAATAAGGAACAGTTTGCAGTTCTGCATAAAAAGTTTCTCTTTCCGCCACAAACTTGGCACAGGCCTTTATATAATCCTTCTCATACTTGCCATAGATTTGCAAATAGAATTCGGCAAATGAATTGATGTTCCAGATGCTCACCTCCTTCTTCATCCGTGCTATCAAATCAATATCCGCTGTAGCAAACACACCAAGCCGTAAACCAGGAACGCCATAAGACTTTGAGATAGATTTCATAACCATCATGTGAGGATGGGCAGTCAACATTTCATCATACAACAAGCTATTTTCTACGGAGCCATAAGTAAAATCCACAAAACTTTCATCTACAAGCAAACGAATACCCTTCATCGCACACCATCCCACCAATCGTAAAACGTCAGCCTTTGGCATAAAATGCCCGGATGGATTATCCGGATTTATCAGCATCAATAACGAAATACCCTTGTTCTCAAAATATACCATTAAGTCCTCTGCCGTATATTCAAAATTCTCACCTTGAGGAAAAAACGGAACAATCTGCTCTTTTCGAAGCCGATTGGGATATTCATCAAAAGTAGGATATATGATACCGACTTTATCACCCGAATGTTCTTCCATCATTATCTTTATCAATTCTGCAGCGCCATTTCCTACAACTATATAATCTTGTTTTACACCAAAATATTTTCCCGCGAGCAATGAATTTACTTGCATACTCGATGGGTAATTTTCAAGCAACATATCAAAATTAGCACGCAATTCATCCTTCATCCGCTTGGGCGGGAAAAAAGGATTCACCAAATAGCAGTAATCCAGCATCTGTGGGAAACGCCAATAACCGCCATAACGTTTATGATACTCTTTCCATTTTATATTTTTATCGCTGAAAATGGTAGATGCGATATCCAAATCCTGTACATCATCTATTTCATACCATTTCTCATCTGTTATCGGTAATGCCTTCAAGGTAGAATTGTGCAGATGGAGCAATATGCGCAGTACTTGTTCGTAATATTCATTATTCCCCATAACCCGACAATAAGCCTTAAGAAATGGTACATATTGACATTTTGAGAACTCACGACTGAACTTGTAAATATTCACAGTTTTGTAATAGACTTCTGCATTTTCATAACGGAAAGCTTCTTTCGGAACAAAATTGGTAATGTTCCGGTCATTATCAATGCAAACCATTGTACCATCCATCCACGTTTCATACTTGGCAACAAGTGCCAAATCCGGATCTGGATGGTTCACCAACAGCTCAAGCATCCTGTCTTCAAAAATTAAATCGGATTCAAACAAAATAGTGTCATCTTTGCATAACTCTTCTTTTACCAAAGCCAGTGAATAAATATTGTTTGTTTGGTCATAAATAGGATTATTGACATACTCTATTTTCAAGACATCATCATAACGATGTCCTATATAGTCTATCAGTTTTTGTCCTTCATAACCTATCACTAAAACAAGACGATTAAGTTTAAATTTTGATAATTGGGTAATCATTCTATCAATAAGTCGAATGCCATTTACCTCTATCATACATTTGGTATTGTTTCTGGTCAATTCGCCTAATCGTTTTCCCATTCCTGCCGCTAAAATAATTGCTTGCATATATTTAAGATATTTGTAAATACTCAATTTAGAGTATGTTCTAAATTGAATACTTACATTATTTATCCAGTTTTTCGTACTCAGAATTCTTACTCATGAACTCCGGCACAATTGATTTCATCACTTTCACAGTTTCCAACTTTTCTACTCGAATGGATAGATCTACCAAGCGTGTAATAAGCATAGATATATTTGTAAAATCATATTCTCTCACTTTCGCATGGTAGATTTTAGTGCTGTTGGTTGGAAGAGTATTTTCTTTGGTTGCCAGTAACTCTTCATACAGCTTCTCACCTGGACGAAGGCCGGTATATTTTATTTCTATATCTTTTTCGGGGATAAGACCGGCCAGTTCTATCATTCGACGTGCCAGGTCGGCAATCTTTACCGGAGTGCCCATATCAAATACGAAAATCTCATTTCCTTTACCCATAAAAGCAGCTTCCAAAACAAGACGACAGGCTTCGGGGATTGTCATGAAATAACGGATAATATCAGGATGGGTGACTGTTAAAGGACCTCCTTTAGCCAACTGTTCACGGAAACGGGGAATGACAGAACCGTTACTGCCTAATACATTACCAAAGCGGGTAGTGATAAAACGGGTTTTCCCCGGATGTAACCCTTTACTTATCGCGATACTCAGACTTTGCACATAGATCTCTGCCAGGCGTTTGGAGGCTCCCATCACATTGGTTGGGTTGACTGCCTTGTCGGTAGAGATCATAATAAATTTGTCGGCACCATATTTTACGGACATGTCGGCCATATTACAGGTTCCCTGGACGTTGGTATGTACAGCTTCACAAGGGTTTTCTTCCATCAGAGGGACATGCTTATAGGCTGCTGCATGAAAGACATATTGGGGATGGAAAGTTTTAAAAACACTTTCTACACGGGCAAGCATCCGGACATCTCCCATGATCGGGGTGAAGACGACATCCGGAAAACGGTCTTCCAACTCCAGACGGATGGTATGCATAGGTGTCTCGGCACTGTCAAACAGAATCAGTTGTTTCAATCCTAACGTACAAAGTTGCCGACAAAGTTCACTTCCGATAGATCCGGCAGCACCTGTAACCATAACGACCTTTCCTTTTAATTCATCGGCTATCTCTTTCAGGTTGATATTTATTTCATCACGCCCTAAAAGATCTTCGATACGAACTTCAGGAAGATTACGCAGATTGACTACCCCTCCTTTTAGCTCATCCACAGTTGGAAGCATCAACATACGAACTTTTTTCCGCTCACAATAACGAACCAGGCGTTCACTTTCTGCTTTTACTGCATGATAGTCGGTAAACAAAATAGCCTTGATACCTTTTCGGTTTACCAAACCATTAAATTCCAACTGGTTCCTGACCGAGTAGACCGGACATCCTCCTATGCGGATCTTGCTTCTTTTTCCAATTCGTATATACCCTTCAATCTGATAATTATCCGATTGTTTCCAAAGAGAAGTGGCAGGCGAATTAGATACAGCGTCTTCCTCCCTGTAAATCAACAACCTCTCATTATTGGAGGCGACACTTCTAACTATCATGCTATACATTATTATTAATAAAGCACGAAATATTGTCAGGATGAAGAAGGTCAGGAATAAATCAAGCAGCCCTCCTAAAAAGACTTGAAGAAAAGATAACGAGTGGATAAAACAGGAAAGGACTACAATCATCAAAGCAGCTTTCACAAAGGAGGCAATAGCAATACGCCCCGTCTCTGTAAAAGTAGAATGACGAATGACACCTTTATAGGTCTGGCAGGAGAGAAAACAGATTGTACTGCATAGGATGGAAAAGAGATTTATATAAATAAACTCATGTACCGGCAGACTTATTTTCAAAATATTGCCAAGGGTCGCAAAAACTAAAAAAGTGGATAAAACCGAGAAAAACAGATCTACAAAAAAGATTATCCAACGATTAAAGTATTTTTGCTTTGAGAAGAGGATGATAAAATCGCTGATTTTCAACACATTAATACTAATCATATATCATAAAAATGTTCGTCAGTCCCATAACGGAAATAACGATTATTGCTTGTTTTTCAAAGCCTGTACAAAGAAAAAGGTGACTAGAAAAAACGATCGTTTTTTCTAGTCACCTTTTTTCTGTTTAAAATCGTTAATCGCTGATTAACAGATATTTCGTATGAATCAGAGGCATAATATTGATACTTAGGGGAATAATAATTTAGAAAAGGCTTTGATTATTGGATTATAAAGAATACTTTTGCACACGAATAAATGACTAGAAAAAACGATCGTTTTTTCTAGTCATTTCATTTTTATCCTATTAATTATTTGATCTTATTTTTTAATTTATATATGGATAAACGTTTTTAATTATGCATTTATTTCGGCATCGAAGTTGCAGAAGGGTTCTCCACGATTCCCCATTCTCCGATATTCCGTTCTTTCCGATCGAACGAAACACCGACTTTTATCAGTTTACGATGATCTATTTGATAAGGTAACAGGTATCCTTTATCGTTTATTTGTTGTAAAGCATCTTCTATACTTCCGTCCAACTTAAATTCGAAAACGTAAATATATTCTCCGGTTTTGACAACTGCATCCGCACGGCCTTTGGCACTACGGACCTCTGCATCACAGAACTGCCCCATCAATTTAAAGATCAGATAAAAGACAACCTGGTAATGACGCTCTGTCTTGTCATTCAATTCATAAGGGAAATCCGCAAAAAAAGCACGCATACGTCGCATAAAAGCATCGACATCGCCGGACTCCAGTTCATGAACAAATTTACCGATATAGAAGCCTCTTGCTTCTTCAGTGATGGAAGAATAGAAAGGAGTGATAAAGTTTAGGAATCCGTAACGCACTTCTTCGTTTGGAAATTCCAGTTTATAGAGTTTAAAACGAGCATCGTATTCTTTGATTGTCAGATATCCGCTTTGATAGATTAACGGGATCGGGTTGTTCCGTTCAGCACGGTATTCGGTAAAAGCCGATGCTTGTGTCTCTACACCATCGATCAAAAGACGAAGGTCGTATTCACTTTTCTTCAATAACTCTACCAAAAAGGTGGGAGTTCCGGTCTGGAACCAATAATCGCCAAACTCTCTTTTGTCTAATGCACTTAACGTACTGAAAGGATTAAACACTCCCTCCCGGTTCGGATGAAAGTGGTAGCCGTCGTATTGCTTCACCATCATTTCAACTGTTTCTTCCCATGTCAGTGACTGCATTTGACCTAGCTGTTCCAATTCGGGACGCAAGTTCGCAGTTAACTCTTGATGTGTTATACCGCAAAGAGTTGCATAATTATAGTCGAGGCTTATATCATTAAGTTGGTTCAAATCACTAAAAACGCTTACTTGTGCAAATTTAGTGACACCGGTCAGGAATACAAAACGCAAGTAACGGTCAGCACTTTTGAGAACGCCATAGAACGCTTTCATCGTACGCCGATAGGCTTCCATCAAAGATTCATTATTAATCGCCTGCAAAAGAGGTTTATCGTATTCGTCGATCAAAACAACTACCTGACGCCCGGTTTGTTCCCAAGCACGACGAATAACATAAAAGAAACGTTCTTCCGGAACACGCAATTTCATTTCATCTCCGTAAACAGCTTCCCACATTTCCAAATATTGATTTAAAATAGCTACCAGATCTGCTTCCGTTTCATATTTACGGGCATTCAAATCAAGATGCAACACCGGATAAGTATTCCACTCCTGTTCTAATTTTTCAATGGCCAAACCTTCAAATAGTTCTTTTTTTCCTTGAAAATAGGCCTCCAATGTAGAAATCAGTAAACTCTTTCCGAAACGACGGGGACGACTGAGAAAATAAGGCTTTCCCTTCATCACCAATTCATAAATCAATGCTGTTTTATCGACATACAAATAGTTCCCATTCCGAATATCTTCAAAATCTTGTATTCCTATCGGTAATTTACGACTCATCATTATACGCTATTTTAACTTATATCTAGTTGTTGAACAAAGATAAACATTTATCCGTATAAAGCGGAAACAACCAACCAATTAATATCGACCACAACAGAATATCCAAAAAAAATCAGCCAAGTAGCAAACCCATATACTACCTGGCTGATTTTATTTTAAGAATTCCAGATCAAATCAGGAAAGAAAATCATTATTGAGGCATCGGAGCTGCTGAAGGCGGAGGTGTCTTTGTCCCCCACTCTTTATTGGCTCTCGGGCCCATTTCAAGTTCAAGCAGGCCGCCTTGGGCGATGTCGCTGTGCTGGAACCAGGGCTGGTTCAGGACTTCGCCGTTAAGGCGGGCCGACTGCACATATTTGTTTTCTTCGGAAGCGTTGTTTGCTTTGATCTCAAACGTATTGCCGTTACCCAGGTCGATCTTCACATCGGTAAATACCGGGCTACCTATATTATAGGTAGGCGAACCGGGAGTAACCGGATAGAATCCCATCTGGCTGAAAAC
>Ga0129316_1001056_pt1 | contig 11778 bp, 10 predicted proteins | sample Cm1ome_2_FD_94429 | JGI IMG/M metagenome (GOLD analysis project Ga0129316, IMG submission 94429) | Eastern black-and-white colobus group fecal microbial communities from Wisconsin, USA - Cm1022B metagenome | ecosystem: Host-associated > Mammals > Digestive system > Large intestine > Fecal...
GGAATTGTTTATGGTCTTTTTCCAAGACCTTTAAAGGTTTCCATTCAAGCATTCGATATTGTTCAATTTTCAAGGTCCTGCTGACTGCCTCTCTCAAAGCAGCTTGCTTATTATAACTCGCTGCGCTTTGTTTGTCAAGCACTTTTTTGAATTATTTTTCAGCAAGCTTTCAAGTGAAAGCAGCCCTTCCGGCCTTTCGGCTGGCCACTGTCGTGCGACAGCTTTCTTATAATACTACTCCCATCGCCTTTTGTCAACTACTTTTTCAAACTTTTTTCAAATTTTTGCAAAATTCTTTTTGCCTCTATAAAATAGCACGATATTCCATTCAATATTATAAACGCTTTTTCTGTGCCCGGTTTCTGATTCTTTACGGTGTACATTCTTAGAAATATCGCTTATAATATATTACATTATATAGCCATGCATTTTGTTTTTGAATTTATGATATAAAGGAGCCTTTCCCATGATCCTTACCGTAAACATCGGCAACACCAACATTACGCTGGGTGCCTTTGAAAACGATTCCATCTTGTTTTCCGCGCGCCTGGCCAGCGTAAAGGCTGCCACGGCAGATGAATACGCCGTGCGCATCGGCGGCGTGCTTTCGCTGCACCACATTGCCCCCGAGCAGGTAGAGGGCGCCATTCTGGGCAGCGTTGTGCCCAGCCTGACCAGCCCTGTAAAGGCTGCCCTCGAAATGCTTTATTCGGTGCGTGTGCGCATTGTAGGCCCCGGAATGCGCAGCGGGCTGCCCCTGCGCATCGACAATCCCTCTGAGCTGGGTGCCGAGCTTTTGTGCGGGGCCGTGGCTGCGCTGCAGATCCATAAACCGCCGCTGGTTTTGATCCACATGGACACCGCCTGCAGCATGATGGCCGTAAACGCCGCCGGGCAGCTGGTGGGCGGCGTGATCAGTGCCGGGCCTCACCTTGCGCTGAACACGCTGGTGCGCCACACGAGCCAGCTTTCCCATGTAGATGTAGATGCTCCCGTGGGCAGCGTGCTGGCTACCACAACGGCTTCCAGCCTTCACACCGGCGCTGTGCTGGGCACTGCCGTGATGATTGACGGGCTGATGGCGCGTTTTCGTGCCGAGCTTGGGCAGGACACCGCTGCCATTGCCACCGGCCAATTCCCCAAAAGCATTCTGAATGCCTGCACCTGCGGCATCACTTACCGCGAAAATTTGATTTTGGACGGGCTGTATATGATCTGGTGCAAAAACAAAAAGAAGTAATCCGGCCTTCAGTTTCAATTTTCCCCTTTTCTTTTGAAGCAAAATGTGCTATGATAGCTTAGGTTCTTATAAGAACGGATATGCGATCGTAGCTCAGCTGGATAGAGCGTTCGGCTCCGACCCGGAAGGCCAGAGGTTCGAATCCTCCCGGTCGCACCAAAAAGGCTGCTGCACAAGGGCAATTCCACGTGCAGCAGTCTTTTTCTTTTCTGATTAAATCTCAATTGTAAAATACCCAGCAGCCCCGGTGGATCGTTCTCCGCCGGGGCTGCTTTGTTCCCTTGTTTGGGCTTTGCATCACTTTTGCGGCTTTATGCCCCAGGACACAAGGTTCATGGCAATTACGATCAGCGCCACCACGGCCAGTGAAGCCCAAAAGCCCATGTTGAGCCCCAGCCATTCGGCTTTGCCGAAAATGCTGATCCAAAGTGCGTTCCAATGCATCGTTCTGTTGTTCCTCCTTGTTTACAAAAGCTCGCCATAGTGGCGCGCATAGGCCTTTTTCAAGCTGGTCGCCAGCGCCATATACAGCAGAATACAGGGGATCAGATAGGCAAAGTATGCCGCGGGCAGCGGCGAAAAGCTGATCGAAACTGCCCTGCAAAACAAGGTGAGCGGTCTTTTGTGCCTGATCGACTGCGACAAATTCAAATCCATCAACGACACCTTTGGCCACGCGGTGGGCGATGCCGTGATCGTTGCCATTGCCGCTACCCTGCAAAATTCCTGCCGCAGCGATGACATTGTAATGCGCCTTGGCGGCGATGAATTCGCCATTTTTGTGCTCACCGTTACCGAAAAGGCCAGCGCTGAATCCTTTTTTGCGCGCCTGTTTGACAACATCAAAAGCATTCAGATCCCCGAGCTTGGCCCAAGGCCGATCATAGTCAGCCTTGGCGCGTGCCTGTATGACGGCAAGGAGACCGCAAACTTTGATAGGCTGTATCGCCGGGCCGACCATGCCATGTACCAAAGCAAAAAGCAGCCGGGCTTTACTGCCACCATTTACGGCGAGATATAAAAACGCAAACAGCCCTTTTGCCGCCTGTTTTCAGGAAAGCAAAAGGGCTGTGTTTCTTATGCCAGGCCCAAAGCAAAACCCCCGGCCCTTCGGTGCTTGCACGCCGAAAAGCCGGGGGTTTTAAAGGAGAATAAAAAATTATGAAAAAGATCAATGAAAAAAGATAACGCCTTGTTTTTGCCTTACAGCAGATAATCGCCCAGGCTGCCGTTTACCAGTTCGTCATAGCCGGGAATGCCGCTTACCACGATCTGCTTATCCTTAGAGCTGTTGTTGTTGAACGCATTGATGTATGCGTTGATACCGGCCAGATGGCGGCCAACACGCAGCTCGATGGGGAAATCGCCGCTGCTGTAATCCACATACAGCAGGCCCAGATCATAAGCGATCACATAGCAGGGGTCCTTGCCGGTTTTCACCAGAGTTTCGTCGGTGTAGCCGCGCAGACGGCCCTGGCTGGGGTTGCCGGTTTCCATCAGCAGAGCGTAGGTGTTGGTGAAATCGCCCAGCTCGCGGTGGGTCAGGCCGTGCAGGGTAGTGGGAGAAGGCTCCAGGCTCATGGAAATGCCTTCCAGCTGCAGATCCAGCACGCCCTCGGCGGCAATGGTAGCAGCGCGCTCGTGAGCCACGGTAGCGTTGTTCACAGCGTATTCGGGGCTGGACTCGTGCAGGTCGATCTCCATGTCAATTTCCAGAGTGTTGATCATGTTGGTCACGGCGTAAGCCACCTGCTCGGACAGCGTGCCGTCCTCAACGCCGGGGTAGCAGCGGTTCAGGTTGCGGGTTTCCGAGCCGGACAGAGTCTGGCCGGAGGACTTGTGGGTGTAAATGTCGGGGTCGGGCCACTGGTCAATGGGGTTGGTGGCACGAGAGCCGTACTGGAAGGTGCGGGTCTCACCGTTTTTGTTGGTGAAGTGCATATACTGGGGCGAACCATCCAGCGGGTCGTTATGGGTCAGGGCCGAGTTGTTGATGTTGGGGATCACATAAATGGTGCCCGCATCCACATTGGCGTTTTCCTCCAGCAGAATGCCTGCCATGTGGCCCGAGGGCTCGTTGGCATGGGTGCTGCCCAGCACTACCAGAGAGCCGCCCTCTTTTTCGCCTTTCAGCACATACACATCCGAGTCACCAATGGTGCCTTCCAGATTGGGGTTGTACTTGCTCAGCTTAAAGACTTCGGTCACATTGGGGCCGGTAACGATATCTTCCTGGAAGTGGCGCTTGGTGTAAAAGCTCATGCCGGCAATGCTGCCCACAATGCCTGCAACTACCAGGATAGCGGCGGCGGACAGATAAGTTTTCTTCATATTCATTCTATTCGCCCTCCTTTACTTGATCAGCAAGATGCGCAGCAGCAGCGGGATCAGGATCATGGCTGCGTTGATCTGGTCAACAATGCGCTCTTCTTTGAAAATCAGATTATACAGTGTGCTTACAAAAACCAGAAGGGCAATGGCCAGGTAAATGATGGTAATGATACTCATAATATTGCCCCTCCTTTAAAACAGCCCGGCAATCAGCTTGGAATTTGCCAGGAAGAAGCTGGCGTAAACCAGCAGAATGATGATGGGCAGAATGCAGCGCTTCAGGATCTTGGTGTACTGCTTCACACCGGTCACCTGTGCGGCAAACAAGCCGGCCAGAGCCGTGGGAGGCATCATGTCGCCCACTGCGGCGATCAGGCTGATGGCAGCCAGAACCACCACCGAGTTGCCGCCCAGCAGGGAGGCATAAATGTAAGCGAAGGGCACGCCCAGCACCGAGCAGGCACCGTAGGAAGAAACAGCACCGAACAGGGGGATGCTGATAGCGCAGGCCAGCAGCCACAGAACGCTGGGCAGGCGCAGGCAGCTGATAACGATCAGGCCGCGAACACCGGTGGCAGTCATCACTTCGATGAACATACCAACGCCCATCAGAATGCCCATAACGGGAGCAGCGGTGCGGATAGCAGCGGGAACGGCAGTCAGCACATTGATTTTCTTGCCGGTGAACAGACCAACAGCAGCGCTGATGAGGAACATCAGAGGCATACCGATGTCTTCGCCCAGCTTGAGGACCTTAAACACGATCATGAGCACCACCAGAACCAGCAAAGGCAGGTAGATGCGGGCGCCGAACTGCTTGCGAACGGCATCCTGCTTTTCCAAAGCGGGCTTCAGCTCTTCGTAGTTCATGTGGCGGGCCTGCTTGTAGCCGAGCATCAGCACAAACAGCACAGCCAGGGGGAAGGTGATCAGGGCCAGAGGGCCTTCAAAGCCCACATAGGGCACGTCGATACCGGCGCAGATGATCAGAGCGGCGGTGTTGACGGGGGGTGCGATCATGCCCAGCAGAGCGCCCATGGCAATGATGGAACCGGCGGTAACGGCATCGATGCCCATCAGTGCCAGCACGGGTGCCATGATGGAACCGGCCGACAGAACAGCAGCGGTGGAAGAACCGGTGATCATGCCGGGGAACATGATGATGAGCATGATGAGGATCAAAAGAACAGCGGGGAAACGATGGAATTTCTCAATGATCAGGCTGCTCAAAGCATCCAGCGCACCGGATTCTTCGATAACTTTCATAAAGATCATGGCGCAGCCGATGGTCAGAATGGTATCCACATAACCGAACTCGCCTTCCACCATCATACGGATGGTTTCAGTGCCAAGGCCGCCCTCCAAAGCTCCGCAGAGCGCTGCTGCCAGCATGGAAACGCCGACAGGCAGCTTGAGAGCAAAGCAGCCGATCATGAAGACACCGACCATCACAAAAAAAGTGATCACATAAGGTGTCATAATGATGTTCTCCTTATTCTGTTCACAGCGGCCCGGTCTGCGGGCCGCTGTGGGTATTCTCAGTTACAACAGAGTGAAACGGCTGTTGTCTTATTTGCCAAAAGCGGTCTGCAGAGCGCCCAGAGCGCCGGCAGTGTTCTCAACGTAGGTGGCGGGGGTGCTGTTCTTAGCCAGAATGCCGGACATCAGGCCGTCAGCATCGCCCTCAGAAACAACGATAGCAGCATCGCAGCTCTCGAAAGCGGGGTTGATGAAGCTGTCAGACAGGGTGCCGCGGCGAGCGGAACCACCGGTGTGCAGAGCCAACACGGTGATGCCCTTATCCTTAGCAGCAGCGATCAGAGCGTCGGTACGAGCCAGCTCCTGATCAGCGTCGATACCGGCAGCGCCCAGACCCTTGGAGGAACCGCCCACAGCCAGGATCAGAGTCTTGCAGTCATCGGGCAGCTCGTCGCCGGTGATGTTCTTGTTCATGGTCACTTCAATGCCGGCCTTGCTGCACAGGGTGTTGGCAATGTCCACGTCAGCGCTCTGGCCAATGCTGGTCAGGATGGCGGGAGTCTGGCACATACCGGCGCTGATCTCAGTCAGATCCGTTGCAGCGGCAGAAGCAGCAGTGGAAGCAGTGGAAGCAGCGGGAGCAGAGGCAGCAGGGGCTGCGCTGGAAGCGCTGGAGCCGCCGCAGGCAACCAGAGAGAGGGCCAGAGCACCGGCCATGGCGATAGTAGCAATTTTCTTCATGATAAAAATCTCCTTTTCGTTGTTTTCTCAAAATACCATAATATCCGTTTTTGAAAAAAGGCCGCCCGCTCGGTGAGGATAGAACGGGCGGCCCCTGTTACAAAAGATTCTTTTTTACAGTGGTTTTTCGATCAGTAGGCCAGAGCCTTGCCGTCACGGCGGGGGTCAGCGCCGCCGCGCAGGGTGCCGTCCTGAGCAATGGAGATGCCCTGAACGCCGCCAAAGAACAGCTGCCATTCGCCCTTATCGGTCACTTCGTGGCCGCGCTCCTGCAGTTCTGCTGCAACCTCGGCAGTAATGGGGTTCACACCGCCGGACTCGTAGCAGATGTTTTCGGAAGCGTTGTCATAGATACGGGCGCAGTCGATGGCATCCTGAATGTCCATATCATAGTCGATCATGCGCTCGATCACCTGTGCGATGGTGGGGAAGATACGGGTTGCTCCGGGGCTGCCGATGGTCATGTAGGGAGAGCCGTCGGGGTACAGAACGATGGAGGGGCTCATGCTGGACAGGGGGCGCTTGCCGCCTTCTGCGCAGTTCACGCTCTCGGGATCAGCCGAGAAGTCGTCCATTTCGTCGTTCATAATAAAGCCGTAGCCGGGCACGCCCACTTTAGAGCCAAAGCCATAGTTGATGGTCTTGGTGCAGGCAACCATGTTGCCCCACTGGTCAACCACAGAGAAGCTGGTGGTGGCGTAATGCTCGAGCTCTTCGGGCTCAACAGCCACATAGCTGCCGCTCTTTTCGGTGATCTCGCTGTAGCGCTCGGCAGCGTATTCCTTGCTGGTCAGCTGAGCCAGAGGCACTTCGGCAAAATCGGTATCGGCCATGTACTGAGCACGGTCAGCAAAGGCGATCTTGAATGCTTCGGAGAAGCGGTGTACATACTCGGCGCTGTTCACACCGATGGTATCCATATCGTCGTAGTTCTCCAGAATGTTCAGGATCTCTACCAGATGGGTGCCGCCGGAGGATGCCGGGGGCAGAGAGTAGATGGTGTAGTCCTTATAGTGGCCCACCACAGGCTCGCGAACCTTGACTTCGTAGTTGGCCAGATCTTCCATGGTCATGTTGCCGCCCCAGTCTGCAACGGCATCCACCATAGCCTGTGCCATGTCGCCGGTGTAGAAGGCGTCCTTGCCGCCGTCAGCGATCAGCTGCAGGGTCTTGGCCAGATCGGGGTTGGTGATCACATCGCCCACTTCATAGGGCAGGCCAGCCTCGTTCAGGTAAATGTTGCTCAGGGTCTCGTTGGCAGCCAGGCCGCTGTATTCGCTTTCCAGCTCTTCCTTGAAGGTAACGCCCACCACAAAGCCGTTGTTGGCAGTGTCGATAGCGGGCTGGAAGATCTGCTGGCGGGTAACAGCATCCGAGCCATAGTGCTCCAGCAGATACTCAAAGCCGGCCACTTCGCCGGGCACAGCCACCGACAAACCGCCGATGGAGCTCATGGTGCCCAGGTTGTTGGTGCCATCCAGGCTGAACTGCTTCATTTCGCCGTTCTCGTCCAGCCACATCTGGGCGTTGGCAGCAGCAGGAGCAGTTTCACGGAAGTCGATCACGCTTACCTTGTTTTCGTCGGCGCTGTAAATGGTCATGAAGCCGCCGCCGCCCAGGCCCGAGAAGTAGGGCTCGGCCACACCCAGGGTGTAGGCCACAGCTGCAGCTGCATCAAAGGCGTTGCCGCCCTCTTTCAGAATGTCCAGGCCGGCCTTGCTGGCGTACCAGTTGCAGGAAGCCACTGCGCCGGTTTTGCCGGTGGCATCGCGCTCATCGCGCTTTTTCTCGAAGTTTTCATCATAGGGCAGCCAGACTTCGTCCTCAGAAGCCTCGGCGCCGGAGGCTGCTTCGCTGGGAGCGGCGCTGCTGGCCACTGCGCTGGAAGCGGCAGTGCTGCTGCAGGCAGTCAGAGCGGCAGCCAAGCCGAGTGCGATCGCGCTCTTGGCGATCGAACGGTTAGAGCTTGTCTTTCTCATTTTTTCCTCCTTAATTTTGTCGGTGCGGCAAATGCGCGCCGCACCGCTTTCAGGATCTCCTTCTTCAGAACCTTTTGTACATTGCAAAACGGCAGGAGCAATCATTCTCCCACCTTTGCGGTATGTGTAAATTATATGAAAATTCTCTGAAATTTTCTATTTGTTCTCATATTTTTCTCAGAATAAATATGAGAAATATAAAGTTTGGCCCCTTTTGATCATTTCAAAACTTAATTAAATAAAGCCTTTCTTCGCGCATAACGGACAAATGTTAAAAGAATAGTGCAGCATATTGCACTGTTAAAACATTTTTAATGCAAAAATTTCATTAAATTATTCTAAAATTTCATCAATCAAAAAATCAAACCTCTTTGTACAAAATGCACATAAGCTCCCTGTTATTTTGGTAAATGTGCCCTTTCCACCGGTTTTTGCACCAAACAAAGGGCGCAGTGCCGCCCGGCACTGCGCCCTGTATTTCCGCTTTTTGTCTGGCTGCCTTACAAAAGATCAGTAAGCCAGTGCCTTGCCGTCACGACGGGGATCAGCGCCGCCGTCCAGCGTGCCGTCCTCTGCATAGCGCACAGCGTTCACCGAGCCGAAGGCGCGGTTAAAGTCATCGCTGGCGTTCATGGTCCAGCCCTTAGCCTCCATCTCAGAGATGGTTTCCTCCGAGAAGCGGCCCTCGTAGTCCAGCGTGGTGTCACGGAAGCCCTTGATACGGGGTGCATCGATGGCTTCCTGCATGGTCATGCCATGGTCGATCAGGTTAGAGCACAGCTGAGAAACGGTGGCAATGATGGTGGTGCCGCCGGGAGAGCCCAGAGCTGCCACGGGCTTGCCGTCCTTTTCGATCACGGTGGGGCTCATGCTGGACAGAGGAGTCTTGCCGCCTGCGATGGAGTTGGGGTGGTCTGCGCCCACATTGAAGTCGCCCATTTCGTTGTTCATCACAAAGCCGTAGCCATCCACAGCCACAGAAGCGCCGAAGTAGCCGTTTACCGTGCAGGTAACTGCCACCATGTTGCCGTCCTTGTCCGCCACAGAGTAGTGGGTGGTATCCTGATGCTCAAACATCCAGGGATCGTCGGGCAGAACATTGGTCATGGCGGTGTCCATGTCGATCTTGTCGGCCAGCTTTTTGGCGTAATCCTTGTTCAGCAGGCCCTCGATAGGCACATCCACAAACTTGGTGTCGCCCATGTACTCGCCGCGGTCGGCATACGCCATGGCAAAGGCAGAGCCGATCAGGTGCTGTGCCTCGGCAGAATCCTGCTCCATGCTGGGCAGATCAAAGTTTTCGAGAATGTTCAGGATCTCCAGCACGATGGTGCCGCCCGAGGAGGGAGAGGGAGAAGAATAGATGTCATAGCCGCGGTAGGTGCCGTGTACGGGCTCCATGACCTCAACTTCGTAGTTGGCCAGATCTTCCTTGGTCATCAGTCCGCCGTACTTCTGGGTGGCTGCCACCATGGCATCGGCGATCTCGCCCTTGTAGAACACCTCTGCGCCCTGATCGGCGATCAGCTTCAGAGTTTTGGCGTAATCGGGGTTTTTGAAGGTATCGCCGATATCGTAGGGCATCAGCATACCGTCAACATCCTTCAGGAACAGCTTGCCGCTCTCGGAGTAGAGCATCAGCTTATCGTAGCTGTTGTTCATATCGTTGGCCAGCGTGGGGGTAACGGTAAAGCCCTTTTCGGCCAGTTCAATGATGGGAGCCATGATCTGCTCACGGGTCATGGTGCCGTAGTTATCTAGTGCATACAGCAGGCCTGCCACATAGCCGGGCACGCCCACGGCCTTGCCGCCGTTCATGTTCTGGCTGCCGATCACATTGCCCTCGGAGTCCACCTGCCACATATCGGGGGTGGCAGCAGCGGGGGCGCACTCACGGAAGTTGATAAACTCCACCTCGCCGGTTTCGGCCGAGCGCAGAGTCATAAAGCCGCCGCCGCCCAAGCCGGTGGCGTTGGGCTCCACAAGGCCCAGCGTAAAGCCAACGGCCACAGCAGCATCCACAGCGTTGCCGCCCTGCTCAATGATGGTGCGGCCGATCTTGGAGGCTTCGTACTTGCCCGAGGAAACCACGCCGTTTTCGCCCGAAGCGTCACGGCCGGTGGTGGTGAGGGTGCCATCCTCGTTCCACAGCACAAAATCATCCAACGAGGTGTAGTCGGCCTCGGCAGAAGCGCCGGTGTCGGCCGGGGTGGAGGCTGCAGGCTGCGAAGAAGCAGCGCCCTGAGCGCCGCAGCCAGTCATCATGGCTGCTGCCAAACCCAGCGCAGCCACGCGCTTGGTGACTTGCATTTTTTTCATTGTATTTCCTCCTTTGTTTTGGGGGTCTTCACCCGTGCGCCGCACGGGAATGCCGAACTTTCATAACCCGGAGAAAAGCGGAACTCCATTTGTGAAAATTCTGTGTACATTACTCTCAAATTATAATAACTGTTTATTGCCTGTGTAAAGTTTTTCTCATATTTATCTCAAAAAATTCCTAAAAATATAAAGTCCCCGGCCGATTTTTCGGCCAAGGACTTTATATTATAAAGTGCTTGCTTTGTAGTATTGCACAAAGAATTATTTATCCTGTTGGCTAATATGCTTAATTTTCCGGTGTGCGGCGAAACAGCTGGCGCGGGCGGCCCACCTTGCCGTAAATGCTCACCATCTCCACCTTTTTATTCTGGATCAGATACTGCAAATAGCGGTACACCGTTTGGTAAGCAAGGCCGCTGCATTTGGCCACCTCGTTCACCGTCATGTAATCTTCGCCCTCTTTCAGCGAATCCAGCACCAGCTGCAGCGTAGCTTCGCTCAGGCCCTTGCTCAGCGGCTGGGCAGGCTGCTCGCGTTCCAGCAGGCGCAGGTGCAGCTTGATGCGGCTGATGATATCCGGGGCCTTGATGGGCTTCAGGGCAAAATCGCTGGCGCCGGCCTGCAAAAACTGATCGGCCACCTTCTGGCTTTCATCGATGGTAAACACAATGATGGGCACCGTGCGGGAAAGCTTGCGCAGCAGGCGCACGCCCTCCACTCCGTTGATGCCCGGCATATGATAATCGATCAGCACAATGTCCGGGCGGTGCAGCCGAAACTGCTCGATGCCCTTTTCCACTGTGGGGGCGCAGCAGGCTTCCCAACCCTGAAAGCGAAACAATTCGCCCAAGGCAAAGCGGATATTCTCCTCATCGTCAATGGAAAGAATCGTTATTTTGCGTTCCATAGTCCAGTACCTCCGGTAAAAATATCAAAAATCGCGTTCCCTTGCCCGGGCGGCTTTCGGAAACCACCGAGCCGTCCATGGCCTCTACGGTCTTTTTCACAAATGCAAGGCCCAGCCCGCTGGAGCCCTTGCCCGAAACGCCCTGCTCCCACATGGCGGCCTGCTCCTGCTCGGTCATGCCGCGGCCATTGTCCGTCACCGAAAAAGTAACATAGGGCATGCCCTCCACCAATCTGGCCCGCACCCGCAGCCAGATCTCCAGCGGGCGGCTGCTCACGGCGGCCTGCGCGGCATTGCGGATCAGGTTGACCAGCACCCGCGTGAACAGAATGCTGTTCACGCTCACGCAGGTTTCCGGCACCTCATTGTCAAGGTGTACGCAGGCGGCGTAGCTTTCCACCGACACCTGCGCCAGCGCCATATCCAGAAGGCGCGCGGTTTCGGTGCGGCTGCAGCGGTTTTCGTACAGAATTTCCGAGATCATGCCGCTCATGCGGTCCATCTGGTTTTCAATGCGGCTCAGATATTCCAGCTCTTTTTCGTTGCCGTTCATTTCGCTTTGCATTTTCAAAACGCCCACCAGCGTTTGGGTGCTGGTAAGCGGCGATTTAAGATCATGCACCAGATATTTCATTTCCTGATAGGTGCGGTTTTTCATTTCCAGCAGCATAGCGCGGCCCTGGGCGGCCTGTGTTTTTTCGCGCTCCTTTGCCAGGCGCTGAAAGTTGTTTTCGTCCCGCAGCTGCAGCAGAATGATAACCGCAAACAGCGCCACCACCAGA
>Ga0129316_1001057_pt1 | contig 11761 bp, 11 predicted proteins | sample Cm1ome_2_FD_94429 | JGI IMG/M metagenome (GOLD analysis project Ga0129316, IMG submission 94429) | Eastern black-and-white colobus group fecal microbial communities from Wisconsin, USA - Cm1022B metagenome | ecosystem: Host-associated > Mammals > Digestive system > Large intestine > Fecal...
CGTCCAGATGAAGTGCCCAGTCCAATATATGAATATGGGAACCGAAACGCTCAGATAATTCACTCATAAATTCTGTAACAACTTGCAGTAATAGTTCTGGTGAAACGTGATTGTCTAATGTTCCAATCTGATAGATAGTTTCTTCGGGACAAGTTTTCTTGTGCTTTAAGATATCAGATGTTGTGCGGTTTCGTTCAGGGTGTCTGTTTTTAATATTTCTTGCATTCTGCCCTTCAATAAAATTTTGATATTTGATGGAATAGAAAAGTTCTTCTACTTCTTCAAAAGTGTCTGCTAATTCGCTTTCCTTTTCTTTATCGGCAAAAGTACGATAACCATTAAAACAATCCCAATAAATATTTTGCTTTGCCTTTTCTTCATCAATATGCTCACTGTTGCTGATGTTAAAACTGCGATCATTGTGTTTCGGATTATAAGCACCGTTCTTTCCGGCACGACCGTTATGTCTTGTTAATTTCATGTTGAATTCCTCCATTCATTTAAAATTTCCCCGATAGGGGAGCTTGCAGCGAAGCTGATTCCTTGCTGCTTTTAGCGTCAAGTAATACCCAGTACTAAGTGGCGAAACGCCACTGAACTGGGCAAGGCGGCTGCCCTTGACCTGCACAAAGAGCTACGCCCTCTGTACTCCTGCTCCGAAAGAACGTTAGAGTCGTTCCTTCGGTTTATACCAAATCATTCGCTGGATAATTTGGCATAAAAAAACCGATGCATCGGCTTACGCTTAAATGCATCGGTTACTGTATCTGACCATTCGGTCATATTTAGTTGTCAGGAAAAAGTGTTATGGTTGTATTAACTTTTTCCAACGTTCGTTATCTGCCAGAAATCCATAAGTTTCCTGGTCACAAAAACAATTTTGTATTTCTTTTTTCAAATCTGTTAGGAACGTACTGCTTGTATTTTTAAAATCCATATGAGAATATAGTTCAGACTTGGAAAAATCTGAAATGCTTTCGATAGAATCAAGCATTGTTTCCATTGTATCTAATAGCAGATCAACGTCTTTTTCTACGGTTGCCAGATCCAATTTACAGGCTGCTTCATTATATTTTCCCATTTCGAATAATTTTGCTAATGCCTGTTGCTTATCTGTAAACAGATGTGCTTTTCTGAAATCTTTTTCTTCCATGGACAGCAAATATAGATTTTGTAAAGCCATGTTTAGAATCTGATATCCAGAAAATAACAGTTCTTCAGAAGTTTTGTAGGCATCATTTATTTTTCCTGTTTTGTTATAGAGCATAGCTTGTTTTAGTTTACGCTGTGGATTCTGCTGTGAATAATAGTTCAGATACGTTTCCGCTTTCTCGTACTGTTCCTTACGTAGATAATAAGAAAAAAGAGAATCGGCAGCTTGGGTTCGTAATGTTTCATCTTCACTTTGCAAGACTCTGTTATAGCAATTCAGAATATATTCATCATAGCTGGAAGAATCTGGAATCGGTTTAAACAAACGCTGTGCATCTAAAATAGTAGCCACCTGCCAGATTAGCATCAGACAATTCGGATAGAGTTCAAGTTTTGATTTTACCCAGAGAAAGACTTCTGAATAATCTTGTGTTTTAAAACGATCATCAGTTTCCTGAACAAGGGCGTTGATTTCTTCTTGAGTCAAATCTTCTTGAAAGGAAAAAAGTGTATCTAAAGAGATATTTAATAATCTTGCGATTGGTGCAAGCAATGCGATATCAGGATTAGAATTATCATTTTCCCATTTATTGACTGCGGGAGCAGTGACACCCAAACGAGCTGCCATTTCTTCCTGTGTTAATCCATTTTCTTTTCTATATTTTCGAATGTTTTTTCCTATTTGCATGTTACGAACCTCCTGTCATGTATTCACATCAGATTTTGTGCTTAGCATTATCATATCAAAAGAATGAGGCGAAAACAATTGAGCAGATGTTAACGAAACCGAAATAAAATTAACCATGATTCAATATGACAAAATAATAAATGACAAAAAGATAAAAATGATATCCTGTTGCATCAACATGGTTTTCATCAATTACCATATCTAAGAATATCCATCAGAATTTTGTCATTTTTATCATTTCTGTCATTCTAAGATACAAATAGATCAATCTGTTCAAAAGGATTTTCTATCGTATCGTCTATCGTATCAAAATCTGATTCTTTCACAGAAGTATCTTTAAAATAATAAGCTCCATCAGAAAATCGTTTGATTACAAATCCTTTATCAGCCATATATTCCCAGAAACGTGATTTCCCATGAGGGGTTCGACCATTATCTTCACAGTATTCTTCGTACATTTTATACACATCACTTCGTTTCATCTTTTCTCCGGACTTGTGACAGAGGATATCATCAGTAAATGCTTTGACACTATCAGCGGAGCGATAGAGATTTACAATACATTCTTTGCTGTGATTACTTTCTGTAAAGTGGTTGTCTGTATATAACTGCTTTAAAGCCAACATTGCCATGTGGAGTGCGTAGTCAGATTCTTTGCACATTTTTTCTTTGAGCTGAGAATCTTTTTCGGTTTCTGGAATGGTTCGGTTGATATCCAAAATTAATAGGCGACGATAGTAGGCATTGGTTTTATCGTCCAAATTTAAAGGCATTTCGTTTGCAGAAAATAACAATTTTGCATAGCTGTTGAACTGGGTTGGATCCTGTCCTTTCTTTTCATAAAGCAGGGTATCTTCGCCAACTGCTTTCTTAATGATATCCACACTTTCCATAGCAGTGCTTGGAATATCTGCACAGGCATTTAGAAGTTTTCCAAACAATCCGGTTGGATAAAATCGTTGGTTCAGATTTTGCAGTGACATACTGGAATAGTTGTCAGAACCAATCATGTGCTGGATAAAGGAAATAGCAATGGATTTTCCAGTACCGCCTTTTCCCTTTATCATTAAAAATTTTTGGAAACGTGTATCGGTAGTCATGCAATAGCCCAAATACTGCCAGAAAGTTTGCTGATCTGTTTGATCTGAAATAGAAAAATCCAGATACTTACGGATATGCATTCCACCGGTAAGTGCAGATTCCGCTTGTTCTGGATAAAAGGAAAATGGTATTTGGTTGATCATTAGATACTTTTTGTCATGTTCTATGAGTTTCCATTCCATCACATCGAAATATCCATTTTGGAAATTAACCCAATGAGAAGGCTGGTTGTTTAAATCAAAAAATCGTTTCTGCACCTGAGGTTGTGATACCAGAAGATTATAGATTCCTTGAATGGTAGTAGCTTTGATACAGTCACGAAAAATCAATTTCTGGATATGGGATTTTAAGTGAATCCCATTCAGATCTTCGTGATAGTAACCATTTTCATAAAGATAAGGTGTACTTCCAAGCATAAAAAAAGGAACCGTTTGTATTAGATAATCCACGATTTCCATATCAAATACACCGATTCGCTTTCCCTGTTCATTGAATTTATGAAATTTGTTTAAATCTGGTTGGTCTGAAGGACATCCTTCAAATCGCTTGATAAAATCAGATATAATTGCTTTTAACTGGAGCTGTTGTTCCAGTTTTGCAAGGTATTCTTTGTCCTTGAATAATGTCCATCCCTTTCGGAAGGTTAGATAATTTTCATGGAAGTATTGTTCCAGTACATCGTTTATTTTCTTACTTGCACATGCAGGAACGTAGATGTAATCCATCTGATAGGTTCCGGTACAGGCGATTTCGTCCATATAATCAATAAAAGTATTGACATCATGGTAGCCTTGCTGTTCTATAAGAGTAACAGCAGGATATCCGGCACTGATAAGTGCAAATGCCAGATCAATATTATCAACGAGAAACAGATATTTTTGTTCGTTTGTGTCTGGTTTGGTTTTCATATAGTGTTCTAAAAAGTTTTTATTCAATGTAAATCCCTCCTAAACTAACGAAAGGCATTCCTATGAAGGAACACCTTTCGATAAAAGTCTTATAAAATGTTAGATGATGGCTGAATGTAGGGCTTTTGCCTGCAACAATCCATCAATCCAGTTACAAATGATAATAATAGACTCAAGATTTACATTACTATACTGGCGACACCTGTTGCCGGTATATCCATGTAAATTTTGTGCATAGTCTGAGTCACTTTGAGTTTCAGATAGACGTTCTTTATAAAAAGAATCTATCATTACTTGCAATTCTTCCTGTGATTTTATGATCGTATATGGTTTTAGTGGATTATCTGTAGGTTCCACGATTCCCATATCCATCATAAGTCCAATATATGGCAATACACTTTTCTTGGATTTTGAGAATCCAACATCAGTCAGTGCTTTTGATAGATATTTTGCGGAAGTATATCCTCGATCTTCTCCAAGGATTAATTTCATGGTCTGGTAAATGATTTCATTTTCACGACGGTTCATTTCCTGAGCTGGGCTGTACTGGATCAGACCGGATAAACCATATTTTAATTCGATTTCTGGAAATCCTTCTTCATCTACTTCAATACGTTCAATCAAGATTTCGATATCTTTTCGATCAAGAACGCCTTTTTCAATGATCTTATCCACTACCTGTAAGGCATTGTGGAGTTTTTCCTTTACATCTTCATTCTCCAGACTTGTATCGTTTAATTCCTGAAGTTTCATTTCTAAACCGTGAATCTGTGAAATGATATCCTGCTGCAGGGCATCGTAGGTTTCATTTACTATATCTTCATTTCCATGAGCATTGGATAAATCTCTGACTTTCTGTGTAAAGAGAACTTTTAACTGTGCTTTTCGTTCTTCAATCTGTTTTTGAATCTCCAAACGTTTTTCTTCGACTGTTCTTTTTTCGGAATCAAAATCCTTCATATCATAAGTCGCAATGACTTCACAAAGGGAATTTCGACAGAGCTTAATATAAGTTACCACATCTTCCATCAGATCATTTTCTTCGATAAGATGGGATTTTTCACAATAGCGTTTGCCTTTGGTGTTATATGTGGTACAGATATAATATTTTCGCTCTCTGGCAGTGGTCGTTCGTTTGATAGGGGTTAAACGGCTTCCGCAGTCTTTGCAATAGAGACAGCTTCCAAATGGATTCGGAATCTCAGAGCCGATCCATTGTCCACGACTGCCACGATAGTTACTTTTTACCCGTTTTTCCTTCATATCCTGTATCAGGTCAAAAGAGGCTTTATCAATGATGGCAGGGTGATGATTTTCAAAAATATATTGTTCTTCTTTTGGAATACGCTTGTCCTTTCCATGAACCGTAGAACGGGCACGTTTTCGTAAACGAAGCGTACCAATATAAAAATCATTATCCAGCAGCTCTTTGACCATAGAATCTGACCAAGCAGTAGCAACCTTACGTTTTGTAATTTTACCCTCAGCAAGCTCACGTTCATGGCGAACCATAGAAGGGGTTGGAACTTTGTTTTCCGTCAGATAATTAGCAATCATACGATAGCCAGAGCCCTTTAAATAAAGATCATAGACCATTTTCACATAGTCAGCTTCTTCCGGTATGATTTCCATCTTAGTTTTGTCTTTTTCGTTTCTTTTATATCCAAATGGTGGCTGTGTCATTAAGATTCCCTCTTTTTGTCTTGCTTCAATCGCACTTTTGATCTTTCTGCTGATATCTTTTACATATTTCTCATTATACCATGTTAAGATGCCAATGGTATCATCATCATCAGTTTCTGAATTATAATTGGTATCAATTACAACCAGTTCCTTTTGACGTTCTTTGAAATCTTCCAAAAGAAGGAGCACTCGTGCGTTGTGACGTCCGATACGAGACAGGTCTTTGACAAACACTCGCTCAATATTATCCAAATCATCAAGCAATTGATTTAAACCAGGACGATTGAATTTATATCCGGAAACACCATCATCTTCATACCAGCGGTCAATGACGATGTTACATTCTGCCGCAAATTGACTGATGATTAATTTTTGATTTTCGATAGAAACATAATTCCGTTTGTCATCATCTCTTGATAGACGTACATATCCAACATTCATAAAGTCACTTCCTTTCTGTATATGAAATATATTAACATGAATAATGTAAAATATAAATATATTTTGAAAGAAAATTTAAGAACTGCCTGCACTACAATAGTGATTCTTAATGATCGCCTTTAATCCATCGTGAATATTTTTATCTTTCTGCCCATCCAGATATGTGACAACTCGAAATCCACGTTTCCTATATTGTTCTTTTGCTGTTTCAAATTCTTCCTGTGATGAAAAATCGTTTCTCCAAAGATAATAGGTTGGTTTACTCAAGTGTTATCACATCCTCCTCGCCTTACGTTAGTTTATGAAATCCTGTTTTGATTGTTGCAAGTCCCATTTGCAGCTTTATCGACTGAGCCGAGATTCCGGTTTCTTTGGTGAACGGTCTTTCACGTTCCTCTTATGGATTGCTCCATAACTCGCCGTTGCTTGCCGAGCCACCCCAAGGGGTTTCACCTATTAGATGTGAGTGTCATTATGCAGTGCAGTGATTTCACTTGCTTGCAAGGGTGAAATCACAAACGCCGACAACGAAAATTTATTTTCGTTGTATGTGTTACCGCCGATTCCGGTTTCTCTAATTGTCAAGGTTCGAGAGCTTTCGCTCTTTTGATAAGGCGAGAATAACACAGATTTTCAAAGTGCCTGGGATATTCACGGCGATTGCAATTGGGGAATGGATAGAGAAGAAAAATTGCAGATTTGCAATTGTGCAAGGTGCAAAGAGTGGTATAATGGAAAACAAATCGGAATTTTTGCGACAGAATAAAAAGAGAGAAAAATGTCATTTTTTACATTTTTCTCTCTTTTTTATGGGTTTATATTACCACAAAATTGACTTTTTTTCAAGACTTGTAGTGGGTAGATATATGAGGTATAATCACCGCACCATAGAGATTGGAGGAATTGGTGTGGAGGATTATTTATTGGCTTTATCCCAATATAGGAAACAGGAAGTACTACGAAGTAATGAGTATACTTGTCAATTTGGATTAAGTTTGTCAGAACAAGATATTGAAGAATTGATGATTGTTCGGCGAGAATGCTTGCAAGAACATCAAAGGGTTGAATTTGGAAAAGGTGTGCTTGAAAAGCTGATATATGCTTTTTGTGATTCATCCTATATTTATCAGGAAAACTATGTAGATACGCTTTCAAGGTTGCAGGACATTTTTTATTTGTATAAAAATGAATCTATGGATGAATTAACAGATGATGAGTTAATTGAATATATGAGAAAAACATTTGATGAAACTTGTCATGGTTCGTTAGATTATTTGGAGGAAACTTGCTTAGAGGAATTCGCTAGAAATATTCGACGATCCACACACAAATTCATAGGGAGGTATATGGAGGAAAATGAACAAGGATGAAGTTATTAGTATATATTCTATGGAAGAACTAATTCCTATAGTCGGAAGATTAACGGAACAATTCACATCTCATGAAAGCAGTTCGGTAACGTATGAGAGAGCCAGACAATTTATGGAGGCAGTAATATACTGTATTGCACATTGGGATTATGAAACGGAGAAGTGTTTAATTGTATCTGAGCCAAGTGCAGAAGTGGCATATAGAATTGGTTGCGAAGCAGTTATAAACAAAGTAAAAAGAACGCAAGAAAAATATAATCAGTTGTTACCCTTTTTTGATGATTATGGTAATCGGAATTATCGTGATACTGTGGAGAAAGCCCTATTGGGTTTCTTTATGTATTATGATGTAAAATATGCTCCTATGGAAACAATTATTACTATGGACTATCCTATATTTGGATTGGATATGAGCATGGAAGGAATTGATATGATTGCACAATACATAGATGCGATTTGGAAAGAACAGCAATATCTTAACAAATTTCCAAAAGAATATGTACTTAATGAATTGAGGTTGTTTCATCCGAAGTACGAAAACGAGTTTTTTAATATAAAGGAAATAGTAGAATTGCAAATGAAGCAAGAATAAAAAATGAAGTTGGCAGTGGTGATTATGCGTATTGAACATATTGCAATGTATGTAAATGATTTGGAGGCAACGAAAGAAAGTTTTATTAAATATAAGAGAGAGACGAGAAATAAATTCATATCGTTGTAAGCAATGGAAAATTTCAGTTTGATTGGTAATGTAAATAAGAGGTGGTGATGATAAAATTGGCGAAAGAAGATAAGAAAGATTTTAATGCAATGCTTCATAATAAGAAAGATATGCCTAAAATCCAAATTGTGACGGACACAAAAACAATCGAAAAGTACGGCGGTAATAAAATGTATTTTGCTCCACCGATAGATTACGATAGTGTAATGAAACTTGTTCCTTATGGAAAGGTGATCACAGTGGGGAAGATCCGGGAATATTTTGCAGATTTAAATGGAGCTGATTTTACAGAACCTATGACAGCAGGTATGTTTGTGTCAATTGCTGCATGGGCAAGCCATCAGCGCAGTGATGATAAAACACCATATTGGAGAACGTTAAAGTCAGATGGAGAATTAAATACAAAATATCCGGGTGGTGCAGAGGCACAAAAAGCAATGCTGGAAGCAGAAGGACACACCATCATAGAAAAAGGGCGAAAAAATATTAGATATTTTGTGAAGGACTACGAAAAGTGCCTTTTTGAAAAAGTGGAAATTAAATAATTTTCGTTTTGACGGATAAAGAAAGAGAGGTAATAGGATATGGAAGCAAGAATACTATTGGAAGCGTTAAATGTTGCAGAGAGATTAAAAGATACAACACGGCACTGTTATACTAAAAATGGTAGACATGAAAGTGTTGCTGAACATAGTTGGATGATGACGCTGATGGCTTTTTTTATGAAAGATGAATTTCCAGAAGCAGACATGAACAAAGTAATTCAAATGTGTATCATTCATGATTTAGGAGAATGTTTTACAGGAGATATTCCTACCTTTGAAAAGACAAAGGATAATGAAGATGTGGAAGAAAATCTTTTATATAGTTGGGTAAGAACTTTGCCGGAAAATTATAAGAATGAAATGATTGCATTATACACGGAAATGGATGAAAGAAAAACGGTAGAAGCTCAAATTTATAAAGCAATCGATGGGTTAGAAGCTTTGATCCAACATAATATTTCTGATTTATCAACTTGGATTCCGAAGGAATATGATTTAAATATAACCTATGCAGATGATAAAGTAGTGTTTTCAAAATATCTTAAGGAGCTCAGAGAAGAAATTCGCAAAGATACCTTGAAAAAATTAGAAAAATGACATTTTTGATAATTTTATATAATTACTGTATATTGTTGTCCTTGATACATATTATTAAGTTTTATAACATATAATACTGCTAAATCATTGCAAATGCATTGACTTAGCAGTATTTCTTTGCTATCCTAACGATAACAGAACAATTGTACCCTAAAATGCAGGAGGTGTCATATATGGCAAGCACGATCCAAATTCGAGTAGATGATGAATTAAAAACAAGATCAGATGAATTATTTAAAGATTTAGGCACAGATACAACAACGGCAATCCGCATGTTTCTAACACAGGCTTTGGCTGTAAATGGTTTTCCGTTTGAAATTAAAAGAGCACGTACCAATCCATATGAAGCCTTATCTGAAGCAGAATTATTGGATAAGTTGGAAAAATCCCGTCAGAATGCAGCACAGGGAAAATATCGTGATGCTTCAGATGTTTCTCGTGATATGAGGGCAAAATATGGATTATAAGATTGTAGTAACCCAAGATGCGGAAGAAGATTTGGATAGATTCATTCAATATCTGATTTATGAAAAAAAGAGTATGCAGGCAGCACAAAATGTTTTAGATGATTACGATGCAACCATCGACTGCTTGAAACATGTAGCAGGCAGTTTGAAACTGTGTGAGAATCCAAGGCTGCGCATACAGGAATACCGCCGTATCAATTTTTTAAATCATAGATATTTTATAATGTATCGAATTGTAGACAATGTAGTATTTGTTGATAATATCTTTCATGAATTACAGGATTATGAAAATAAGATGAGTTAGTTATTCTGTAGTTGAAAAGATCATTACAACACAGCAGTAGTTAGAGGATGAAATGATGAGTAATTTACCGGCAGATAATATTTATCAGCGATTGACTGATCTGCGAAACCAAATAGGAAAATCTCAAAAAGAAGTTGCAAATGATCTTGATATGCCGGCATCGGTGCTGAGTCGTATTGAACGTGGTGAAACCAAAGCGGTCAGCCATGATCTGGTAATTAAGTTTGCAGATTATTACAAAGTATCTACCGATTATCTCCTTTGTATATCAGATATGCGTATTAGAAAAAATGCGGAATTAGAAGAATTAGGACTTTCCAACAACGCTTTGCTACTGCTTTTGCAAGGAAAAATTGATGGAACGGTCTTGAGCAGGTTAATAGAACACTCCTATTTTCCAGTTCTTCTTGATACAATCCATGCTTATTTTTCAGAAACGCATAATGCCGGTTTTGCCGTCAGAAATGCAATCATTGACCTTGGAACGGCAGATATCAGGAATTTTATAAAGGAAAATCCAAATTATAGAACTGCGGGAATACATGATCTGCGTGGGTTAAATGCAGAAAAAATCACAGGTACAGAGGCAGATTTTGAGAAAATAAAAAGCATTTTTCTGTCTATGCTGAAAGACATCAAAAAGGAATATATTACACCGCCGGACGATATTTCCAAAGTTGAATTAAAACAGCAAATATCTGAAATGAAAAATCAGGCAACAGATTTAGCTATGAAGAAGCAACAACAGTTTGATGCTGGTGATATGACTCAGATTATCATGGGAATGTTAGGCGGTGTAGATCTGGATGAGTTTGAAAGACAAAAATTCCAAGAATTAACATTGCATATGTTGCAACGAAAAAGATAATGTGAGGAGTCGGTAAAAACGGCTCCTCATTGTGTTCTATTGACTTATCTTTCATTTGAATGGTCAATTTTCTGATTTACAGACCTATTTTGTGAATCTTGTCTGATTGCTTCTTTTTTGCGGTTCAGTTTGTCCAGAACAGACGCACGTGCTTGGGATTTGATCTGTTCAGTTCCGGATTTCTTGATTTCCGGCTGTAAGAGGGCGGTTTGGATTTTTTGAACAGCAGTCTGCATGGTATTTTTAATTTTGGTGATGACACCATCTAATCGTTTGGCAGCATATTCTCGTTCTTTTTTTGAGGCTTTTCGTTCCGGGGACAATACCCATTTTTTTGATTCTTCGACCAACTGGATATCTTTTTTATGAGTTTCTTGGCGTACAATATCGGTTACAACTTCGACTGCCTTGTCATAAGCAATATCGGAAACTTCATCAATAAGAGATTCTACATCTTCGATTTTCATAGTCAATTCTTCAAGCTTTTCTTCTTGTAAATTCAACTGTTCTTTCTGTTTGGCGAGAATGAAATCTTGCTTTTCTAAATATTTTCTCCCACCATATTCCGGTTCTTCCTCTAATTGAAGTCCATGATTTTTAGCAATCTCGAAAAGCAATGCACGACAGGCAGAGTCGAAAGTTATTTTTCGATTATTGGTTCGTCCGGCAGGCTTATCCGGATTTGGTAATTCAAATCCCAACTGCTCCAGCGCTTTTTCCTGCTGTGGAAATAATTCTCCATACTGATTTTCACAGTCAAATACATGGCGTTCATGAATATGTGGGGTGCTTTCGTCCAGATGAAGTGCCCAGTCCAATATATGAATATGGGAACCGAAACGCTCAGATAATTCACTCATAAATTCTGTAACAACTTGCAGTAATAGTTCTGGTGAAACGTGATTGTCTAATGTTC
>Ga0129316_1001061_pt1 | contig 11747 bp, 9 predicted proteins | sample Cm1ome_2_FD_94429 | JGI IMG/M metagenome (GOLD analysis project Ga0129316, IMG submission 94429) | Eastern black-and-white colobus group fecal microbial communities from Wisconsin, USA - Cm1022B metagenome | ecosystem: Host-associated > Mammals > Digestive system > Large intestine > Fecal...
CCGTCGGCCCCGAGTATTTTGCCGCCGTGCGCGACGAGTATAAGAAGCGCCGCGACACGCTCTGCCGCAAGCTCGGCGAGATCCCCGGCGCGGTGTTCGACGTGCCGGGCGGCGCATTCTATGTGATGGCCGCGCTGCCGGTGGACGATGCCGACAAGTTCCAGACGTGGCTGCTTGAAGAGTACGACGACAACGGCGAAACCGTGATGTTCGCCCCCGGCGCCTCGATGTATGCAACGCCCGGCAAGGGCAAAAACGAGGTCCGCATGGCTTACGTCATCGAAAGCCACAAGCTCGAGCGCGCCATGGACATTCTCAAAAAGGCCATCGAGGTCTATAACAACAGATAAAAAAGGAGAGAGAAGAAATGATCCGTCATATCGTCATGTGGAAGTTCCGTGAAGGCACCGAGGAGAAGGCCGACGAGTTTCTCACGAAGCTCGCCGCGCTCGACGGCGTGATCCCGCAGCTGAAAAAGTGCGAGGTTGCAAGAAACATCGGCGAGGGCAACTACGACGCCGTGCTCGTGTCCGAGTTTGAGAGCATGGACGATTTGAACGCCTACAAGGTCGATCCCCGCCATGTCGCCGTGAGCGACATCTGCAAGTCCATCCGCGCTGACCGCGTGGCCGTGGACTACGAATTTTAATCAAAAACAAAGAGCGCCTTTCGGCGCTCTTTGTTTTTGAAAAGGATCGCGCTCCGCGGCAGCGCACGCACCGTAGGCGCGCACGTTTGCGGAGCGAGAGGAGTTTTTTCTGACGCGCATGTCGTCAGAAAAAACGATCTCAATTTTTTCGCGCCCGCGGGCGCGAAATGGTTTTGATTATTTTTTGTCGCGACCTGCGCGTGACAAAAAATACTTTGCGCGAAGCGTGTGTCGCAGCCACCCTACGGGTGGCAAGGCACAAAGCGCAGCGAAACTTTTTCAAAAAAGAGGCCATTTATGGCCTCTTTTTTGAGGTGCAACTGTCGGTTGCTAAGTTTTCAAGTCCCCTTGGTGGACTTTTTGCCGCTTTTTTGCTAAGCTGAACGCAGAAATTCTGTAAAGGAGAACCCCTCACATGACACTGGGAGAGAACATCGTGCGCCTGCGCACACAGAGAAATTGGTCGCAGGGTGACCTTGCCGACGCATTGGATATTTCGCGCCAGAGCGTTTCCAAATGGGAGACGGACGCATCCGTGCCCGAGCTTGAAAAGCTTCTAAAGCTCTCTGAGCTCTTCGGCGTGACGCTCGATGCGCTCGTGCGCGGCGAGGACGCGCCGAAGGCGGAAACAGCCGCGCCCGCGGCACAGGCAGTACCCGCCTCTTTCACGCCGCAGACTTCGTCCGAGCGGGAAAAGCGTCACACCATTGCGGGTACGATTTTATTGTGTATCGGCGCGGTTCTTCTGCTCACCTGCCTGATACTCGCCGGCGATCTGCTGGCGGGGCTGATTTACGGACTGCCGTTTTTCCTCTGCGGCATCATCTGCTTTACGGTGAAGTATCGCACGGGTCTCTGGTGCGGCTGGGCGGTCTATGCCTGCGTTGACCTTTACCTCCGCTTCGCGACCGGCCTTTCGTGGACAACCATCTTCATGACGCGCCTCTGGACGCCGGAGATGAACTATGCGCGCCTTGCGATCGCGTGGGTGCAGTTTGCCGCCATGATCCTGATGATCGTCTGGACGGTGTGCTCCTACCGCGCGCTCAAGCTGAGTGCCACGAAAAAAGAAATCACATGGCTCGCTGCCGGCTGGCTTGCCGCGCTGATCGCGCTGCCGCTTCTGATGAGCTACGGCGCGATGCCGCTGCTGCGCGATGCGCTTGACAACTACAGCAACATTTCGCCGTACTTCCTTCTGAATGTCGTCTACAGCTATGCGCGCCTTGCGCTCATCAATGTGCTTCTTGTGCGTTCGCTCGCCGTATGGCGCTTGAAGCGGGAAGAGAAGAAAGCGGAAAAGTGAATCGAAATGAGAAAAAGCGGACCGCACTGCGGTCCGCTTTTTTGATGCAAATATGTCTTACTTCTTGCTCTTTTCCAGCGCGGCAAGCTTGAGGCAGCAGCAGAACACTGCCATCGCCTGCTCGAGCTCCTCGACCGGGGGCAGCGACGGAGCGACGCGGATGTTGCTGTCGGCAGGGTCGTGGCCGTAGGGATAGGTCGCGCCCGCGCTCGTCATCACAACGCCTGCTTCCTTGCAGAGTGCAAGCGTGCGCTTGGCAAGGCCGGGGGTGGTGTTCACGGAGACGAAGTAGCCGCCCTTGGGCTTGTGCCAGGTCGCAATGCCGAGCGGCGCGATCTCGCGCTCGAGCGTAGAGACGACCATGTCGAACTTCGGCTTTAAGATCTTGGCGTGCTCCTTCATCAGCGCGAGCGTGTGTTCCTTGTTTTGCAGGAACTTCACGTGGCGCAGCTGATTCATCTTGTCAAAGCTGATGGCCTGAATGCCGATAAGCTTGCACATATACTCCATGTTGGCCTCGCTGCACGCAAAGCACGAAATGCCTGCGCCCGGCAGCGTCACCTTGCTCGTGGAGGCGAATTCAAAGACCATGTCGGCGTTGCCGTACTTCTCGCATTCGCTCAGAATGTCGGCGAAGGGAACAAAGTCGCCGTCGAACTCGTGGATGCAGTAGGCATTGTCCCACATGAGGAGGAAGTCCGGCGCGGCGGGTTTCATGGAGGCGATGCGGCGGATCGTCTCGTCGGAATAAATGATGCCGTCGGGGTTTGAATACTTCGGCACGTTCCACATACCCTTGACGCTCGGATCCTTGATGAGATTCTCGACGATGTCCATGTCGGGGCCGTTTTCGGTCATGGGAATGGTGATGAGCTCAAAGCCGAAGCTTTCGGTGATCTTGAAGTGGCGGTCATAGCCCGGGGCGGGGCAGAGCCACTTGATGCTTTCTTCTTTGCACCAGGGCTTTTCGCTGTGCAAAAGGCCGTGGGTGTAGGCCTTGGAAACGGTGTCGTACATGAGCTGAAGGCTTGCGTTGCCGCCCACGAAGACCTGCGAGTCCTTGCAGCCGAGAAGTTCTGCAAAGAGCGCGCGTGCGCTTGTAAGGCCCTTGAGCTCGCCGTAGTTGCGCGCGTCCACGCCGCTAACGATGCAGTCGGCAGGATCGCTCAGCACCGTCAGCAGACTGTTGGAGAGCTCAAGCTGCTTTTTGCCCGGCTTGCCGCGCGCCATATTGAGCTTGAGGCCCTTGGCCTTCCAACTCTCATATTCGGCGGACACCTTGTCGTATTCCTGCTGCCATGCGGCGGCGGAAAGATCCATGTAACCCATCGTATCTTCTCCTTTGCAATTGATTACGCAATATTAAGTGAATCAATTATAGCACAGCGCGAAAACGGAAGCAAGCGCCCGTGCATAAAAATCATTTGTACTTCTGTGAGGGAACGCTTGCCCCTCACCGTTTCTGCGGCCGCGTTCTGCCGGAATCGCGGCGGTCTGTGTCGTTTCTCATTTTGGGCACTGGCGGCCTGTGTGGTCGATGGTGTAGTCGCCGCTGAGCAGGATCTTCGAGATCGGCACAATGTCGTACCCTTCGGAGAGCAAATAGTTGAGAATGTCGGGCAGGGCCTCGGGCGTGTGCTCGCCTGCGTTGTGGAAGAGGACGATCGACCCGCTCTGTACCTTGCCCGTCACGCGTTTGGTGATCTCGGCGGCGGAAATGCCCTTCCAGTCGAGCGAGTCCCCGTCGGCAGCAGTTGGAACGCATTGCGAATAACCGCCTGCCGGAGCTCATACGCTTGGGTAGGAGGACGACAATATGATCATCACGAACACATTTACGACTACCGACCCCGCCGCTCGGGCCGCGCGTCAGGCGGCGATCTGCCGCCGCTGCATTCTGCTGCTGACTTCCCGCACGCAGGGGTAGAAAGATGGATGCCATCTACGCCCGACAGTCCATTGACAAAAAGGGCAGCCTTTCGATCGAGGGGCAGATCGAGCTGTGCCGGAAGTTCACCGCGGGAGAGCTCCGCATCTTTTCAGACCGGGGCTTTTCCGGTAAGAATATGCGGCGCCCTGCCTTCGGCGAACTGATGGAAGCCGTGGAAGCGGGGGAGATCGAGCGGATTGTCGTCTACCGCCTGGATCGATTCAGCCGCTCCCTTGCGGATTTCAGCCGGATCTGGGAAGTGCTGCAAAAAAACGGCGTTGCGTTTCTCTCTGTCAGCGAGCAGTTCGACACGTCGTCGCCGGTGGGACGCGCCATGCTGAGCATCGTCATGACGTTTGCGCAGCTTGAACGCGAAACGACCGCCGAGCGCGTGCGCGATAACTACCATCACCGCGCCTCCCTCGGCGCATGGCCGGGCGGCCCTGCGCCATACGGGTATGCGCTCTCGAAGGCGGAGGTGGACGGGCGCAGCGTTTCCACCCTGATCCCCGATGAACACGCGAAGACCGTCTGCCGGATCTTTGAGGAATATGCAAAGCCTGAGACCTCGCTGCGCGGCCTTGCAAAAGACCTGACTGCCCGGGGGATCCACGGCCCGAAGCGCAAGGCATGGGACAATGTGACGCTCTCGCGTATCTTGCGCAATCCTGTTTATGTGCGGGCAGACGAGGCGGTTTATTGCTATTATCTGGCGCAGGGCGTGCAGAGCCGCCAGACGAGCGCGGATTATGACGGTGAGCATGGCTGCGTGCTGATCGGAAAGCGCAGCCGCAGCGGTGCTGCGCAGAAAGAAGAAAAGCTGCTGTGCCTCTCCGCGCACGAGGGGATCGTCTCCGCTGCGCTCTGGCTGCGCGTGCAGGAGAAGCTCTCTTTCGCGGCGCAGCTTCCCCGCGCCAACGCCGGAAAATACTCGTGGCTGACCGGACTTCTCAAGTGCGCCAAGTGCGGCTACGCCGTCAAGATCAATTCCATCAAGGCGGAACAGCGCTGCAAATTGCTCTGCTCCAGACGCTCCAACCTCGGCGGCTGCGATGCATCGATCGATGTCGATCTGCGGGAGCTGGAGGCGTATATTGCGGGGGAGATCCAACGCAGCTTTGATGCCTGCCCGATGGAGCTGCTTCCGGCAGGAAAAGACCGCGCGCAGGCCGGGGCGATCCTGGAGATCGAGCGAAAGATCGACCGGCTGGTGGCTGCACTCGCTGAAAGCAGCGCGGTCGCCGTTCCTTATATCTCCCAGAGGATCGACGCGCTGCACGCCGAGCGCGAGCAGCTTTTGCATGCGCCGACCCGTTCTGCACCGCTGCGGCGGTTTGATTTTCAACGCGCGTCCTTTGACGAAAAAAAGCTCATTGCCGCCGAATTTGTCGAGCGGATCATGCTCGACGGCGAAAGGGTGCATATCATTTGGAAAGCCTGATGCGTGCGCACGCATCAGGCTTTCTGCCTAAAGGTACGGAAGATCAGGAGATGCTCAGCAGCAGGCCGGATACAGCGCACTGCGGCAGGTCGGACAGGGCGGAGGCTGCATAGTTCTTCTCGCTCGAGACAACGGAGAAGTCATCGGACTTTTCCACGCGCAGCGTGAATTTCTCTCCGTCTGCCGCGACGGGATATTGTATGCTCTTTTCGCCGCTGAGGGCAAAGGCGAGCAGGGCGCGGGTCTGTGCGCTGCCGGAGGAAAGGAAGTCCTCCGGCTGCTCGGGTGCGGCGGACTCTGCGGGGGCTTCCTTTGCGGAGGAAGCGATGAGCGTGCCGCTTGTAAAGTCGAACTGATCGCCCGCGCTCAGCACGAAAACGCGCAGATCGCTGACGCTGAAATGCGAATCGTCGTTTCCGTAAACGGCGCTGCGATTGTCAAGCACAGTGACCGTACCCGCTCCATAGACCGTGCCGACGCCGCCGGTGACGGCGATGCCGGTCGCCTCGTCCAGCCCGACGGCGTATGCCGCGCCGCCGGAGCGCTGCATGGTGCAAAGGCGGGCGAGCCTTCCCCGTGCGCCAAAGTGGGAGTCAAAGGTGAGCGCGGCGCCGCAGGCGGCTGCGTCGCAGGGGAGACCGCCGTAGAGCGCGCCCTCTTCGCCGCACACAACGCCGGCGGCGGTCAGCACGGCTTCGGTGGGCTTTGCGTGCGTCAGCGCTGCATGGGAGTCGGCGTCCTGGAAACAGACCGAGCCGAGCATGTGCGCGCCCGCGCTCGTTCCGGCAAGGAAGCCGCCGCGCGCGAAAAGATCCTGCACGGCCTGCCCGACGGCATTCCAATCGCCGTCGGCATTTTGCAGGGCGTAGATGCCAAGACTCTGGTTGCCGCCGGTGAAGTATACGCCGTGGCAGCTGGAAACGAGAGAGGCAAAATAGGCGTCGCTGCCGATGGTATCCCGGTTCTCCGCGGTGAGCGGAATGTAGACTGCTTCGAATCCTGCGTCCGCAAAGCGGTGTTCAAAGCTGCGCACAGAGGGGGTATCCTGATAGAAGTACGACCACAGCTCACGTTCGCTGCCGCTGGAGGCGCCGATGACGGCGACGCGCGGCGTATCGGGGAAACTGCGGAAGATCGCCTGCGAGGTGGAGATGATGGAGCTGCGGTCGCCGCCGATCGAGGCCGCGCCGCCGTTGGGGAAGAGAATGCCGCTGCCGCTGCCGATCGTCCCGCTGGAGGCGGGAAGCGCCTCGGGCGTGACAAAGCGCTCAGCACAGTAGGATACGCCCATGAGCGTTTCGGCCGATGCGCTGGCAACATAGACATAGTAGCAGCGCGCGGGATCTACGGCATTTCCGTCAAGATCCTTCTGTTCGGAAAGATCCAGTGAGAATTCGGTGCTGCCTGCGTTGTCGAAGCGCAGCGCGCAGCCGCTGCCGCTCAGCGCGTCGAGCGCGGCGCGGTCTGCGCCGGAGAGCTGCTCCTTTACGGCGGCATAGCCGTTTGCGGAGAGGAAAACATAATTCGTTTCGATCTCACCTTCGGTATCGCTTGCAAAAGTGCCGGTCTGGACGCTGCCCTCGCGCGTGAAGCTCAGCTTTCCGGCGCTCGGCGCGATGTAAGCGGTCTGCGCTGCCTTTTCGAGACTCAAAAGACCGTCGGCGCCGAAAACGGCGGCGTAGAAATAGTGCGTGCCGGGCTCTGTAAAGTCATCGCCGGTGATAAGATCCTTCTGCGCGGTGTTGAGCGTGTTGCCAACGCCGTCGCAGTAGCTGAGATCGGTCATCACATAGGCGCGGTTGGCAGGCTTGTCGAGCGCGAGGATCTCTTCGCGGGTGAGCGAAGAGAGGTATTCCCATACCTCGTCAAATTCCCGCACGCTGTAAAAAACGAGAAAGCCCTCGGCGCCGTCGAGCGTTTCCGGCGGGAAAAAGGCGACCTTGTAGCCGGAGCTTTCATCGCCCTTGCCGACCATGCGCAGCTTTGTGAGCGTGTACTCATTGAACTGCGGGTTGACCCAGGCATCGCCCTGCTTTTCGGGAGCGACGGGTTCCTTGCTCCCGCAGGCGCACAGCATCAGCAGCAGGAGCGCGGCGGTCAGAACGGATAGGCATTTTTTCATCAAAAGTCACTCCTTTGAAAAAACGGGCGGGGCAGCATGCCCCGCCCGCGGCTTGTCGGGAAAATGGATTTAAGCCTCTGCGCCGAAGTACACGGTGACGTAGGCGGAGGACTCGCTGCCGTCCTTGGCGAGCGTGATGTAGTAGTCGTCGGGGTAGTCCGGGTCGTCGTCATATTCGACCGTAACGGTGATGCCGAGATCCAGCGTGTCGACCTGAGAAGAGAAATAGTCCTGAACGGCCTGCGTCTTTTCTTCCTGCGTCATGGCGGAAACGTCCTGATCCTCCATCAGCGTGGTCTCGGTGACAAGATCAAATGCGGCGGCAAAGTCGTTGGCAAGGTCGATGGCGCTCTGCTCCATCACGAAGGTGCGGTCTGCTTCGCCGACCCACAGCACCTTTTCATAGCCGATGGTCACGAGATAGAAGTGATACTCGCCCGCCTGCTGCAAAAGAGAGGTGCCGTTGATGAGATCAACGCCGTCGCCGTAGAAGCGAATGGGATCGGCGGTGTTGCCGTCAAAGTAGCTCATCTTATCGCCGGAGAGGTTGCGGATATTGCCGTCGAGATCCAGCGCATCGATCTCTGCAAGGAAGCTGTCGGGATCGCTGAAGCGCTCGGAGGTGAAGAAGGCCTTTACGTCATCCAGCGTCGCGGTGGAGTAGCACATGGCAATGCTGAAGACATTTTCGTTGTTGATCAGGTCACCCGCGGTGCCCTGCATGGAAAAGCCCTTCATAAAGCTTGCGTCGTTGGTGTTCGTGCCGCAGAGTGTCACGTCCGCAACGGCGTAGGTGTCATCAAAGGCGGCGTCCTTGCTGTCGCCATCCGACTGATTGCCGCAGGCGGTGAGGGTGAGTGCGAACGCAAGAGCAAGTGCCATAAGAGTAAAGAGACGTTTGCTGGTTTTCATGTTGGTTTCCTCCTGATTTTAGTTTTATTGTACGGCGTGCTGCGCCGCAGTCAACTTTTTGATGGTGATCGTCCCGCCGCTGCGCGTAAGGTGCATGACGTAGGCTGAGCCGTGCACGCGCAGCGCCCCGTCGGAGAGGGAGACCTCAAGGGCGGTGTCCTCGCTGATGCCGAAGCCCTCGTTTTCGTCCGCATCTTCCATCGCGGCGAGCAGACGCTGAAGCCGGGCGCGGCGGTTGAAGTGCTGATCGACGATGCCGCCGGGCAGAAAGCCGAGTCCATGCGAGAGCAGCAGCTGCTCCGGCGAAACGCCGCCGTTGTCACAGTAAGCTGCCGCGTCGGTGCAGACGGGGAGAGTCAGCGTCCCCTCGTCGTCGCCGCGCACGATCATCGTGCGGCTCATGATCGCCGCGCCTGCGGAAGAGCCGCCGATCACGCCGCCGCCGGAAAGAAGGCGGCGCATTCTGCCGAGCACCGGCGTGTCCGAACCGTCCGGCTGCAAAAGAAGCCTTGCCGTGTGCAGTTGGTCGCCGCCGCTGAACCATACGCCGCTCACCCCGTCAAAAAGCGGGAGCAGCGCCTCGTCTGCGCGGTTTGTCCAACCGCTGCGGCCAAGCAGCGCGGGATCCTCTGTCAGCGGCAGCAGCACGACTTCGCCGATCCCGGCGGAGAGCAGCAGCTCGCGGTTGAATCGAAAGCTCTCCTCCGCCTCTCCGCTGGCGCAGACGGCGAGCATGACCTTGCCGCGCTTTCCGCCGCAGAGGGCGGAAAACCTGCCAAAGATGTCGGCTTTGCCCTGCTCGGTCGCGCCGATGTTTCCGCCTGCGATCAATAATGTACCGTTCATCCGAGCATCCTCCTGTATTCGTCGCATTCGCGCGCGTTGGCAAAGACAAAATGACCGGGGGCGATCTCCGTCCAGGCCGGTTTGTCCACGCTGTAATCATGCACGGACGGATTATAGGGCGTGCAGGTCTTGCCCCGCTCGGCGGCAGGATCCGGCATGGGGATCGCGCTGAGCAGCGAACGGGTGTAGGGGTGCAGGGGGTGGGCAAAGATCTCTTCGCCCGGTGCAAGCTCCATCAGAGCGCCCTTGTAGATCACGCCGATGCGGTCGGAAATGAAGCGCACCACGCTCAGATCGTGCGCGATGAACAGATAGGTGAGCGAGTGCTCTTTTTTCAGTTCATTGAGCAGGTTGATGATCTGAGCACGAATGGATACGTCCAGCGCACTGATCGGCTCGTCGGCGATGATGAATTCCGGCTCCATGATGAGCGCACGGGCGATGCCGAGACGCTGGCGCTGTCCGCCGGAAAATTCATGCGGGAAGCGGCTGGCAAACTCGGGCAGCAGCCCCACGCGCTGCATGACGCGGGAGACCTTGGCCTTGCGGTCGGCTTCGTTTTCGAAGAGGTTGAAGTTATAAAGTCCTTCGGAGATGATGTAATCCACCTTGGCGCGCTCATTCAGGCTTGCCATGGGATCCTGAAAGATCATCTGCACCTGCTGGCGGTACTGCTTGATCTCCTCCCGGCTGAAGCGGCGGTTGACGCGCGTGCCCTTGTAGAGGATCTCGCCGCCGGCGGTGGGAATGATCTTCATAATGGCGCGGCCGATAGTCGTTTTACCGCTGCCGGATTCACCGACGAGGCTGAACGTCTCCCCGCGGTACACATCGAAGGACACACCGTTGACGGCATGAAAGACCTTTTTGCCGGAGCCGAAGTCGATCGAGAGATCCCTGACCGAGAGCAGCGGCTCGTCGCTGCGCGGCGCATACGGCTCGGGTGCGGCGGGCGCTCTGCCAAGACCGGGGGTGCGGTAGTCGCGCGGGTCGCCCCATTTCTGAATGGCCATGGGGTGCATCGTCCATGTTTTTGCCGTGTGCCCGGGAGAAACGGAAAACATCGGCGGCTCTTCCAGCCGGTCGATCTCCATGGCCTCCGGGTTGCGGGGGTAGAAGGCGTCGCCCTGAATGTCGTTGTAGAGATTCGGCGGCGTGCCGGGAATGGCGAACAATGCCTGCCCCTTGACGCCGAGCTGCGGCAGTGCGCGGAGCAGCGCGCGGGTGTAGGGGTGGACGGGACAGGAAAAGACTTCCTCTGTCGGCCCTGTTTCGATGATCTCGCCGGCGTACATAACGGCCACGCGGTCGGCGATATTTGCCACCACGCCGAGATCGTGCGTGATGAAGATCACGCTCAGCCCCATGCTGCGCTGAATATCGCGCAGCAGCCGGAGGATCTGCGCCTGCAGCGTCACGTCGAGCGCGGTGGTGGGTTCGTCGCAGATGAGCACCTCGGGGTCGGCGGCGATCGCGGTCGCGATGACGATGCGCTGGCGCATGCCGCCGGAAAACTCGTGCGGGTATTTCCCGTAGCGGTCAGAGGAGATGCCGACCTGCTCCATCAGCTTTTTCGCCTTTTCCGTGGAGGCGTCCTTGCTGAGGTCGGAGTGCAGCGTGATCATCTCGCGGATCTGTTCGCCGACGGTTTTGAGCGGGTTGAGCGCCGTCATCGGGTCCTGAAACACCATGGCGATGCGCTTGCCACGGATGGCGAGCCAGTCTTTTTCCGCAAGGCAGTCGAGCCGGGTGCCCTTGAAGTCGATGCTGCCGCCGACGATCGTACCGTTTTTGTCGGTCATGCCGATGAGCGTCTTGGTCAGCACGCTCTTGCCGCTGCCGGACTCGCCGACGATGGCGAGCGTTTCGTTTTCATAGAGATCGAGGCTTGCGCCGCGCACGGCGGTGAGCGTTTTGCCGCGCAGGCTGAAGTTGACGCGGAGGTCGCGGACGCTGAGAATCGTATTTGCCATAGCTGCGTTCCTCCTTAAATGTGATTGCGCGGGTCGGAGGCGTCCGCGAAGCGGTTGCCCACGATATAGAACGACACCGTGACGAACGAGAGGATGATGGTCGGATAGATCAGCTGGAAGGGATAGACCTCAAAGCTGTTCTTGCCGACGGAGACAAGGTTGCCGAGCGACACAACGTCGAGCGGAAGGCCGAGGTTGATGTAGCTGAGAAAAACCTCGGAGCCGATGGAGTAGGGGATCGTCAGCGCGACCTCCATGATGACGATGCTGACGATATACGGCACGATGTTTTTCAGCAGAATGCGGGAGAGCGGCGTGCCGAGACACTGGGAGGCAATGTTGTACTCGTTTTCACGGATGGCGACAACGCGGTTTCGCACGAAGCGCGCGATGGAGAGCCAACCGGTCAGACACATGGCAAGCACGATCGTCCAGAAGCTCGGGCGCAGAATGTAGGTGAAGAGCACCAGATAGACTGTCTGCGGGATGTTGGTGACGATGTTGTAAAGCTCCGTCATGAAGCGGTCGATGCGCTGCACGTAACCCCACAGCGCGCCCGCGATCGTGC
>Ga0129316_1001065_pt1 | contig 11728 bp, 9 predicted proteins | sample Cm1ome_2_FD_94429 | JGI IMG/M metagenome (GOLD analysis project Ga0129316, IMG submission 94429) | Eastern black-and-white colobus group fecal microbial communities from Wisconsin, USA - Cm1022B metagenome | ecosystem: Host-associated > Mammals > Digestive system > Large intestine > Fecal...
GAACAGCTCGAACAAAAGCTCTTCGTTATAATAATCCTGCGCACGCCCCATGGAACAGCGGGCAATATCGCCCATGGTGTACAGCCCGGCCCGGTTCAGCTTTTTGGCATAGCCCGGGCCCACACGCCAAAAATCCGTGAGCGGCGTGTGATCCCACAGCTTTTCACGGTAGCTGCGCTCGGTAAGCTGGGCCACGCGCACGCCCTGTGCATCGGCGGGCATGTGCTTGGCCACGATATCCATGGCCACCTTGCACAAATACAGGTTGGGGCCAATGCCTGCAGTGGCGGTGATGCCGGTTTCGGCCAGCACGGCGCGAATCAGCTTCATGGCAAGGTCGTGCGCGCTCAAACGGTACAGCTGCATATACGGCCCGGCGTTGATGAACACCTCATCAATGGAATATACATGGATATCCTCGGGCGCGATATAACGCAGATAGGTTTGATAAATGCGGGTGCTCACCTCGATATAATGCGCCATGCGGGGCGGGGCGGCAATGTAGCCCAGTGCCTTGTCGGGGCTTGCCGAAAGGGCGGCGGCATCCTGTGCTTCGCCCGAAAGCTCATGCCCGCAGGCCCGGCGGCGCTGGGCATTGACCTGATTCACGCGCTGCACCACTTCAAACAGGCGGGCGCGGCCGGAAATGCCATAGCTTTTTAAAGCGGGCGAAACGGCCAGACAGATGGTTTTTTCGGTGCGGCTCACATCGGCCACCACCAAATGCGCGGTGAGAGGGTCCAGCCCGCGGTCAACACATTCCACCGAAGCGTAAAAGGATTTAAGGTCGATCGCAATATAGGTCGGGCTCGGCATCGGCTGGCTCCTTTCCGGCGGCATCCTGCGCCTGTATATGCCTGCGGGCGGTTTCTTCAATGGCCTGCTCAAAGCCGCTGAGAGCGGCAAACGAGCCAAACTGGGCGGCACGGTCAGCCATGGACATAGCCGGGTGGCGGGAAGCCGGGCGCGGCAAGTCAATCAGATCGTTATATTTTCCGGCCATGGAAAACACCTCCTTTCAGGCTTTGGCAACATCTATATTATAACACAAATGCCATGTTTGCAGCAAAAGTGTGCAAACATGGCATTTTCTTTGATACAAATTGTATAAAAAACGAAAATTATACAGAAATTGAGAATTGCGTAAGCCACACGGGCAGCATTTCGGAAAGAATTTTGATAAAGAACAGCACCAGCACAATGGGAATGATCAGCTTGACCGATTTGCTGCCGCCCTTTTCAAAAAAGCGAACACCGAGCCAGCTGCCCACCAAGCTGAATGCACCAGCCGCAAGGCCCAGCGAAAACAGCACCTTGCCGTTTTGCAGATACACTACCAAAGCCGCGGCGTTGGTGGCAAGGTTGATGGCCTTGCTGATGCCGTTGGCTTTTTGCAGGGACATATGCCCCAGCCCGGTGAGGATCAGCAGCAAAAAGGTGCCGGTGCCCGGGCCGTAAAAGCCATCGTAAATGCCGATCACCAAGGCCGCCCCAAGGCTTACCAGAACCATGCGCTTTTGTGAAGCAGGGGCCGCGGCGGCATCGCCCTGCAGCGATTTGCTGCGCATTACATACACGCCGGTGAGGGGCAGAATGATCAGCATGATCAGCTTAAAAATGGAATCGTCGATCAGCAGGGCAAGATTGGCACCCAAGGTGGAGCCGATCAGGGCAATGACCACGCACACCGAGCTGAGCTTCCAGGGAATATAGCCCTTGCGTGCATAGCCGTAGGTGGCAAGGCTGGTGCCCATAAAGCTGCTGAGCTTGTTGGTGCCGATGGCGTTGTGTACGGGCAGGCCGCTGATCAGATAGGCAGGCAGGCTGATCAGCCCGCCGCCGCCTGCAACGGCATCCACAAAGCCCGCTAAAAAAACCAAGGGGCAAACAATAAGAAAATGCGTGAGTGTGAGAGTGACCATAAAAACAAACCTGCCTTTGCCAGCCGGAGGCGGCGAAATTTTGCTGATAGCTATACTATAAAACAATCCATGGTGAAATGCAAGAAAGAGGCGGCAAAGCCGACAGAAAATGATATCCCAATTTTAAAAGCATCAACGGTTTTTAAAATCGGGGAAAAAATCGGTAAAAAACGCACAAAACCCAAAAGATCGGGCGATAGACACCCGCGGGGAGCGCGGGTATACTAAGGCCATCGACGAAAGCCAAGGGCGCTTTCGCAAACCGTTAAGAAGAATCTGACAAAAAAGGAGGAACACAGCTTATGATGCGAATCGGAAGCGGCGAAATGATCTTGATCTTTGCGCTGGCACTGTTCATCTTTGGCCCTGCACGGCTGCCGGAGCTGGGCAGAATGGTGGGCAAGGCAGTGGGCAGCTGCAAATATTATATGGATTCTTTTGCCGATGAGTGCAAGGGCATGGAAGAAGACCTTAAGCAGGTTAAGCGTGAGGTGAACGAAAACGCCGTGCCGCCGGTGCGCGCTGCCGCTAAGGCAGAACAGCCGCCGGAAAAGGCCCCGGAGGAAGCAAAAGCCCAGCTTGAACCCGGCGCACAGCAGCCGCAGGGCGAAGAAAGCGCTGCCTGAGCAGGCTGCGGAAAACACCGAAAACAGGAATGCAGAAACTCGTTTTTATGATAAGGAGGATATGACTTATGTTTAGAATCGGAACACAGGAATTGCTGCTGGTTTTGGCACTCGCACTGTTGATCTTTGGGCCCACCAAGCTGCCCAAGCTGGGCAAGGCCATGGGGCAGACCATCGGCAATTTCCGCGTGGGCGTAAAAAAGGCGCAGGTGGATATGGCCAGCGAGGATCAAAGCGGCGAAGAGGGCGAATAAACCATGAAACAGAAATCTGGTAAGGCAGGCAAGGCACCCGGCGGGGGAGCCAGCGCAGAAAAAATGTCGTTTCTGCGGCATCTCACCGAACTGCGAACCAGACTTGTGCGGTGTGCCGCGGTGCTTGCGGCGGCCTTTGCGCTGTGCAGCACCCGCGCGGAATGGCTTACCGGGCAGCTTTTGCGCATTTCGGATGGATTCAGCTTTATTTATATTTCCCCCTCGGAATTGCTGCTGTGCTATTTAAAGGTGGCGCTTGTGGGGGCGGTGGTGCTGGCGTTTCCGGTGCTGTTGCTGGAAATCTGGAAATTTTTGTGCCCGGGGCTTACCCGCAGGGAGCGCGCCGGTGTTACGGCAAGCCTTTTCAGCGGCCTTGCGCTGTTTATTACAGGCGTTTTGTTCTGCTACGGCGTGATGCTGCCGGTATCGCTGAAATTTTTGGCCGAGCTTGGCACGGGCAGCGAAATTGCCGCCGCTGTTTCGGTGGCAAACTACATTGGCTTTACGCTTACCATGATGGTGGTGTTCGGCCTGGTGTTTGAAATGCCCATTGTGATGATCGCGCTCACCAGCGTGGGGCTTTTGAACCCCATAAAGCTGCGCCGCCAGCGCAAATATGCCATTTTGATCATCTTTATTCTGGCGGCAGTGCTCACCCCGCCCGATGTGACCACGCAGGTGCTGCTGGGCTTGCCCATGATCGCCTTGTTTGAGGTGAGCAGCCTTGTGAGCGGCGTGATCTTCCGCCGCAAATTGAAGGCCGAAGAGGCCGAGCAGCGCGAAGCCGAGGCCGCCTATGCTGCTGCCTGAAACGGCAGAAAAGGAATTTTTGATGCCCCGATGCGGGCTGAAAAATGAGAGAAAAAAGATTTTGTTAAGGAGGAACCCCCATGCAAGAGAAAAAGGAAATGAACGGTCAGGGCTTTACCCGCCGCCAGTTTGTGAAGGGCGCGATCATGAGCGCCGCAGGTGTGAGCCTGCTTTCCATTTTGCCCGGCTGCGGTGCAGCGGCTTCTTCCCCGGCGGATTCCGGCGCACAGCCCGAAGCCAAGGCAGGCGACAACGGCATTTTTATTCAGGGCGGCGATATCAATATGGACGGCCAGACCTATACGCTGGAGTTTATTCGCCCGGTAAAGCTGGTGGCCATGGTGAACGGCGAACAAAAGGAAACCGGCATCTGGCGCTCGGGCAATAAGCATCTGGTTTCGGTGGACCCCGACGGCACCATTCGTATGCGCGACGGTGTGGGCGGCTATGATGTGGATGTGAGCTGGACCTATGAGGATATCACCTATCGGGTGACCTTCCACACCGCCCAGAACATTGGCTCTTCCTCGCTGGAAAGCGCCGACGATCTGAGCCGCGGCGATTTTATGATCCGCCTTGGCAAATACTTTGGCTGGCCGCATTACAATGCCTATATGGACGACGGCACGGATATCGATGATAACGGTGAGATCGCCAAAACCGAGCGCGTGCGCAACTTCTTTGATGTGACCGGTAAAAACGATTATGTAAAGCCCATTGAGGCTGCCTTGGATATGGGCGTTCTGACGGCGGCTTCCTCGGACGAATGCTTCTACCCCCTGTCGGCCATGACGCGTGAGGACGCTGCGGTGATCCTGGTGAACGCCTTTAAGCTGCCCAAGCTGGACAATGACTACCTGGCAGCCTTCAGCGATGCAGGCAATATCAGCAAGGACTGCTACGATGCCCTGAACACGCTGTTTGGCTATGGCTTTATGCGCGGGCGCACCAACGACACCGTGAACCCCACCGAGGCCATCACCGACACCGAAGAGCGCATTATCATGGAAAACATTGGCCGCAAGTTTGTGGGCCCTGTTTGGGCAATGCCCGTGAGCGGCCGCAAGTTTGTGCGCTGCCGCCCCGAATGGTTCTGCCCCACCGAGGATGTGACCGTACACTGGCGCACCCGCGGCGTAAACATTTCGCACAAGGAAATGGAGGGCCTGTTTATCAGCGACCGCGGCGTGGGCGTTACGCTTTCTCCCGATTGGGGCGATTGGTACGATTACATTCCCGGCTACACCACCGTGCCCATGTTTGGCCTGAACAACAACTGGGACCTGCCCTATGACAATGTTTATTTTACCGTAGAGTGCGAGGCCTACGCCACCAAGGACGGCCTGCAGGACGGCCCGGTTTCCACCTTCCGCTGGCGCATTGACCGCCCCGCCTGGCATGATTTTGCCTTTGATAAGCTGCATGACGGCGGCGCAAATTATCCCACCGTGTACCGCTATTTTGATAACTTCCAGGCAGCCGCCTATTACATTGAGGGCAGCGAGATGGGCGTTTTGTACGACGGCCTGATGCCCACCCACACCACCACCTCGCTGATCGACCGTGTGAACGAAGTGGCTACCAAGCCCTGGGTGTTTGTGCTGGGCCATAACCACCCCGACCACAAGGGCGCTATGTGCTATGCCGCCAACGCCGGCAAGGAAATTTACATGGCCGACCGTGTGGGCCCCTTGGGCGGCGAGTGGAGCATTGAAACCTATGCTAAGGACTACACCTCGGCCAATGCGGTGATCGATGAAACCATTACCGGCGTGTATGAGGGCAGCAACATTCATGTGATGAAAGAGGGCGATGTGCTGGATCTGGGCAATGTAAAGCTGGAGGCTTTGCGCCTGCCCGGCCACGAGGATGCCTCGGTGCTGCTGTATGACCGCGCCAACGGCCTGCTGTTCTCGTCGGATATTTACGGCGTAAACCGCTATTGGGTGGCCGACCAGTTCGGTGCAAAGGGCGTGAAGCAGGATCTGCTGCTTTCGCTGCACCAGCAGCTGATGGATGCCTATGCCAAGGATGGCGCATCCGTGAAGGAACTGTATACCGGCCACAACCGCATCGGCGTTTCGGGCGATTATCTGATGGCATGGGAAAACTGCCTGCAGAAGCTGTGCGACATCGGCCCCGATGCACTGAGCATGGATCTTCGCGGCGACGGCGCTGTGGTGGTGCGCGACGGCAACACCCACGAAACCATGAACTGGCAGGCCTTCAGCGAAAAGGGCAAGCAGGTGGTGCAGGAGTATGTGGGCAAGAGCGACGGCAAGGCGTTCCACCGCATTGAAACCGACCTGCTGAGCAAGGATTCTGAAGCCAAGGATAATCTGTATTTTGACTATAAAACCAATGCACATCTGAGCAACATCAGCTTTAAGGATGCCGAGCTGGTGGGCCATGACTTTAAGTATCACACCGGCTTTGAGGATGCCGAGGAGCTTTTGGAGGATGGCCGCCTGAAGTTTGCTTTGGAGAATAAGTTTGTTCCCATGGACACCGAGTATGAGGTGAAGGTGCCTGCCGGCCAGAGCACCGTTACCTTTACCCCTGTTGCCATGAGCAACCGCATTCAGGGAATGCAGGTGAACGGCAAGCCCGCCGCAAGCCGCTGCCCTGTAACGGTTGCCGCCAACGGCCCGTGCGTGATCGAAGTCACCGGCCCGGACGGCAGCGAAACCATTGCCTATACCCTCTCCTTTGTGAATTGAGTCACGCTTCTTCTTAACGGGAAAAGCCGCAGAGCAAAAACGCTCTGCGGCTTTTCCGCTATGGTGCAGCATGCCAAGGGGCTGCGTGCAGGGGCAGGGGCGGCTTATTTTAGTGCCGTTTTTCTCCCCGGCTGCGCCGGAAATCGAAAAACATGGCGAATTATATCATTCCGTACAACTCCATGATATAATAAACCCAAACCCCATCCCAAAAACCAAGGGTATTCCCGCATAATTCTCACCGAACGGCCGTGGGCACAGCCTTTGCTGCAGCGGCACGGATACCGGCGAGGGAGCGCCCTTTAAAAATCACACCGGAAAGGAAAACTGCCATGCCAAAAGAATACACTGCAAACGGCATTCAAATGCTGGAAAATCCGCGCTTTACAGCCGAAAACACACCGGAATTCCTTTCGGAACAGGCCACCGAGCCGGTGCGCCGCTGGCAGGCCTCGGCCCCCGGCTATGCGCCCACACCGCTGGTGGGGCTTTCCGGCCTTGCCCAAACGCTGGGGGTGCGGGCTGTGCTGGTGAAGGATGAATCCAAGCGCTTTGGGCTGAATGCCTTTAAAGGGCTGGGCGGGCTGTATGCGCTGTGCCGCGTAGTGTGCGAGCATCTGGGGCTGGACTACCGCACAGCCACGCTGGCGCAGCTGCGGCAAAAAAGCCTGCAGCCCCAGATTTCTCAAATGGTGTTCATCACCACGACCGACGGCAACCACGGCAGGGGCGTTTCGTGGGCGGCGGGAATGCTGGGCTGCAAAGCCTATGTGTATATGCCGAAGGGCTCGGCACCGGTGCGCGCGCAGGCCATTCGCGATGCAGGCAGCGCCGAAGTGACCATTACAGATAGGAACTATGACGATACCGTGCGCTACACCGCCGCCCTTGCCAAAGAAAAGGGCTGGTTTCTGGTGCAGGACACCTCATGGCCGGGGTATGAGCAGGTGCCCCGCTGGATCGTGCAGGGGTATACCACCATGGTGTATGAGGCCCTGCGCCAAATGGGCCAGCAGGGCTTTGCTGCGCCCACCCATGTGTTTTTGCAGGCGGGTGTGGGCGCTATGGCCGGGGGCGTGCTGGGGGCGCTGGCGTGCAGCTGCGGCAAAGCGCTGCCCTGCGTGAGCATTGTGGAGCCGTGCGAGGTGGCCTGTATTTATGCATCGGCACAAAAGGCAGACGGCGCACCCCATGCGGCGTGCGGCAGCGGCGAAACCATGATGGCAGGGCTGAACTGCGCCGAGCCGTGCGGCATTACATGGCCGATTCTGCGGGATCTTGCAAAGTTTTATTTTGCCTGCCCGGACAGTGTTTCCGCGCACGGGATGCGCGTTCTGGCTGCCCCTGCCCCGGGTGATGCACCGGTGATCTCGGGGGAATCCGGCGCAGTGGGCGCGGGGCTGCTTTCGCTGCTGTGCACAAACGCCGCGCTGCAGCCCATGCGCAGCGCGCTGGGCCTTGGGCCGGATTCCGTGGTGCTGCTGCTGAACACCGAAGGCGATACCGACCCGCAGAACTATCAAAAGATCGTGGGTCACGGGGCAAATTTCGGCGGCTAAGCCTGCGGTTTAAAATAGTACACAGAATATCAAAAAAAGAGCCGCTGAGCATTTTTGCCCGGCGGCTCTTGGCATAGAAAAATGGTTCAGCTTCGCGCGGCACGGCGGGTGCGGTAAGCGCCGGGGGTTTCCCCCGTGATCTTTTTAAAGGTGCGGATAAAGGTGTTGGCCGAGTAAAACCCGGTTTGAAAGCCGATGTCACTGATGCTGGCATCGGTGCTTTGCAAAAGATGGGTGGCCTTTTCCACGCGCAGACGGTTCAGATAATCCAAAAAACGCTGGCCCTGCAGCTCGGAAAAAATGCTGGAAAGATAGGGGCTGCTGATGCCCACGTGCTGGCTTACGCTATCCAGCGAAAGCGAGGCATCGTTGTAATGCTGGGCAATGAATTCCTTGGCATCGGCCAGATACTGGTTGCGGCTGCTCTGCCCATGCTCGTACAGAATGTCAATGGCCCCGGCCAAAAGGGAGCGAATGTAGGCAAGGTCATCCTCGCTGCCCGCCAGCGGGGCCGAGCCGTCGGCATAGGCCGGATTTACAAACGGGCAATCAGCCGGATCGATGGAACAGTCGATCAGCTGGCGCATAACGGCGGTGTGTACGGCGCGCAGGGCCTGCGCGCGCTCGGCGGGCGGCAGAGGCTCGGCACAAAGCTCGGCGGCAAGGGCATCGGCAATATTCTTTTCACGGTGCAGAGCCTTTTGCAGAATGTTCTGCGTTTTCTGGCGGCAGCGGTCAGCTGTGTGGGCGGGGGCGGCATCCGGCAGAACGGCTGCCTGATAATAGCGCCGATAAGAAAGCTCCTGCGAGGCCGAGGCAAAGGCCACAGGCAGGTTTTGCAGCCCCTCGGTGGGGGTGCTGCAGCCCAGCAGGGGCGTGTAGGGCAGCTCACGCGTTTCGTTTTGCAGATATTGCTCAAAATCGGCGGCAGCGGCCAAAGCCTGCTGGGTGCCCAAGGCTTGGCAGGAAACAAACAGCAGCAGATACCCCTGGCTGTTTTCATCGGCCAGCAGCGGGCATTTGCCCTGCCAGTAGTGCCCGGCCAGCTCTTTGGCGTGCAGAATATACAGCCGCCGGTACAGCTCGTCCGCCTTGGCGGCGGCTTCACACTGGGCCTCCAGCCGCAGCACCAGATAGGGTGCATCAACGGGAAAAACCGGGGGCAGCCCTTCCAGCGACTGCTCGATCTCGGCAGGATCGCTCATGCCGCCGTACAGAATGCGGCGGAACAGCAGCAAAAACACATCGGGGGCCACCGCTGAAAGGGTTTGGCGCAGGCGCGGCGGCTCGCTGGGCAAGGGGGCGGCATCGGCCGCAGGGACGCTGACCAAAACATCCAGCGCGTGCTGGATGGGGCGGTAAACGCTGTGCAGGCTGTAAAGGGAAAACAGCGCCGTGCCCAGCAGGATCAAAGCACCGCAGGGCAAAAGCAGGCGCAGAGAGTCCTGCAAGGCGGGCAAAAAGCTGACGGCACTTTCTATGGTAAGATAGTTCAGCCCCGTGGAGACCGAGCGATACAGCGTGTAGTAGCTGCTTTTGGCATCGGCCGAGCGATAAAATGCACTGAGAGCGGACTGGTAAACCGTATCAGCCAAGGCGGCATCGTCGGGGTAGCGGCAGGCAGCGGAAAACAGCGGGGTCATATCCTGCGCATAAATATAAACGCTTTGCGTTTGGTTAAAGGTGCTGCGGTAAAGTGCGCTGGTATCCAGCTGCAAAAGCAAAAGGCCCAGGGGCTCGTTTTGCGGATAGCCCAGCTTATAGTACAGCTGCCCCTGCTGCACAAAAAGCCCGCTTTCGCTGCCGGTAAGCAGTGTTTGCAGCGCGGGGGAACAGTCGGGCAAAAGCAGGATCTGCTGGTCCGAGCAAAACACGCTGCCCGCCTGCGGCAAATACAGCCACGCCGCTGTGACAAGCGGCGAATTCTGGGGCAGATCGGCCAAGCCGCTCACCACCTGATAGCGCTGGTCAAAATCCGCCTGCCCCTGGCGCACCATCACACCGGTCACATCAAAGGAAGAGAGAAACGCGGTGCTTTGGGTTTCCAAATGATTCAGCGAAACCTGCAGCGAGCGGTCGGTTTGCTGCAAAAGCGAAAGCGATTGGCGGTAGCGCTCGCGCAGATAGCTTTCCTGATTCAGTGTGCGCAGCGTGAGATAAAAAGCCGAAAGGATCACGGCCATAAGCGCCAACAGCAGCAGCAGGCTGCGCCGCAGAATGCGCCCCACCGACTGGCCGGAAAGCAGCGGATAGGAAAATCTTTTTTGAAGGCGGGACAAAACGGACATAAGGCTTTCGCCCTCCTTGGCATGAAAACAAATTCTGAATTATCGCGTGACAGATACATGAACTTATTTTATAATATTGGGTGTTAAATGGCAAACGGAAATTGCAGACAGGAAAGAGGAAAGAGCATCCATGAAAAAACGATGGGCTGCGGTGCTGTTGCTGCTGGCGCTGCTTGCGGGCTGCGGCAGCCCGGCGGCGCAGAATAAAACCGTGCTGGGCGTTTGGTGCGAAGCCGGGCCCGGCAGCACGGCGGCAGAAAAAACACAGCTTGTTTTGCGCCTTACGCATTCTTCGAGCGAGCAAAGCGCAGCCAACGATGCCGCACAGGCCATGAAAACCCGGCTGGAAGCGGTTTCGGGCGGCGCCATGAGCATCGAAATTTTTGCCAACGATTCCTTGGGCAGTCTGAACGATGCGTGGAACAGCTTTGGCAACGGCACGGTGGATCTGCGCATCGGCACGGCGGATATTCCGCAGCAGGGGGCCATTATGTGGCTGCCGCTGCTGGCTGATACGGACAAGGACACCCTGCAGGCTGCCTGCGGGCAGGGCGGGGCGCTGCGAAGCCTGTTTGAAGAGTACAGCCTGGAAAAAAACAGCCTGGTGCTGGGCGTGCTGCCCATGCAATACCGTGTGCTGGCCAGCAATATCCCGGTGGAAAACAAAGAAAATATGCGCCAGCTGACCATGCGTACCATCGGCAACGGCGGCGATAACGCCTATTGGCAGATCCTTTGCGGCAAAACCAAGGATGTGAACGTGCAAAAGCTGGCGCTGGCTTTGCAGCAAAAAGAAGTAAACGCCTGTGATAACACGCTGACCAATCTGGTGGAATACGGCACCTACAAGCAGGTGCGCTATCTTACCAAACTGGCCGACCGGGTGTATTTTGATACGATTTTAATGAACCGGCAGCGCATGGACTCGCTGACAGAAAGCCAGCAGCAATGGGTGCGCGATGCAGCAGCCTATGCCGAAAGAACCATCAGCGAAGCACAGCCCGGGCGCGAAAAGGCAGCGCTGGAAAAAATCACGGCGCAGGGCGTGCAGGTGTATGAGCTGAGCGAAGCCGACCAAAGCGGCATTCGCAGTGCCACGCGCGATGTGATCCAGCAGGAATACGCCCAGCGGCTGGGGCAGGAGGAACTGGAAAAGATCCTGCAGGCCGCCGGTGCGCAGACAGAGGATACAGAAAAAACACAGGAGGGGTAACATGGCAGCGCAGGAACGCCGAGAAAAACTGAAGGAACTTTTGCAGAATGCCCCGGGGCCGCTGAGTGCCTCCGGCCTTGCCAAACAGCTGGGAGTGTCGCGGCAGATCGTGGTGGGCGATGTGGCCCTTTTGCGCGCAGGCGGCTGCGATATTCGTTCCACGCCGCGCGGCTATGTGAGCAGTGCAGACACCATGCAGGGCTGCCGTGAGATCGTGGCCTGCTGCCACACGGGGGAAGAACAGCTGCGTCAGGAGTTGTACTGCGTGGTGGATAACGGCGCATCGCTGTTGGATGTGACTGTGGAAAATCCGCTGTACGGCGAGCTTACAGGCCA
>Ga0129316_1001071_pt1 | contig 11677 bp, 16 predicted proteins | sample Cm1ome_2_FD_94429 | JGI IMG/M metagenome (GOLD analysis project Ga0129316, IMG submission 94429) | Eastern black-and-white colobus group fecal microbial communities from Wisconsin, USA - Cm1022B metagenome | ecosystem: Host-associated > Mammals > Digestive system > Large intestine > Fecal...
ATCCGCGTATAACAGAGTGGCCAATGCCGGTTTTCTGTTGTCTTGGCTCTTTCCAGATGTCCTTGGAATTTTTTTGCCTTTTGACAGGTGTTTCCCCACTTGACAAAAGTCATTTCATAACAGCATTGTAGTTACCCGCAGCCAATCGAGGTTCAATTCCAGGTTTCGCAGAATATTCTGTTGCTTCTGTCACAGGGATTTCACTTGTGCTGCTTCTTCCCTTGTTGTACTGAATATAGTATTTGGCTGCTTCATACACAAAATCTTGCAGTCTTTCACATAATCCCTCATCTGTAATGTCTAAACAGACACCCATCTGGATAACAGAGCAATATTGATCCAGCACAAAATCATCGCTTGTTGATGTCATTTCATCTGATCCATACAAATCAAGGATACACTGATCCGCAATTCTAATTATATCACCATAGTCACGACTAAGAGCTTCAGGCATCTCAGTGATGTAGTTTTTTCCTTCAGCATTATAAAACGCTACCATTTCATCAACAGAGTCCGACACTTCACTTGCCGATACGACCATAGCCATAGAAAAAGCCATAGTCATCGCAAGAAATACAGCAATAATTTTTCTCATTTAAAGCACTCCTTTGTTTACTTCTAGTAGTTAACAAAACCAGATACTTCAATTTCCGTGCTTGAATTATTTCGAATTTGAAGTATATAATCCCCACTCTCATTCACTCGTATAGTCTTGTCAATGCTACCACTGGTTATATTAAACCCATAAAAATTTCCATCTGGTGCAATTATGCCAAAATCTACACTTGCAGAAAATGGAGAATAAGACGCCTTAATTGTAACAGTCTCTCCAGCGGCCAACGGAAAAACAGTGTCTCCCTTTACTTTCGTTTTCGCTGGAATTGTCCAGTTAAAAGACCCTGTTGCACGTGGTGTAACCAAATCATCAAGCGGAAGTTCCATGGTGACAGCTTGTATCTCAGCTGCATTTGCTGGGAGCAAAATTACTCCGATCAGCAATGTACAACACAAAAACATACAAAGCACTCTTTTCATCTGCATCTTCGCCACCTCCTTCCTTGCTCATCTCATTCAATCGGCAATACCATCTCTGAAAAATTGTCACCTTCTAAGGTGGTCATGTTCTCCATAGGAACAATATCTTCCTTGTTCTGATTTGGAACTATTACCGTTGAAATAATATATGCCAGTAGCATTAAAATAACTGCCAACAAAATACAAACCATCCTGCGATTTAGGAATACTCCCTTCTTTTCCTGCTCATGGGATGTTGTTTCATCCAATTCCTTGTTCTTCTTAGAAATATCTTCAATTTCATCGTTCAGAAAATAATCAACGGGCACCTCATATATATCTCCCAGAAACTTAAGATTGTCGGTGCTGGGAATCGCTGCTCCCACCTCCCATCTGGAAATTGCCTGGCGAGATACATTTAACCGTTCCGCCAATTCCATCTGGGTCAGACCTTTTTGTTTTCTGAGGTATACAAGTTTTTCTGCAAGACTCATTTATATCTGTGCCTCCATTTTTATTCAGAGCCTCATAAATGTAAACCGTGTGCGGTTTACATTTAGGCAATCCAGGATTGCCTTTCAAAAAATTTTTCGCAAAAGCCATTACTGCTGCCACGGCCAGCGCCATTTTCGACGCCCGCCGGTGATCTCCGGCTCCTTCAGGTCCTCCAGCACCGGCTCTACTGCTTCATCCTGGCATTCCTGCTCTGCAGCTCCCAGCTGCTGCATTGTACCGGCATGGAGGGCTTGAGCCGCCTGAAGGCTTGTTGTCGTATGCTCCAGTGCAGCAGTGAGCTGCGTAAGCTGCTCCAGCTGTGCTGCAATCTGCTTGTCCTTTGTTTCAATCTGCTGATCCTTAACTCTGATCTGCTCCTGCAGGAGGTCAATCGTAGACTGCATAGCGGCATACAACCGTTGTTCAACGTTGTTCATCTCTGGCGATTTTTCCAGCTTTTCAGGTTGAATAGGTTGAACATCTCCGACTTTAAAGACTTCGTCCAATGCTCGCCGCTCTATGTACTTCTGACCATCCTTTTCATGGACATAAGACGCCAGTCTCGTGCCGATCTGCTTGTAGATCGCCTGCTGGCTCCGTCCCGCAGCCTCCGCAAAGGCTTTTATTGACATCAGTTCACCCGGTCTTTCCATGAAAAACCCTCCATTTCTTTCGATTAAACCCATTCTACTTTTGGTTGAAAGGTTTGTCAACGGTTGAGTTGAATAGGTTTAATGAGAATCCCACCATTTATAGACCGTTGTGCGGCTGATATTCAATGCCCTGGCTACCTCCGTAACAGTGCTTCCAGGATGTTCCGCCCGGTATGCAGCCACTCTTTGAGCCGCCGTTCCGGAGCCTTTGGGTCTGCCATCCCGCACTTCTTCGCCCAACTGTCTTTTCAGCGCCTTCATTGTGTTCATTACCTGGACATGCTGACTCTGCTTTCTTCCATTCCGCTTGTTTCGCTCAATGGAGATTTTCGTCTTAGCCTCAATTGCCCGGATGCTATATGTGGCATAGGCATCCGAATAATAAGTATAGGCATCATACACATCCTGCACTGTAAAATCGTTATCTGGCGTCTCCGTCAAGGTATTCAGCCAGGGAACAAGCTCCAGCGCATCGTTTAAAACCTTTTCTTTATCGACGTCACATTTGACAGCATAGGTCATAAGCGCAGCAATGCAGTTATAGCGGTTTCCGTCAAAGGCACCTGTCCGGATCTTACTTAACCACCAGTCATACAGCGCATAAGGGTTGTCCCCATGAACTTTCCCTGCAATGTCCCACTTGTTCCGGGTTTTCTCCTGGCGAACAATCCTGCGCTCATACCACTCAGGGTAAAGTACCTTTGCCTGCTCCAGCGGAAGCCGCTGCTGCTCCAGATCTGTAATACGGTACTTATCCTCCACATATCTGTTTAAGACGTCTATACTGGTTTTGTTGCCAAATCGAAAAGCTACCACCGGGTATCTTTTACCGAGCTTACTCTGAGTTCCTGGCATCCGGAATCCCTGGAATATCCCCTGAAACTGCCGCTTCTCAGGATCGATCTCACTGGTATATCTGTTCCAGACGATTTTTGTCAGACCCTTCTTCAGCTCGTCTAGCGGACGATGTAAATGCTTATAGAGGGGAACCGGCTCCTCCAAAAGGTAATAAATATGGAGACCATGACCGCTATTGACTATATAGGTGGGTGCCGGCAGCAAATCGTTTTTTATCTGATACAGAAGATCTCGAAGCTGATCCATCTTCACGCCATCCAAATCGATGCAAAACCCCCACAGGTGATGGGCATTGGCAGCCGTCCGATTCTTCCCTCTGTAAGCCACAGGAGAGGCCACAGCAAACTCAGCGCCATTAGCCTTGTCTATATCCTTCAAGTCATCAAAAACAAGCCAGTTAAAGGCGTGTGGCTCCCCATGGTCATCTTTTTCAATCATGGTAAAGATCATATTGGGTCTCTGTATTTCCGGGGACCCAGGAACGCCCAGAGAGCCTTCAGGAAACACGTCTCTATAAAACTCAATCGGCGTGACCCGGCGGCAACGCTCCTGGAGCACTTCATTTTTCATTTTATAAAGTTGCTTATCTGTCAGCTTTCGTGTCGCCATTTCGTCACCTCCAAAAGAAAAAGAACCAAAAAGAAAATCCGCTGCGGCGGGGATCGGCTGCGGCCGGGAAACTAAACCATCCGGACGGGTTTGCCACAGGCTTGCCCACACCCCACAAGGGGGTGATGGACAATTCCTGATGGAAAACCCGCCTACCCAGGCATAAGCCTGTCCACGCTACAACATCGGAACTGCAGCGCCTTGAATCCCTGATATATAGAAAAAATAATATATCTTATTTGAGTATGGGAACACACAAACCCCACACCGGAAGCCCTTATGGCTGGCTATATTATCAATGAGTTTATTGAACACTTTTAACTTTCGCTATCTTACTGCACCCAAACCCCAAAAGCAAGCATATCCTGGCTGGCTATATTATCAATGAGTTTATTGAACACTATTTACACTTTTTATGATACTCTAAGCCATCACGAAAAGCAAGGGGGGGATATGGCTGGCTATATTATCAATGAATTTTATTGAACACATCCACAGCCCCGCATAGCCCGCATTTTTTTCAGGTGTTCTCTCTGACGTTCTTTCTTTATCCTCTCATCTTCCTGGAATGCCGCAGCTTCTTCCTGCGTCATTTCTCGTGTATCTACTTCCAGGTAATATATACTCCTTGGCTCGCCCAGGGCATTATCCCAGATGTACGAAGGCTTTGCCCCCTCCAGTGGAATCCGCCCCTGTAAGGCCCACTGCCTTACCGTTCTGCTGTTCTCTGGCTTTCCTGCTCTCATAATCATTATATGCTCCTCTCTCTATTTTATGGCCGCATTTCTGCAGGAACTATACCCAAAGGTTTAGTATGCAGCATTATCAGCTCCCAGTAACCGGCTCGCAAGTTGGCTCGAAGTTTTTTCTCCACCACGACATTGTATTTTCCCCACTCTGCAGCATTTTTATTCCTGACCATTTCTCCATACCCATCCAGGTATTGCCCATTGATCCCAATTTTCTCAATTGGCCAAGTTCCAGACTCACCCTTCTGAAATAGATCTTCCGTTTCTGTCCTTGCCTGTTCTTCTGTAAAGTCAATTGAGTATGGCGTCTGTAAAACGGTCTCCCAAAGTCTAACCGTTCTTCGGTTAGCTCCATACTTGTAAGAGTGATCTTTTTCGGTGGAGCTGATTACTGCATATCCAGAGTGTTCTTTTTTAGGCTTCAGGTTTCTAGCTGCGTTGGCTCGCTCCCTGGATATTCGCAACAAGTTTGAATTTAGTTTCTGTTGATATTCCCGCTCTGCCTTTTCAGCAGCCAGCTCCTCCTGCAGCTTCTTTGTCGCTTTATCCGTGTCGGCCTTTATCTGCCGAATTTGTTCATTTGCCTGGCTCCTGATCGATGCAACTTTCTGATCTGATCGATACGCTGTATCAGACGCTTCCTTTTTCACCGCTTCCAGCTCATCCAGTAGGCTATCATATTCAGCTTTCGTCAGAATAACATGCGTCAGATCCGGATCGCTGTATCCTCCTGGAACAGATTTATAGCCCAATGCAGCTTTTTTTACAAACTCACTCATGGGTGTTTCCCTCTCGTTTCAGGATGTCCTCGCAGATCTTGCGCACCCCTCTCATATATTGCTTATCCCATTTATCAATCAGAGACTGTTCCTCTTGGGTCAACCCCTCATACCATTCCTGATACTCACTGTCATCCAGCTGGTCACTGTAGTCCCACTCCCGGATAAGATCTTCTTTTCTTTCTTCTGTCATGGTACTTTCCTCCTTACAGCGCCCGAATGTAGTTATTGGCTACAACCTCAATTCGATTATGCCCCAGTGCCTTGCTGCAGATTAACATAGCAGCCTTATCCAGCCGCTTACCCGCCTCATCCTTTCTGCAGACATAAACCTCGCTTTGGAACCGCTTTCCAGTCCCTTTGTTCACCCGATCATATGGAATATCATCAATTGCCCTGGCATGAGCTTTATAGATCGTGGTTGCATAGTCTCCACGGTAGGCATGAATGTCAGCATTTGCATTAACGTGCTGCCATACCTTTTCATCGGCAGCAGTGTTTTTCATCCGCTCCAGTATTTGCCCGGCATTTTTCCCGATAATAGGGCTGATTCGTTCCCGTCCGCCCTTGCCATTCCGAACATGAAGAAAATATTCGCAATCAAACATTCTGGTATCCCGCAGCACCCCCAGGTGTTTTTCATCAGCGGCTTGTCGCTGACTCTCCGGTATAGCCTCGATCTTGGCAATCTCGCTTTCGATCTCTGCCTTGGTCATCAGATCGCTACCTCTTAGTGCCTCCAGCTCGCTGCGGCGCAATCCCGTTCCCTGGCAGAATTTTATCAGCTCGTCGTTGTTGGTTTTTGAAAAATGCAGATCACGAACCCGGTCACCCCGGCTCCGTTTAATCTCTGCCCGATTCCGTTTCGGCGGCTGAAAATAGTCCGGATCGTCCGGCTGGATGCCGTACAGCTTTCCCAGGGCTTTGGCTTCCGTCTGGATCGTCCAAGCAGACAATCCCTGATCTACTCTGCTCTGGAGCCATTCGTTGACATACTTTTTTGCGCTTTTGAGTGTTGTACACTCCGGATGCAACTCCTTGACATACTTCAAAAAGTACTTTGTGTGCTTCCAATAAGTCTGATAAGTGTTAAAGGAGAAAATTTTATTCTGGGCTGTTCCATTGGCCATAGCTTCTTTTTTGCTCTCTCCAAACGCCTGCATCCCAGTCAGCCGGTCATACGCCTGCTGGTGCAGATCTTTGGAGTATGTTTTATTTTTCCGTCCCATCGTTTCCTCCTATGAAATTCGTTAAAGCAGAAGCCGCCTCATGCCATATCTGAAGACCTCAACATTCAGCAAATACACTTTTTTAGGTCTTATGTGTGACCGATTTGGGAAATTCATCCCGACACTTTTTCTCTTGCTTATGTGTGCAGCCTTATTTGTTAGACGTCTACGGCAGTTAAGGTTCTGTCGGATCCTAAGTAGATGGATCAGATCTCCGGGCAATTTCTACAGCATTCCCGGCTACATTCTCATAGGTTGATAGGTGTACATGATACGGTTTCGCTTACCAGCATTTTCACAAAGGTTACTGATGCAGGGTCAATGGTGTACTTTCCAATTCACAAAGGTTACTACGGCGAGCCATACACCATACAGGGGTATCAAACCTGTATCGCTCATTAGTATAAAATACTAAACCTCCAGGATCATTCTGGAACGCTCTGGGCCTAATTAGCTATTTACCCTCGCCCAGACGAGCATATTTGTTCTCAGTCATACTATACCATAGAATTGGTTGAATGTCAACATATTATTGAATACTAAAACATAACGGTTTACCCGTTCATGCTTACGCATAAACCGGTAAACCGTTATTTGGCATCCAAAGATGCCGAGAGTGCCGGAGCTGCCGCTCCGGATGGGGCAAGCCCCAGGCGTCTGCGGACGCCTCCCCCGCTCAGTGGCGTCAACGATCCGCCTCTCCTGCAGGCCGTTCGTTGACTCCACTGAGCAACGTGCTGCATCAATCTACAGCAGCACTATCGAAAAATTTAGTATGGCTGAACCTTTTCTCCAAAAAAGTTCAGCCATACTGAATTTTTCCAACGGCGAAGTTCTGTCATAGTTGGAATGTTCTGTAAAATCATTACTTCCAACCACGGTAGATCTCCGGAATCGGTCTGGTGGGTATTGCTTTTCCTGTCGAATTTTGGTATTATCTCCAGTGCTGCGACTCTTTCCAGCGGGAAGGAGGCGGGTTCATGGAGTATGTCATCGCCTTTTTCATCTCCGTTTTGGCCAGTGTAGTCAGCTACTACCTGTGCAAGTGGTTGGACAGAGATGATACATAACCGCAGCACACAGCCCAAACGGCCCAGTCCGCCGTAAACAGACAAGAACCCCCCAGGAGTTGCAGCTCCTGGGGGGTTCGTTTTTGGGTTCGTGGATGGCCGTCATCGCCTTTGGCCACTATCACTATAGCACAGTCGATGAGAAAAATCAAGTGTCCCCTCTGGATTCATTATAGCCGTTTCATAATATAGTAGCCGCAAAAAGTACTGTAGTTTGCATAGCTATAATTGCGATTTGCTGCCTGAGGATCAGTAATCAAATTTCCGCTGGCATCATAACGTGTGCAACTAGATGTACCTGGTTTGTGAGACCAATACCCATCACTATTCTGGACATAAAAATGGTAGTCCTGCCCTGGTGCAACAACGATCGCAATTTTATATTCATCGCTCCCAGGCGTTGTATTTTTTGTGGCAGTCCGAATACTTCTACCATTACCCAAATAAGGACCATCATTTTCTATGGCTGTATAAATCAAGGATGCTACGTTGCTCTTGCTAAGTGTTTCTGCTGTAATTTCACCCCCACCGTAATGACCTGGATTTGCACCACCAACCGTAGAAGTAATTACGTCCATTGCATAAATGTAGCAATTAGCGTACAGCTTGTTCTGTTCCCAATATGAGTAATTGTATACGGGCTCTCCTCCACCAGTAGGTAACAAACTGGCGGCCAATGCGAATGGTTCCTCAGCTTGCCATGACTCCGTTTCAGCAGGCAAGGAGTTGTCCGCCGTTTTTGCAGCATTGCTGGGGCGGAAGTTTATACACGCCTGTTCTTCTTGCGAAAGAGAATTAAACCATTCCCACCACTGTTCTTCAGCTGCAGTCTTACTCGTGTCATTTTCTGCGGCAAACGCCGGGACACAAATGACAGAAAGCATAAGCATGGCAAGGAAAATAGATAATAGCTTTTTCATATCAGAAATCTCCTTTCATTTCAAATCAGGTAAAAAATCACTGACAGCTTCCATCACCAATCCTTAGTAGTCCATTGGTTTCACCTCTTTCCATATCACTAAACTCACCTCTTATCGGTGGACTCATTTTTTATTTTAATGAGAACGATGCCAAAGTAAACCACGCCAGGCTTGCATTAGGGCAATTATAGATTGCTTAAGCGCAATACAGCTCTACTAATCCAGTTTTTTCGCAAAAAAGTCTCCAGAAGCTGCAGCTTCTGGAGACTTCACTTTTGTTCTTGCGGAATGGCCGACATCGCCTTTGATCACTCTTTCTACAGAGCCTTCAATAGCAGCGTTCCTCATTACTTCCCTGGAACACCACTTCTGTCAGCTCTCGTAGACCTCTCTCCTGTGTCCCACTGAGAGTGCCAGGATAACCAGTTTTCCATCGTCTATCTGGCAGATCAGGCGGTAATCCCCGATCCGGTATCGCCACTGGCCGCTTCTGTTCGCCGTCAGACCTTTTCCCTGCCGGCGAGGATCATCGGTGCCAACAAGATTTTTGTCGATCCACCCCTTAATCATCCGCTGGGTGTATCTGTCCAGCTTCTTGAATTCCTTGTCAAACCTTGCTGTCGTTTCTATGCTGTAACTCATAAATCCAGCTCTCCCCACAGTTCGGAGATAGGTCTGCTCTTGCTGCCGCCCTCGACATACTCATTATAGGCGTCCCTGGCAACTGCAATATCATATTCATCCTCTATCCGCTCAAAAAGTGCTCTCTTGAACGCCTCTCCGACCGAAATAGCGTGGACTTTTGCGTAGCTCTCTGCAAGGGACTTTTCTTCGGCAGTCAGTCTGATAGAAAAACTCATATTGTTCATCTCCTTTATTGTAATACATTGTACTACATTTATTCCCCATTGTCAATGCTTTCATTCCAGATTATAAGCGCCTTGACAGTTACGATTCTACCTGTACAAAATAATTCTATTGATGGCAGCACCATCGACTACTTCAAGACCCTGGCTGATGCCAAAGGCATTCCGTACCTGGGACTTGCGCAATCTCTACTTGATAGATTGCCCCGATAATCTCCAGAAACTCCACATGTCTTTGCAAACAAAAAAGCCCGGTTAAATAATATGCACCCCAAAAGTGCCTAGCTTTTGGGGTGCATATTACTTTTTTCTTATTGATTTTTCAGTTAATCGCCCATGCGTACGGGATGTATCCCGCTTTTGTTACCAAGTTCGATACAGCATAGTCTTCACGATCAGTAGAATGATACGTTACATAGATCTTATCCCATGTTGTGCCCTCCATCTTGGTAATAATAGCGGTATGGCCTATATGGAAGGTTCCATCATCTGGAAGTGTATCAAATTGCAGGATATCTCCTACCTCCAAATCTGCTGTTGATGTCACCTTAGTCACATTTGAACTATAACTCTTCAAATGATCATACAAGTTCTGAGCGCCGCTCCATGTATAACTAGGTCTTGCTACAAGCCCCCATTCATAGAACCACGCAGCCGTATCAGTTCTGCTTCCGGAAATCTGAGAGATTCCACCTGCGTACAATGCCTGAGAGACAAAATTTGTACAATCTGAATCATATCTCGTGTAAGAAGGATTTGTGAGTTCTTCGTCTGGGTCTGTCCATTCTTTTGCATATGCCACCGCATTTTTAGACAATATGAAATGACTCCTCACTTGTAAAACGTGGATTTACCTGTCATACTTAAGGTGCTTACACAAAAGTAACTGGAATTACCACATACAAGGAGGAGTCACCATGACAAGTATAACCTATATTGGGATGGATGTCCATACCACAAATTTCACACTTTGCTGTTATTCCTTTGAGGATGACAAAGTGTACGCCACCGTTCAAGTCAAGCCGGAATATACGCAGATACTCAAGTACATTAACCGGATCCGGAAACAGCGAGGGGAGGATACTCGTTTTGTATGCGGTTACGAGGCTGGCTGTCTGGGATACTCCCTGTATCACCAGTTGACCGACCACGGTGTGGAGTGTATTATCCTTGCACCCTCCACTATGGCCGAAACTCCCGGCAAGAAGATCAAAACCGACAAGCGGGATGCGGAGAAGATCGCCAGATGCCTGGCTTACCATCAGTACAGACCCGTCTATATTCCTGACGAAGAAGATGATTCCGTCAAGGAGTACATCCGTATGCGTGACGATGTGAAAGCGCATCTCAAAGAAACCAAGCAGCAGATTATTGCCTACTATACCCGCCATGGCTTCCAGTTTGACGGAAGCAGCTATTGGACACAGAAGCACTTGAACTGGGTGGAAAGGCTGCAATTCAAAAACAGCATCCACCAGGAGGTTCTGCGGGAATATCTTACCGTATTCTACGACTTAAGCGAGAAGGTTGCGGTTTATGATGCACGGATCGAGGAACTGTCCCATTCTGCCCGTTATGCGGAAAATGTGGGGAAGCTATGCTGTTTCAACGGGATCGCTACCCATACTGCCCTGTCTCTTCTGGCAGAGGTTGGCGATTTCAGCCGCTTCCGGTCTGCACCTCAGTTTGCCGCTTATCTGGGTCTTGTACCTGGTGAACACTCCAGCAGCGATAAGCAGCACCGTACCGGAATCACCAAAGCCGGAAACAGCCATCTGCGCAGACTGCTCATTGAATCGGCACACTGTTACAGCCGCGGTGCTGTGGGTAAAAAATCCAAAGTACTGAAAGAAAGGCAGGCCGGCAATTCCCCGGAAGTGATTGCTTATGCAGACCGGGCTGTTGACCGGTTGAAACGTAAATACCAGCGTATTGCGCTCCATTCCAGATCCAATATCGCAAAAACTGCTGTTGCAAGAGAACTGGCCTGTTTTATCTGGGGTATGATGACCGGCAATATTTCCGCAACCGCACTCCACTGATCTTTGTTTCCTTGACCGGAGGATATCAGCTGCGAAAATCCGCGTCAAGGATGCTGCGCACCGCGTTCCGCGGCTTCGTCCTTGACCCGAATTCCCCCAGCTGATACGCAGTAGTCAAGGAAAACAAAGCCAAACCCTTTCCGAGGATATCTGCGAGGAGCCAAGGCTCCCAGCAGGTTCAGCTATCTACGATAATACTATGACGGCACATCTGTGATCCACGAAATTAGACAGTAGAGCTCCAGGCGGACCATTGACCTGCGGTACCCAATCCGCGTATAACAGAGTGGCCAATGCCGGTTTTCTGTTGTCTTGGCTCTTTCCAGATGTCCTTGGAATTTTTTTGCCTTTTGACAGGTGTTTCCCCACTTGACAAAAGTCATTTCATAACAG
>Ga0129316_1001072_pt1 | contig 11675 bp, 7 predicted proteins | sample Cm1ome_2_FD_94429 | JGI IMG/M metagenome (GOLD analysis project Ga0129316, IMG submission 94429) | Eastern black-and-white colobus group fecal microbial communities from Wisconsin, USA - Cm1022B metagenome | ecosystem: Host-associated > Mammals > Digestive system > Large intestine > Fecal...
GGGCGATGAGGGCATCGCCCCCTACGCTGAAAACACACGTTGTTTTTGTGGGTAACGCCAACAACGGTGAAAACGCACGTTATTTTTTGTAGGGGCCGATGCCCACATCGGCCCGGATGCCGACGGTGTGGGCGTGTCCGTTTTTCCTGACCGCTCAGGCGTCGCCCCCCCCGCGGGGCGATGAGGGCATCGCCCCCTACGCTGAAAACACACGTTGTTTTTGTGGGTAACGCCCCCAACGCTGAAAACGCGCGTTGTTTTTCGTAGGGGCCGATGCCCACATCGGCCCGCGGCTAACGGTACAGCCATGTCCGTTTTTCCTGACCGCTCCGGAGACGCACCCCGCGGGGCGATGAGGGCATCGCCCCCTACGCTGAAAACACACGTTGTTTTTGTGGGTAACGCCACCAACGGTGAAAACGCACGTTAATTTTTGTAGGGGCCGATGCCCACATCGGCCCGTGGCTGGCGGTACAGCCATGTCCGTTTTTCCTGACCGCTCCGTAGACGCACCCCACGGGGCGATGAGGGTATCGTCCCCAACGCTGAAAACGCACGTTGTTTTTGTAGGGGCCGATGCCCACATCGGCCCGGAAGCCGATGGTATGGGCGTGTCCGTTTTTCCTGACCGCTCTGGAAACGCACCCCACGGGGCGATGAGGGCATCGCCCCCTACGCTGAAAAAACACGTTGTTTTTGTGGGCATCGCCCCCAACGGTGAAAACGCACGTTGTTTTGTAGGGGCCGATGCTCACATCGGCGAGGCTGTGTCCGATTTTCTGTCCGGAAATCAGGATGTTATCGGTTTTAGATGTTTTACATGCATTTTACACAATGGATAGTTCATTTCACACTATGCAGAGAGCATATTGCTTTTGTCGGGTAAATCGACTATAATACAATCAACCAGAAGTATGATTCCCCAGGCAAAAAACGAAGAAAGAGGGAGACGCAATGAAGAAACTGTTTGCGCTGCTGCTGGCGCTGACCATGACCTTCCAGCTGGCTCAGCCTGTCTGGGCGGAGACCGTGGCCACGGAGCCGACGCAGACCACCCAGACCCCGGAGGAAACGGAAGAGACCGTCCCGGAGTCGACAGAACCGGAAACCAAGGAACCGGCAGTCCCCGCCCAGACGGAGGCACCGGAAACCACCGCCCCGGAGACCACGGAAGCCTCTGAACCTGAGTCCGAGGAACCCCGGCCCGACGCGGAGCCGTCCGCGGAGGACGTCCCCGTGCCCCAGAGCGACAGCACCGGCGTTTGCGGCGAGAGCCTGACCTGGACACTGTCAGGCGGCACGCTGACCATTTCCGGAAGCGGCGCCATGACGGATTACGGCGAATCCAACACCGCCCCCTGGTATTCCGACCGGGAGCAGATCACCGCTGTGGTGGTGGACCGGGGCGTTACCGGAATCGGTGCCTATGCCTTTTACGGCTGTGTCAATCTCGGCGATATCACACTGCCGGAGGGCCTGACCGCCATTGGCAAGTATGCCTTTACGGGCTGCTCCAATCTGGGCCGGGTGGAGATCCTCAGCGGCATGACCACGCTGGGCAGCAGTGCCTTTGAGGAAAGCGGCGTGACCGAAGTAGTGCTGCCCGAGGGACTGAAAACAATCGAATACGGTGCCTTCGCAAGCTGCGCAAACCTGCGCAGCGTCTCCCTGCCGAGCACACTGGAGAATTTGAAAAGCTGCGCATTTTGGCAATGCTCCGCTCTTACAGCAATTACCTTACCCCAGAGCATCAGGAACATGGAATATAATTGCTTCGGAAGGTGTAGCAGCCTGACGGAAATAGAAATTCCGAGTCAACTGACGACCATTGGAGCGAATGTGTTTGATGGCTGTACGGCACTGAAAAGCGTTACGATGCAGGAAGGGCTGAAAGTGATCGGGGTAAGTGCATTCAGAGGCTGTGAAGCGCTGTCCCAGATACATCTGCCTGAGAGCATCACAGAGCTGGGGGAAAGCGCTTTTTCGGGTTGTAAAAATCTGACAACCGTGAACCTGCCTCAGGGAATTACAAAGATTCCGTCCAACCTGTTCTCAGGCTGCGGCAGTCTTACAGCCATCACCATTCCGGATTCCGTGTTCACAATTGGATACAGCGCGTTTTCAGGCTGCAGCAGTCTGGAGGCGGTGGAGATCCCCACCGGCGTCAGCACCATTGAATCCTATGCCTTCAGCGGATGTACATCTCTGACGGAAATGGTGATTCCCAAGGGGGTTTCCGGTATTGCCGACAATACCTTCTATAACTGCACATCGCTGCGTCAGGTTACACTTCCCAGCAGCCTGACCGAGATTGGACAGGAGGCTTTCCAGAATTGCGCTGCACTGGAGGCCATCGAGCTGCCGGAAAAGGTGACGACCATCGGGGCAAGCGCCTTTTATGGCTGCAAAATGCTGAAGCAGATCACCCTTCCCGACAGCCTGACCGAGATTGGGAAGCAGGCTTTCCAAGATTGCGCTTCCCTGCAGTCCGTTCAGCTGCCTGACAAGCTGACCAGCGTGGGGAACTATGCCTTTTCCGGCTGCAGCAGTCTGACGGCGGTGGAGATCCCCACCGGCGTCACCGCCATTGGTTTCTGGGCCTTCAACAGATGCACATCCCTGACGGAAATGGTGATTCCCGAGGGGGTTTCCAAGATCGGTAACGGAACCTTCTATAACTGCACGGCGCTGCGTCAGGTTACACTTCCCGGCGGCCTGACCGAGATTGGACAGGAGGCTTTCGAGAATTGCTCTGCCCTGGAGGCCATCGAGCTGCCCGAAAAGGTAACGACCATCGGGGCAAGCGCCTTTTATGGCTGCAAAATGTTGAAGCAGATCACCCTTCCCGACAGCCTGACTGAGATTGGACAGTCTGCTTTCGTAAATTGCGCTTCCCTGCAGTCCGTTCAGCTGCCTGACAAGCTGACCAGCGTGGGGAACTACACTTTTTCCGGCTGCAAGGTGCTGAAGCGGATCGATATTCCTGCCAGCGTAGCCACCATTGGCAAAAGTGCCTTTTCCGGCTGCGCAAAGCTGACTGCCATCACCTTTGGCCACAGGCAGGAGAATCCGCTGACCATTGGCGTGGACGCGTTTAACGTCGGCTATTACGTGGACAATGTAAAAACCCGGATCGGGGTCTACAGCGTCCGTGGCATTCATCCCGCCATCCAGGGCTATTCCTGGAACAAGCGGACTGTTACCTACTACAATACCGAAACCATTCCTATGGAGGCCATTGCGATCCACGCGCAGGATGACGCCGCGGAGATCGAGGTGGGGCTTCCCCTGACCTTCGTCGCGGAGCTGACCCCCTTCGATACCACGGAAGATCCGGTCTGGTCCATCAATCCGGACAACAGCACCGGCACCGCCGAAATCACCGCCGAGGGCGTGCTCACCGGTCTGACCCCCGGTATTGTCACCGTCCGGGCTGCCGCCGGAAGCGATGAAAGCGTCTATGGCGAGACCCAGATCACCCTGCTGTCCCCCACCGGCGAACCGGATTCCATCCTGGTGCGTACGGCAGTGGGAGCGGAGGACGAGGCCCAACTGGGCATTCCCGTTCAGATGCAGGCGGTGTTCCAGCCCGGCAACGTGGCCGATAAGCACGTTAGCTGGTCTGTGAGCAACGAGAAAATCGCCGCCATCGATGAAAACGGCATGCTGACCCCCCTGGCCCTGGGAAATGTAACGGTTTACGCTGAATCCGATACCTATGGGGTAGAGGGCAGTTGTGTTGTAAAGGTTCTGCGCTATATCGACAGCGTGACCATTCTGCGCGATGGCGGCACGGAACGCACGACTCTGGGTGTGGGGGAAAAGCTGGAGCTCACCACTCTGCTGACTCCGGCGGATACCACCTCCGATGGCGTGACCTGGACCGTTGAGGAAGTCACCGGTCAGGCAGAGCTGGTGACATCATACGGCCGCCCTGTGGCGCTGAAGGGCATTGCCCCCGGTATCGTGCGGGTGACGGCAACGGCGAAGGACTATGCCGCGGTGAGTGACACGGTGGAACTCACTGTAACGGATACGGTGGTTCCCTATGCCCTGACTGACGGAAGCGGCAATATCTATTTCGACACGGCTACGGGTACCATCGTCCGCAGTGACAATACTGTCCAGAACGTCAGCATCCCTGCGGCCATCAACGGTGTGGCCGTAACGGCTATTGCGTCCTATGTGTTCTATGACGCAGGCGCTCGAAACATCACTGCCGTCAGTATTCCCAAGTCTCTGCGGGAAATTGGCAGTCATGCATTTTGGACCTGTTCCAAAATGACATCCCTGCGCTTTGCAAGCACCGGAGAACTGGAGACCATCGGCGAGTATGCGTTCTACGGCTGTAGCGCCCTGACGTCCCTTTCCATTCCGGCCTCCGTGCAGACCATTGAAGGCTGGGCCTTCTGCAACTGCGCAAATATAGAGTCTCTGCGCTTTGCGACCGGCAGCAAACTGCGGACCATCGGAGACGATGCATTCAATGGCTGCGGGTCTCTGACACGCGTTTCCCTGCCCCAGGGGTTGCAGGCCATTGGAGAGTACGCATTTTGCTACTGCGACAATCTGACAACCGTCTATGTGCCGGATACGGTGACATCCTTCGCCGAAAAGTCATTCTTTAACAGCAGAAATCTGAAGGATCTGACGGTGACAGGCGAAGTTGATTTGACCAAGCGGTTTACCGTCAGCAATCTTGAAAACCTCACTTTGTCCGGCACTTTCGTAGAGAAAGCGGTCGAGGCCCAAAATGTTACCTTGCTGGATACCATTACGGAGGTCCGGGACAGTGCTTTCGCAGGGAAAAATGTAGAGCAGTTGACGCTGAGCCAGAATCTGAAGACTATCGGTGTGGGGGCATTCCAGGGTGCTAACGTTACTTCGGTCACACTGCCGGAGGGCATTACCTCCCTGGGCGAAAGAGCTTTTGCCTATTGCAGCAATCTGGAAGCTATCAATCTGCCGGACAGCCTTCAGGCTGTGGGAAAGAATTGCTTCGAGGAATGTGATAAACTGAATATTCTGGACCTCTCCACTGTCCCGGATACTTTTGTGGAACGGGAGACCAAGCTGAACGATCAGGGCATTGTTCCGTCCGTTCTTGTGCGGGCAACCGGGGGAAAGGTTTCCGGTGCCTGGTGGCTGAAGAGTGTAGAGGGCGAAAAGAACTGCTATGATATTGTTTCCGTCTATCAGAGTAGAGGCAGCTATTATCTGTGGATCGAATCCTCCGGACGCTTTATGCTGGTTTACCGGGACGAATATACCGGAGCCCAGGGAATGAAGATTGCTCAGGCCCGTTCCGGCCTCGTCATCCGCCCCTCCGACGTTGGCTACCTCACCGGCGGCCAGAGCCTGCAGCTCTCCGCCTATATGATGCCGGAGAATACAGCGGCCCAGGTCACCTGGTCTCTGGGGGCCGGGGATGAAGCCTATGCTTCCCTGTCCCAGACCGGCCTTTTGAAGGTCAGCAGCGGCGTAAACGTCACCCGGCAGATCACCGTCACGGCCCTGCCGAAAAACGGCGGCGACGCCGCGGTGCTGAAGCTCTGGCTGGTGCCCAGAACCACCGGTTTGGAAATTCTCCGGAACGGAGAGAGCGTGGGCAGCGAGGTGAACGCGGACATGGCGTCCGCCCCGAGCATGACCCTGACCGTCCGGTTCCAGCCGGAGGACGCCGCTCCTGATGTGGTCTGGATCTCTTCGGACGCCAAGGTGGCAGATGTGGACAACGGCGTTGTGACCTTCCTGAAGCCCGGCACCGCCGTCATCAAGGCGATGGCTACGGACGGCTCCAAGGTCAGCGCCCAGGTGAAAATCAACGTTACCTATGTGGACGGGGCCAAAAAGCTGACCCTGACCACTGACGCCGCTTCCCTGCAGCCTGGCCAGACCGCCCGGCTGACCCTGAAGGGCAGCGGGGAGATCCCCGCGGACATGGTGAGCTATACCCTGCAAAACGATCTTGGCACCGTGGAGAACGGTGTCTTCACCGCCGGGGAAAAGCCGGGCGCCGTTACCGTCACCGCCGCCATTCAGGGCGACCCCCTGAAGCGCACCGCCAGTGTGAAGCTGACCGTAACGCCCCTGCTGGTGAACAAGCTGGAAATGGAGGCCCATGACGACCGGTTCCAGATGGAGGATCAGGCGGGAGAGACTTTGCTTATCATCGACAAGCAGTCCGCTCAGGGCTGCAGCTTCCCCCTGACCCTCTCCGCCCGGGACTACCGGGATGAACCCATGGAAAACTATTCCGTGACCTATGCCAGCACCGATACCTCCATTGCCACGGTCACGGCCAAGGGCGTTGTGACGTTGAAGCCCGGCGCCAACGGCCAGTGCGCCATTGTGGCCACGGTGAAGGATGCCGGAAAGGCCACGGCCCGGCTGTGGATCTCCGTCCGGGACTACAGCCCCCGGCTGGAAAGCAGCAAGCTGACGCTGAACACCGCCCTGACCGACGCTGCCGTTTCCACAGGCTTTGTGGAAAGCTACGGCAACGGCGTGACCGGAGTTTCCGTCACCAACGACAATCGGTTTACGGCAGGATTCGCCGCCAGCCGCCTGACTCTGCGGCCCGCCGCTCCCCTGCCCAACGGCAGATATAACCTGACCGTGGAGGCTCGGTGCGCCGACGGCAAGACCTATTCCTATGCCCTGAATCTTCAGGTGAAGAACGTGCTGCCCAAGGTCACCGTGAAACAGACGGCCAGACTGAACCTCTTCTGCGCCGGTGCGGAAACCACCCTGACCGTCGCCGCCCAGGGGGCTGAGGTGGAAAATGTGGTCCTTACGGACAACACCGATTTCACCGTGGATTGGCAGGACGGCACTGCCCTGCTGCGGCTGTCTGACAGCGCTTCCCCGAAACCCAATACAAAGGCCAAGCTGGAAATCCATCTGGCGGGCTACGCCCAGCCTGTTATCCAGAATCTCTCCATTTCCGCCGGAACCACGGTGCCCAAGCTGAAGCTCAGTACCCCGGCCAGCAGCCTGAATACGGCCCTGAACCCGGAGGATCTCTCCGCCCGGGTGCAGATTCTGGAGGGCACTTCCCTGCTGGATCTGTCCAACGCCACCGTATGGACGGACAGCGCTCTGGCTAACGTGGAGAAGGACGGCAGCGATGTGGTTCTGACTCTGCGGGAGCCCAAGGCAGCCTCCGTGAACCTCTATATTCAGGACGCTTCCTGGCGGCAGAGTGTGAAGCTCACCCACAAGCTCACGGTGGAGACCAAATTGCCCACTTTGAAGCCCAACGGTGCCATCAATCTGAACGCCTACTTTACCCAGATCACCGGCAGCACGGAACTGGTGCTGTCCCAGAAGAACCTGACGCTGGAGTACGTCCGCTTTGTCCCCGCCGCCAAAGCCGGGACCCCCGCCCGGACGGAATCCGACAAGCTGACGCTGACCTTCGACCCGGCCGGGAACCGGGTCACGGCGGCTGCCGCGAATCCTGACAACGCACCCAAGGCCGGAACCTATTCCTTCACCTGCACCGGCGTGCTCCCCGGCGGTACGGAAATCCCCGGCGGCACACTGAAAATCACCGTGGGCAAGGCTCTGCCGAAGCTGAAACTCTCCGCATCCTCCGTGAAGCTGAACCGCTTCCTGGCAGGTCAGGAGCGGGCCAGCGTCACTGCCAGCCTGTCCGGCTTTGAGGGCTGCGAACTGGCGGGCTTCCGGGAGCTGGAGCAGGGGCTGTACAGCGGACTGTCCTTTGAAAACGGCGTCATTACCGCTTCCCTGAGGGATTCCAACAATCTGGGCGGCAGCTATAAGCTGACCCCCGTGGTGCGCCATTGCGCCACCGGCCAGCTGGTGGATCTGCCCGCAGCCGTCACGCTGAAGGTCGCCGCCTACAATTCCGACAAGCTGTCCATGAGCCTGTCCGCCAAGGGCAAGCTGGACACGCTGGATCCCGAAAGCGCCATTGTCTATACGGTGACGAGACTCACGAACTGTCAGGGCAGCCTTACGGACCTGCGTCTGGAGGGGCCGGATAAGGACCTGTTCCGGGCTGTGCTGGACAGCGATAGCAACAGGATCCACCTGACCATGGTTCCGGGCCAGACCTACGCCACCAACGTGACCTATCAGGTCCGGTTCCGGCTGACGGTCTGCGGCAGAGAGATCCTCAGCCCGGTGATGAAGTTCAAGGTGACCCAGACCGCCCTGAAATTCGCCGCCATGCCGGTAGCGCCCATCTATCAGGCCCAGACCGGGCCTCTGACGGTCCGGCTGACGCTGACCGCGCCCGCGGGGGCAGCCATCGGGGACATTCGTCTGAACGAGAAGACCAGCGCCGCCTTCCTGGAGGCCATCGGCGGCCCTGAGGGCTTCCGGGCCGACCCGGAGACCCTGACCCTCCGCTTCGACCTCCCCTCCCCCGGCAATCTCCGCGCCAACAGCACCTACACGGTTCTGCTGGACATCACCCCCAAGGGCAACGCCGAAAACGTCAAACCCACTCAGGTAAGGCTGACGGTGAAGGTGATGAAGTAACCAATCAGGAATAGATCCTCATGAAGGGGCGGCATTTTTGCCGCCCCAACTTGCATATTTGCGAAAAAACGGAGGTTCCCAGCGTAGGGGGCGATGCCCACATCGCCCCGCCGGGTGTGTCTTTAGAGTGGTTATAAAAAACGGACACGCCCATCCCGTCGGCGCCCCCGGCTGCTGAATGGCATACGGTCCGTATTCCTGTGACCGTTTCTTTCTCAAGGATTTCAAAATTTCAAAAAATCCAAAAATCCCTCTTGACAAACAATCGTTCCGGTGTTACTATAATGACGTAAATGATAATCAATCGCAAATAAAGACAAAAAGGAGGTTTCCCATGGAGACAACCAAACAATTTCGCAAGCGCAATGCCATTCTGGCCTGCCTTCGGGAAACCAGATGCCACCCCAGCGCCGAGACCCTTTACCAGATGCTCCAGAAGGAACACCCGGATATCTCTCTGGCCACGGTCTACCGCAATCTGGCCCTCTTCAAGAGTCAGGGCACCATCGCCAGCGTGGCCACGGTGGACGGCATTGAGCGATTCGATGGCAACACCGAACCCCATGTCCATTTCATTTGCAGCGGCTGCGGCGCCGTGCTGGATGTATCTCAGGTGGAGCAGCCGGATTACAGTGGCTTCGCCCGGTTTCTGGGCTGCCGCATCGATCAAACCCAATTGACTTTCACGGGACTCTGCCGGGACTGCCTGAACACTCCCGCTGAAACCCCGAAAGTAATACAGTAAAAAAATAAGCGTAACAAACAACAAACAAATTTTAAACGGAGGATATTGTTATGAAGAAATTTGTCTGCCCTGTCTGCGGTTATGTTCTGGAAGCTGAAGTCATGCCTGAGGGCTTTGTCTGCCCCGTCTGCAAGCTCCCCGGTTCTAAGTTTAAGGTCATGGAAGAGGGCAAGCTGGCTGCCGAGCATGAACTGGGTATCTATGAGAAGACCGTCGCCAACAACCCCGACATCTCCGAGGAAGACAAGGCGTATATCCTGGAGCAGCTGAAGGCCAACTTCACCGGCGAGTGCAGCGAGGTCGGAATGTACCTGTGCATGGCCCGTGTGGCCCACCGGGAGGGCTATCCCGAGATCGGCCTGTACTGGGAGAAGGCCGCCTACGAAGAGGCTGAGCACGCTGCCAAGTTCGCCGAGATGCTGGGTTCTACCCTGGAGCCCAACATGACCGCTTCCACCAAGAAGAATCTGGCATGGCGCGTGGACTGCGAGTTCGGCGCCACCCAGGGCAAGTTCGATCTGGCCGCCTGCGCCAAGAAGAACGGCCTGGACGCCATCCACGACACCGTCCACGAAATGGCCAAGGACGAGGCGAGACATGGCCGCGCGCTCAAGGGCCTGCTGGAGCGGTACTTCAAGTAAGAAATCGCTGATTCAGTCGCATAATTGCAAGAGGAGAGGGAGTGATCCTTCTCCTCTTTTTGCGCCCTGTGGAAAACAGCGTGGAAAAACATTTGCTTCTCCGATTCCGAAAGCAAAAATGTGGAATTTGAAAAAGTGGAAGATAGGGAAAACAAAGACCGCTGGAAGGGCAGGGTATTTCGCAACACGACGATTCCATGCATTAAAAATGGGCAGGTATGTACGGCCCCCTCATCGGGCCTCTACAAAAAAGGATGTCCCCAGCGTAGGGGGCGATGTGGGTATCGCCCCCTGCATGGAATACGCAGAGAATGGGCGTTCAATCATAAAATGTTTCTGCGCAATTGCCGCAATTTCACAAAAAGCGCTCTTCCCTTTTGATGTGCTATACTGACAGAAACAAGACCGCAGCAATGAAGCCGACAGGAAACGGCGGAAAATCATTACGGAAAGGGATGTTTCTATGAAAGCAATCATCTACACCAGCAACACCGGCAGTACGGAGCGCTACGTGCGGCTGCTTGCTGAGCAGACGGGGCTGCCCGCCTATTCGCTGTGCTGGAGCTGATGCAGCACGGCGGCGAGCGCGTGGGGATCGACCAGCTCAGCGCGGTGCTTGACTGGTACAGCACCCAGAAATAAGCACTTGAGAAAAACCTCCTGTTTTGGTATACTATTCGAAAAGTACCAAAGCAGGAGGCTTTTGATTGTGAAACGGGAAAATTATATCAGCTGGGACGAGTATTTCATGGGCATCGCCATGCTGGCGGCCCGGAGGAGCAAGGATCCCAATACCCAGGTGGGGGCCTGCATCGTCTCCCAGGACAATATCATTCTCTCTACCGGCTATAACGGCATGCCCAAGGGCTGTTCCGATGACGAATATCCCTGGGACCGGGAGGGCGCTGACACCAAGTACCCCTATGTGGTCCACGCGGAGCTGAACGCCATCCTCAACGCCCACGGCCGGGATTTGCAGGGCAGCCGGCTGTATGTGGCCCTCTTCCCCTGCAACGAGTGCGCCAAGGCCATTATCCAGAGCGGTGTGAAGGAAGTGCTGTATCTGTCCGACAAGTACGCCGATTCCATGGCGACGCTGGCCTCCAAGCGGATGATGGAGTCCGCAGGGGTGAAATTCACCCAGCTGCGGCCGGATACAAAGCAGATCGTTCTGGATCTTGTACCGGAGGAGGAACGCCGGTGATCTCAACAAGAGGGCGCTATGCCCTGCGGATGATGCTGGATCTGGCGGAAAACCAGGGCGATGGCTATGTGTCCTTGAAGGACATTGCCGCCCGGCAGGATATTTCCAAAAAGTATCTGGAGCAGATCATTCCTGTGCTGAACCGGGCGGGGTTGCTGCAGACCACCCGGGGCGTTCAGGGCGGCTATCGGCTGACCCGGCGGCCCGAGGAATACACGGTGCTGGACATCCTCTCTGCCACGGAGACGGGACTGGCTGCCGTAGCCTGTCTGGAGCAGGACGCGAACCCCTGTGCCCGCTGCTGCGATTGCCTGACTTTGCCCGTGTGGCAGGGGCTGGATAAGGTGGTCAAGGACTATCTGGGCGGCATTACCCTTCAGGATGTATTGGACCGGCGGAACGTTGGAAACGACTATGTGATCTGACGCGATACGCCGGGGCGCGTGTGCGTAAAATACGGACAGTTGTCCTTGTACAACCTGCCTAAAAAAGAATGTCAGTTTTTGTCAAAAAGTGCTTGACAAATGGGACGCGGGGTGGTATCATATGCAAGCTGTCCGATGAACGGCTCCCA